>VYKN01000003.1_pt1 | contig 306369 bp, 245 predicted proteins | sample 5114581 | NCBI WGS metagenome assembly VYKN01 (sample SAMN12291810, study PRJNA351875) | freshwater metagenome | isolation source: freshwater lake | place: USA: Michigan, Baker Lake | collected 2011-08-08
CAAGGCTTCCCTGCCTCCATGGAGTATGGAACCAAATTCTTCAATTGGTTACCAACCTCCTTCGACGGACATGGAGCGCCAACTGGTGGGTATCTGGGAAGAGTTGCTTCAGCAAGAAGGCATTGGCGTACATGATAATTTTTTTGAACTCGGCGGCGATTCCATTGTTTCCATCCAGATTGTGAGTCGATCCAGAAAACTAGGACTTTACTTTCTTCCCCACGATATGTTTGATTATCAGACTATACGGGAGCTAGCCGAAAGCATTGAGAGATCGACCAGTGTGGTATCAGCGGAGCAGGGAACACTGCTTGGTGAGGTGCCATTAACACCCATCCAGCAATGGTATTTAACATCATTAGGTAAAGACGTTGCACACTATAATCAATCGTTACTCTTAGCAATCGACAAGCGCATATCCTTGCCGATGCTTTCTGAAACATTCGGACTTATCCTTCAACAACATGATGCGTTGCGGATGCATTTTCATAAGCGTGGTGACCATTGGATTCAATCGTATGGTACGGTGGTGCCAGAAGTAGCAGAGGCTAACCTTGAAACACATGTTGAATGGATGGTTGAACTCGCGTCGGTTGTAGATAGTTGTCAGAAAAGCCTGTCCCTTGAACGCGGTGAACTAGTGAAGATTGTCTGGATACGCACTCCAAATCTGGAACATCGTCATCGGCTCTTAATCATTATCCATCATTTGGTCATGGATGGTGTTTCTTGGAGAATTCTAATGGATGATGTGGAGAATACTCTTTCGGCCGTTTATGAAAAACAACCTCCCATATTCGGGCCTAAGACAAGTTCTTTTCGAGAATGGGGAAATTCCCTACAAGCATATGCTAACCGACAAGATGTGATTCAGCAATTTCCTTATTGGCGGTCGATTGTTCAGAGTCATGAATCATTGCCGACTGATCGTGGGGTGACGACTTACACTACTTATAAGGACGTGCGGCAATTGACGATAACCACCGATTCACTACAGACAAGTCAGATTTTAAATAGTACCAGAGATAAATCCGCAACACTTGAAGAAGTTTTTTTGACTGCATTACTGGCTACATATAATGCACATGTAGGGATAACAAGTCTTTGGATTGGGCTAGAGAGTCATGGAAGAGATGTAATTAGAGGAAATATTGATGTAAGTCAAACAATAGGGTGGTTTACAACCATTTTTCCATTGAGACTCTCAATGCCATCTAAACTTCAAGGAGCAGCGCTGATTGCTTCAATAAGAGAGCAACTTCGATCTGTACCAGATCAGGGCATAGGCTTCGGATTGTTGCGGTATTTGTCCTCGGAGGAAATGGCTGCTGCGCTCAATAAAAACGTGATGGATATCACTTTTAATTATCTAGGAAATTTTGACAAAGGTATGCAAGACAAAAAATGGCTTTCTGCGGCGAAGGAATCTTCAGGTTCCAATATAGGCAGTGAGGTTGTCTTTGCGCCAGCAATCGAGTTGGTCATAAAGGTAGTCAATCAGCAATTGATTATGCACTGGAATTATAATTCACAAAAATATGATGAGGCAACTGTGAATCATTTAGCAATACAATTTGAATGTAATGTGATTATGATGGCACAATGCTGTAAGGATATTGACAACTATTTGCCAGCTATTCCAGCTCATTTTGGATTGGCAGGAGAGGTAAGTTGGAGTGAATTACGAAACCTTGATACGAATCAATCAACGTCAGAGGAAATGGAAGATTTAATCAAATTTTAATTGATGGATATTTATTCAATAGATGATTTCTTCTCCTATCTGGAAGAAAGGAGATTGATGTTAATCTTTCGAGAGGGTCAGCTTGTATTGCAGGCGAATAAATCTTTGCTGAATAAAGAAGAACAGCTAGCAATAAAAAACGATATTTTTATTTCCCAATTTATTCGAGAGAATAAGCGAGCGCTTATTAATCGGCTTGAAACGCCAGAAAAAGTCGTTGCAATGTACAGATTAAGTCCATTGCAATCCGGATTACTATACCATAGCATCCTAAACAATGAATCGGTTGCTTACACAGAGCAGATGGCATGCGAATTTCCTGCCGGCGTTGATATAGAATTGTTTCGGGCATGTTGGAAACGCCTTATTCATCGCCATTCTATTTTGAGAAGCAAGTTCGTCTATAAACAAACCGCTTTACCACTGCAATGTGTCATGGAAAGGGTCGATGTGCCATTAACAGAAATAGACTTTTCAATGCTTTCCACGGAAGCGCAATCGGTTCGATTGGAGTCGTTTAGGCAACAAGATATTGAGAAGGGATTTGCACTGGATCAAGCACCATTGATGCGGCTAACACTAATTCGGTTGGGGCAAAACCGCTATTCTTTGGTTTGGACGTATCACCATATACTTCTTGATGGCTGGTCGGTAAGTATTGTTACACGAGAACTACTTGAGTCGTATCAAAATCTTGATGCCAGTAAAGAAGGTAATGCCGAAAAATTGGATAACTATGAAGACTATATAAAACATATTGCCGCAATAGATCGCGTAAGGGCTGAACAATTCTGGAGAGGGTATTTAAGTGGACTTTCTCAGGGCACGTTGATTTCAATCTTGGAGCAGCGCAATGGATTAAAGGCCAGTGAACAATTCGGAAACGTCACCGTGTCGTTTGATGCATCAATGTCGAAAGGCGTTAACGCATTCGTTAAAAAGCATCATCTGACATCAAACACGTTGATGCAAGGGGTTTGGTCTCTCGTGTTATCAACCTTTACAGGAGAGGATAACATTCTTTTTGGAGCTGTGGTGTCCGGCCGCCCAGAACAATTGGATGATGCAGAAAATCGAGTGGGTCTTTATATTAACACATTGCCATTGCACACCACTATTGATCGAGCTCGCAACGTTGTTGAGTGGTTGCAAGAACTTCAGGAACGTCATGTAGAAGCAAGGAAGTATCAGTATGTGTCGCTAACGGACATCAGATCATTCAGTGATATTAAAGGCGATTTGTTTAATACCATAATTGCCTTTGAAAATTATCCCGTAAACGAACAAGTCTCCGCACAAAAAAACTTGCGCATTGAAAACATATTGACAACGGAACGGAGTAACTATGCGATCACGGTCGTTGCAAGTTTTAGAGAGAAATTGAATGTCAATTTTGTATTCGATGAAAGTAAGCTATCGAAGCATCAATTGTCACAAATTAGCGACCATTTTCAGTTCATCTTAAAACAAATAGTACAAGGAGTTGGTCAATCGCTTGGTGAACTAGACCTTACATGCCATGCAGCTCATGCGTTGGTCAGGGAAACGATATTGAACCAGAAAATCTCTTATCCATCCACAATCACAGTTCTTGATGTTTTCCGGAGTCAAGTTGCCAAACGGCTAAAGTCCTGTGCTGTTTCATGTGGAGAGATCAATCTGAGTTACGAGGAGTTGGACAAACGATCCAGCCAGCTAGCAAATCTCTTGATAAACAATATTGTTAATAAGCCCGCGCCAATTGGTCTTTGTGTCGAGAGATCGGTGGATTTAATAGTTGGAGTCCTTGGTATTTTAAAGTCAGGTTGCGCGTACCTACCACTTGATCCCGATTATCCTCCGTCTAGACTTCAGTTTATGCTTGAAAATGCAGACGTGACCTTGATAATAACACAAGAGAAATTTAGACACCTATTCAGTGTTGATTTTTCTACTCTCGCAATTGACGGCTCTGAAGGAATGACGATGACCAAGTCAAGCAATAAGGATCCGATGACTCCATTGTCACCCGATGACCTTGCGTACATTATTTATACTTCTGGTACGACGGGTCAACCGAAAGGTAGTCTGATTACCCATCGAAATATTGTGCGACTATTCTTTTCGGATAAAGCACTTTTTGACTTTAACGATCACGACGTATGGACGATGCTCCATTCAATATGTTTTGATTTTTCCGTGTGGGAACTTTTTGGTGCGCTTCTTCACGGGGGTCGCCTGGTGTTAGTAACAAAACCAACAGTGCAAGACTCAATCGCGCTGGCTGATCTACTTGTCCGGGAACAGGTAACGGTACTTAACCAAACACCTGCAGCGTTTTATGTTTTGCAGGAGATCATACTTTCAACCCCGTCCGGTCTTCCAAACAAATTGCGTTATGTAATCTTTGGTGGAGAAGCACTTGCGCCCCCCAAATTATTGGATTGGCACCAGCGTTTTTCCAATTGCGCACTCATCAATATGTATGGTATAACAGAAACAACCGTACATGTTACCTTCATGCGGCTTGCTGAGGAAGACTTACTTTCTAACGTGAGCAACATTGGAATGCCGATACCGACACTTTCCTGCTTTGTGCTCGATAGGTTTGGAAAACCGGTTCCGCCGGGCGTTTCGGGTGAATTATATGTCGGAGGATTGGGTGTTTCAAGTGGCTATGTAAATAATCCGAGTTTAACCGCTACCAAATTTTTGGATGGTTCATTTATTGACCCACAAGTAGGAAATGTTTATAAAACCGGTGATCTAGTGCGGTGGCTAGAGAATGGATGCCTTGAATACATGGGGCGTATTGATGATCAGGTTAAGATTCGTGGTTATCGTATTGAACTGTCGGAAGTCGAATTCGCTATTCGAAAGGCACCAGGTGTTCGGCAATGTGTCGTTGGTGTGCGCTCCGACGCAACGGGCAGCAAGACGCTGATTGCATTTATCACCAAGTCTCATGGGGCTGCAGAGGTGGATGCAGTGAAAGATTTTTTGCGCACCACACTCCCGTCGCACATGATGCCAACCAGGGTGGTAGCTGTACCAGAAATTCCACTAACCTCTAACGGCAAGATAAATAAGAAAGCACTGCTTGAGCAGCTCGATAAATCGGATGAAAATGTACATGATGATCACAATAATACCCCTTTGGAATCTTCCCTCATCGAACTTTGGAAATCGGTTCTTCATATCGATCAGGTTGGGTTGCACGATAGTTTTTATGAACTCGGGGGGCATTCACTGAATGCGGTGCAATTGGTTTTCAAAATTAAACAACAGTTATCTCTTGACATAACACTCGCAGAATTAATCACAAGGCAGACGATTCATTCCATTGCTAATTTTTTATCGATATCAACGACCGCAAAAATATCTCCACGCGTCCAGCAGAACCTGACTTCGGAAGTCTATCCACTATCGCCAAGCCAGTTGAAACTTTGGGTTCATGAACAACTGCATCCGGGACAGACAGCGTATACGATTTCATCTTCCTTTCGAATGATTGGGACTGTACGAACAGATTTTCTGATAAGGAGTATTAAGCAGGTCTACAATTGCCATGATATTCTTCGCTCTAACATTATAGTGAAAGATGGCGAGCCTTTGCAGATTGTGCGAAATGGAAGGGACCCGGATATTTCACTGATTGATTACAGCACTTCAGACGATGCGCATCAAAAGACACGAACGCTATCAACAACCTTGCGCTATCAGCAATTTGATCTTTCTACCGACAATCTTTTACGAGTCACGATCGTTAAACAGTCCTCATTGGAATTGATCTTTTTATTAAACGTCCATCATATCGTTTTTGATGGATGGTCACTCGAACTTTTTTTCAACGAGCTGTCGAAAGCTTATAGTCGAATGATTGAGGGATCAACTGATCCCATCAAGCCACTGCCAAATCAATATGGAAACTATTCCAGTGAGTTGCGATCAATCAGCCCTGCTATACATACTAATACAATACGCTTCTGGACAGAATACGTGAAGCGGCTTGCTCCGGTTGAACTGCCTTTAGCTGAAAAGAATGAGTCACAAACCCAATTTGATGGCGATACAATCTCTGTTGAGATTTCTCCCGATATCGAATACCTCATAAAATTGATTGCCACCAGCAATCGGGCGACGGTGTTTACGGTGCTGCTGGCAAGTGTTAAAAGTTTCTTTTACCGGCAAACAGGGCAGGCTGACCTTGGGATCATTACGCCTACTGCTGGAAGAACGCGCGTAGAAACCGAACAGTTAATTGGTTTTATCGCAAACACCATTCCAATCATTTCGAACATTAAAAAAGGGGCCACATTCCGTGATGTTGTAACGGAGGAGCAGCGGGCATTTATAGAGGTGTTGGAAATGAGTTCTCTTCCATTTGACTGGATAATGGAACAAGTAGAGAAGTCAACAGATTATACAAAAGCAGCTGGCGTCCTCAACGTCATGGTAGCGTTGCAAAATATTTCCTCTATTGGCATTGTTTCTAACCGGCTCAAAGATGTTATAGTGGAACCGTATGTAATCGAGAATAAGCAGAGTCGCTTTGACCTGACGTTTAATTTTATTGAGAGCCCTTCGGGAAATCTCTCACTCAACATCGATTATTCATCGTCAACTTTTTCATCTGTAGCGATTGAGCTCGTAGCCTCACGTTATCAGGCATGGCTAGAGACAATCCTATCTCAACCAACAACGCCAATCGATGATCTTGATTACATAACTTGGGCCGAACGAAATTTTATTGAAAAAAAGCTCAACCAGACATCCAAAGAATACCCAACATATGCGTCGACGGTGCAGGCATTCGAATATGTCGCAAATAGGACTCCTCACCGGATCGCTGTCATATTCGAAACAGTCAAATATACATATGAGACGGTAAATCGTGCCTCCGAAAGACTGGCGTCAACTCTCTTTCAGAAGGGGATTAGAACAGGTGATAACATATGTGTCAACATGGATTCTTCTGTGAACCTGATCGTATCGATGATGGCGATCTGGAAACTAGGTGCCGTGTATGTGCCGCTGAACAAGGAATTACCCCTGAAACGAAAACTTCATATTGCGCAGGAAACTGCAGCAAAGATGATAATCACAGATGTGCATTTTGAGCCAACAGCGACAACAGCTCACATATTTTTTTGGAATGATTCGATATATTCTACAATTACAGATGATCGGAAGCTTGCGCCTGATGTAGAGTTGCAAGAGTTAGCATATATCATCTTTACTTCTGGATCTTCGGGAGAACCGAAGGGTGTTCCTATCAAACACAAGAGCTTAGTTGATCGCATTTTGTATCATATCGATTATCTGGAGATCGATGAAAGGATTAAATTCCTACAGTTTTGTAGCATTGGATTTGACGCCTCACTTGCGGAGATACTTATGCCCTTGCTTTGCGGAGGTACGGTTGTCATACCTACATACGAGGAAAAGAAAAGCATACCATTGCTCATTCAGTTGATCGATCAGCAAAAGGTTTCAGCAGCATTATTTTCCCCTTCGTTTCTCGCTGAGCTTGACGGTGCACCTCTTGAAACGGTTGAAATCATTATTTCAACTGGGGAAGCAGCTTCAGTTAAACAAGCCTTTTATTATAGTCAAGTGAAGCGATTCTATAACGGCTATGGTCCCACTGAAACTTGTTTTGGCGCAACATTTTTCAAGATGGGCGAGCCTGCGGTAAAATCCAATCCTGATTTGGTAAAGAAATCATTACCCTTGGGCACTCCGTTTGCCAATACGCAGATCTATATTCTAGATGACCAATATCGATTGGTAGGAAGGGGAATGTGGGGACAAATTGCTATTGGGGGTATTGGATTAAGTCCCGGGTACCTTAATGATCCGATACGTACCAGAGAGAAATTTATTCCAAATCCATTTACCTCAACTGGCAACGAGCGAATTTATCTTACGGGCGATAGGGGAAGGTGGAGTATTCACAATATACTAGAATACGCAGGTCGAATAGACGATCAGGTTCAACTCTTTGGTGTGCGTATTGAACCAGGCGAAATTGAAGCTGCTATAAAAAAAATCAAAGGAGTTCAGAACGTAGCAATTATTATTGATGCTGAAAAGAGTAAGTCTATTTCGGCTTTCATAACAACTTCAGGAGGTTCGTTGCTGAATTCGAGGATGATCCACCAAATACTTAGACAGGAACTTCCAATTCATATGATTCCGGGACGAATTGAATTCTTGGAAAAATTTCCTTTGACGGCTAATGGAAAAATTGATAAGCGGAAATTAACCAGTTATCATTCATCTGAACTTCCTAAGCAAACGGCTCGCTTAAGGAAAGAGGAGAGAGCACTTGCGGAGTTGTGGACTGATGTCCTCGGTCGTCCCGTCGAAGATGCAAATATGAATTTCTTGGAGGCAGGCGGTTCTTCATTGAAGGCGATCAAACTTATTTCCTCCATCTTCCAACATCGTCAGCAGAAAATTACGCTTGCAGATGTCTACAATTATCCGACCCTGCGCACTATGTCACAACACCTCGTCCACGTATCGACTGGAGCAGGAACGTTCCACGATGAATTTGAAGACCAACAATATAGTCCGGTTTCTCCAGTGCAAGAAAGATTGTGGATTATACAACAATATAATGATGCCCAATCCATCTTCAATATGTATGCCATAACCAGGTGGGATGGACCATTGGATTTTTCCATCCTTCAACGAGCAATACATGAGGTAATCCGCCGACATTCGATCTTACGAAGCCGTATCATCACGGTTCACGGACAGCCCTACCTGCAAGAGATGGAATTACAATCCACCGACTATGTATCTATCGTAAAGATGGTATCGGGTGCGTCGGATGTAGCTGCCACACTCCATGAAGAAATACAGAAACCATTTGATCTCGAAGGCGATATCCTATTGAGGTGCCATGTAATCAAGACTAACGCCGATCAGTATTTCATAGCCATTGTTACACATCATATTATTGCCGATGGCTGGTCGATGAATTTAATAATTGGAAAGGCTGTGGAATTCTATAACGCTGAGATATGCGGAAAGAAATCGTCAACGTATCATATTCCGTCCTTTCAATACAAAGATTACGCCATTTCGCAAAGGCATAAGCTGATGGACGGTGAATACAAGAAGCACCAGCAATATTGGTTAGAGGCGCTGAAGGAACCGCGAGCGAGATTTGATTTCCAACTGGATTTCAAGAGGCCTGAGATCCGTTCGTTCAGGGGAAATAAAACTGAATACAAGTTGCCAGTGGATCTTGCAGACCATGTATCTGATGCACACACGCGATGGAATATATCAGAATTTACGGTTTACCTCGCTGGGGTGTATTTACTTGTTTATCATTTAGAGGGAGTGAAGGATATCGTACTTGGAACGGATACCTTGGGGCGTGATACGGTGGACTTAGAATACCAGCCTGGTGTTTTTCTCAACACAGTACCTCTTCGACTTCAAATAAAGGGATCATGGACATTTCATGATCTGCTGCATAGTGTTCATCATATGTTGCAGTCAGCTATCGTTCACGATGCATACCCCTTTGATCACTTAATGGATGCTCTGCATGAGAAAAAGGATCTGAGTCGTTCTCCATTGTTTGACATATTTGTGTTGAATCAAAAAATGGATTCGCAATCAGCGAACTATACTATTCCAGGTGTTCGTCTCGAACCTGTTTCATTCACTACTGACTATGCCAAGTTTGAAGTGTCATTTATTTTTACTGAAACAGCAGGCCATTCTGGGTTGTCTATTGAATTCAATCGTGACCTCTACACCCAAGATCGGATTGATCTAATTGCCAAAACATACATTGAGTTGCTGGAAGAGTTTGTACACAACCCCGAGAAGATCATGCGTCAATCGAACCAGTTTTCAGCAGCGCATCGTAACAAAGAGGAAGATGAATTTTTTAAATTGATGAATAGTGACAAATAACCGATCTTATCCATGAGCGTAAACTTATTCAAATCATTTTCAAATCGGTGGCTTCAGCAAAGCATAGAGCGTTGGAGGACTGAACTTTCGAAGCCATTAGATCCCCCCAAAGCACTCCGGGTGCTCATTATGACCGAAGATGATACACAAGCGTTGGCCGTGATTGTTGCTGCCAATCTATCAGGGTGTAACGTATATTATCTCTCCACGCGTTACGCGAGTGATGTGCTTAAAAATAGACTGTCTAGGTGGCAACCGGATGTTGTTTTTGGAGATGAGCAATTTCGTGGGATATGTCTGGGGAGGAATTTGACTTTCCTGTCGGTGGAAAATGATTGCGAATTGCCTGAGTCAAACGGAGAAATTCAGGCCAATGAGTGGGTTTCAATCACTGTCACGGTCGATGAGCCGCTGTTATCCGGCAGACAGTTCGTTAAGACGTTTACCTCCGCATTTATTGAAGACGAGATAATAGATGTTGGCGTATATAAGCAGGCCTATGCTGGTGATACCTTTGTTGTAGCATCCGTGTCTCCCTTTTCACAAAAACTGATCGCCTACTATGTTGCCCTCACAAGGTCTTTCAAGCTAGTATTATTTAACGGTCAGTCGGAGGATCTGCTTCAAGCCCTTGACAGCCGTTCAAATGCGATGGAATTTGGTATTTTTTTCTTCGGTAGTTATAAGGCATCGGAGGAAAACATTTATGATACATTGATTGAAATTTCTAAGTACGCGGACGCGCTGAACTTTGCAAGTTTGTGGACACCAGAGCGCCATTTTAATGAATTCGGAGGATTGTTTCCAAATCCAGCTTTGATGAGCGCAGCCCTTGCATCCATGACACAATCCATTCAAGTGCGATCGGGAAGTCTTGTTTCACCCATCCATGATACGCTACGTATTGCCGAAGATTATGCGGTCGTCGATAACTTATCGTCAGGAAGATTGGCCGTTTCATTTGCATCAGGCTGGCAGTGCGACGATTTCGTTTTCTTTCCGGAGCGATATGAAAAGAGAGACCAAGTGATGCTCGAGCAAATAGAAGAAGTCAGAAGCCTGTGGGCTGGCCGATCAGTAACCCGGCAGAATGGGTTGGGTAAAGCTGTTGATGTAAAGATTTTCCCAAAACCAATACAAAAAAATTTACCTGTCTGGATTACTGTTTCCGGAAAGCTTGAAACCTTCCAGAACGCAGGTAAATATGGAACCAATATCCTTACCCACCTGCTGTGGCAGAATAAAGAGGAGTTAATTGAAAAAATTCAAGCTTATCGACAAGCCCTCCGAGAAAACGGTTTTAATCCCAAAGACTTTAAAGTTACTGTCATGGTGCACACCTACATGGCTGAAACAATGGAAGAGGTGAACCGTGTAGTTCGCAATCATCTTAAAAATTATATAAAGTCATCAATATTTTTAATTGAGAAAATGGTTTCAAGCACCAAACAGGCGGAGGAAAAATACCGACAAGTAGTTGGCCGATATGGATCAGTAGTTGAGGAAATTCCGGAAGATCAAATGGATGAGTTACTTGAAATTTCGGTCGACCGGTTTATCAATGAAGCAGGCTTATTCGGAAATGTCGACCGGGTGTTGAAGGTCATACGCATGCTCAAAGGATATGATGTGGACGAAGTTGCATGCCTCGTGGATTTCGGACCAAGTAAAACTGAGATCCTCAAGAGTATGGATTTATTGAACATATTGAAAAACAAGTGTGTAGATCAACTCCATGATATTCCCGATAAGTCATTCTTTCAATTGCATAAAACAGCAGTCTCACGAATCCTTGACTCTCCGATGCAGCAGCAGATGCTTAATACATTTAGAAATGGAATTGTGATGACAGAAAGTTTGAACGGAGAAAATGTTTCGGATCTGAAATACCCAACACTCCAGATAGATTCCGAAAAGGGGATTACTATGCTTCATCCAACTCAAGGACAGGAATGGTTAAAAATGATGATGTCAGATTTAAGCGGCGAAAATTAAGATGGTAAATCACTTCAAGAAATAATAAAATGTGTGGAATAACAGGTGTATATAATCCTTCTCGCGAGTTTAATGCCCCTCCCGGCGTTATTGAAAAGATGACAGAGGCTCTTCAACATCGAGGCCCGGATGAGCATTCAATACACTATCAAGAAAATTTTTCGTATGGCTTCAGGCGGCTGAGCATAATTGATATTGCCGGTGGCTCTCAACCGTTCTTTAACTCGGATCACTCGATTACTGTATTATGTAATGGTGAGATATTCAACTACAAAGAACTGAGGCGAGAAATGGAGGGGAGGGGGTATGTGTTTCGTTCTGATTGCGACGTAGAGGTCATTGTTCCACTTTATGAGTGGCTTGGAATTTCGTTCGTGGAAAAGCTTAATGGGCAATTTGCTATTTCCCTGTTCGACGCTAAATGCAATACGCTGTTTTTAATTCGTGACCATTTTGGTATTTGCCCGCTGATGTATGCAGTGATTGAAAATACCGTCATTTTTGCTTCAGAAGCAAAAGCGCTGTTGCAATATCCGTTGCTGGAACGTCGTGTAAATATGACAGCCCTCGACCAAATATTCTCCTTCCCAGGAATGTTGAGCCCAGAGACTATGTTTGCTGGAATCAAGAGCATCCGCCCCGGACATTACATGGCTTTCAGTGAATCAGGTCAACGGGGCAAAGCTTACTGGGATTTTGATTATCCGGTGAGCACCGTTCACTATGAAGCAAAAGACGAGCAACGTTATGTTGAAGAGTTAGAAGGCATTCTCACGGATTCAATTAGGTTACGTCTCAATGCCGATGTGCCAGTTGGTTTTTATCTCAGCGGTGGTTTAGATTCATCACTCATTGGTTCACTGAGTAAGAAAATTAATAAAGGCAGAAGTTATCCCGCTTTTTCAATTCAGTTTCCAGATCCTGTAAACAGTGAAATTGACGAGCAGAATCATCAGCGCGTAATGAGTGATTTTCTGGGGTGTGAGTCGAATGTGATTCCGTTTGACTGGTCCGATATTGAAAAGAACTTACGAAAAGCAGTCTGGCACTCCGAAAGTGCATTGAGAGAAACGTACAATACCTGTTCGCTTGCATTGTCGCAAAAGGTGCAGAGTAAAAATATAAAAGTCATTTTAAGTGGTGAGGGAGCTGATGAAATATTCGGAGGATATCCCGGATATAGATTTGACTTACATCGCTCAGTGCAACAAGAAGTTTATAACGGTGAAATATTTCAGGAAAAGCAACTTAACAAGCGGCTGTGGTCGAATGAGAATTTCTTTTATGAACACAATCTGTTTGAGCTCGCTGATATGAAAGGAGCGATATATTCTGATGAGGCTTGTGCACAGTTTTCGAAATTTAATTGCCTTAATACTCTTGCAATTGATACCACCCAACTTCAAGGCCGCCACCCGTTTCATATGCGATCCTATTTGGACTTTAAACTACGTCTTGGGGATCACCTAATCGCAGATCATTGTGATCGTGTTTGCTATGCCAATTCGATTGAAGGACGTTATCCTTTTTTGGACCATAGGATTATTGACTTTACGAGAACGGTGCCGCCAGATTTGATGATGAAGAATATGAACGAGAAAAACCTGCTGAAGAAGGTCGCACGGAATTATCTACCGGCAACCATAATTGACCGGCAGAAATTCGGATTTGTTGCGCCAGGTAGTCCGCACCTGCTTCAGAATAATGTAGCATGGGTTAACGATTTGTTGGCCCCGGATAGAATAAAGCGACAGGGGTACTTTAATCCGAGCACTGTTGAAAGATTACGGAAAAAATATAGTCAGCCTGGGTTTAAACTCAATATTCCCTTTGAGTCAGACCTGCTTATTATCATCCTTACCTTTAATATTTTGTTAAGCGTGTTTGATCTTCCAGATTATTCCGCTTAGAAATAAAAAACGAGACACATGAAATCTACTTCTGTTTATAATCTTTTCGAGCAACAGGTGACCTTACATGGTCAAAAGATCGCAGTTGACTTTGAACACGGCAATGTCTCGTACCATGAGTTATATCGTCTAAGTGAGCAGTTGGCAAATTTAGTTGCGGCGATGGGAATCGGTCGCGATACTGTTTGTGCTGTCTGGATGTCGGAAGGGATCTTCCAGGTGATCAGCCTTCTGGCTACGCAACGGGCTTCCAGCATATTTATGCCATTGGATCGTTCTATTTCGCATCGTCGATTGGAGCACGCATTTCATCATTGTGAACCTGCAATTGTCTTGACAGACGAAAGTACTCACGAGGCGGCTTGCAAAGTACTAGCTGAATGGAAAACCAATAACATCATCGTAATAAAGTTATCGTTCGCAGACCGGGACCAAACTCTGGTATTTGATTGTTGGCGAGGGAGCAATGGAATTCTAACCCCTGTTCATCCGTCTCTTGATGGACAAGCCAGTGTGCGCTGCGACGATGATTCCGATGCGAGCTGTTATATATATTTCACCTCCGGTTCCACAGGCGTTCCAAAAGCAATCCTTGGTAGAGCTGCAAGTTTGGCGCACTTTATTCAATGGGAAATATCCGAGTTTGGCATAGGCGAGGATATCCGTGTATCACAATTGACGGCGTTCACCTTTGACGCTTACTTGCGAGATGTGTTTCTTCCTCTTTGCAGTGGCGGAACGCTATGTATCCCATCGCCTGAGACTCGAAATGATTTTCATAATCTGGTGCATTGGATTGATAATAAAAAAATAGCACTTGTGCATTGCGTTCCATCCTTCCTGCGTGCAATCCTTTACCAATTAGAGGCGGAGCGTGAGAGACTACAGTACGCTTCACTCAAACTCCTTCTTTCATCCGGTGAACCATTGTATGGGAAAGATGTAGCACAGTGGCGATCGCTTGTTGCTGGAGATGTTGTATTTGTAAACTTATACGGCCCATCTGAAACGACGATGATAAAATCATTCCATCGGATAGACGTATTACCGGAAGACCTTTATAAAGCGCTTCCAATAGGCAAGCCCATTGCTAACACATTTATCGCAATCATAAATAACGGTGAACTATGTTCTATCGGTGAAACAGGGGAGATTCATATCAAAACTCCTTTCATGACGAAAGGTTACTATAAAGACGATAGCCGGACGCAGGAGGTTTTTATCCAAAATCCCTTTGTTACTGACCGGTCGGAGATACTTTACAAAACGGGTGACCTAGGGCGCTATTTGGCTGATCGAAGCATTGAAGTGCTAGGACGTATTGACGAACAAGTTAAGGTAAATGGTGTGCGCATTGAGCCTGGTGAAATTGAAAGAGTCATGCTGCAGGTAGATGGTGTTGAGCAAGTTGTGGTTATTGGAAGGAACAAGCGGGCAGGAGGAACTGAATTATGTTGTTATTACACCGGCCAGGAACGAACACCAGGAGAACTCAAAGAAATCCTTCAACATGAATTAAATTCAAATACGATACCCGGTCACTTTATTTACCTGTTAGAGTTTCCATTGACGTTGAGCGGAAAAGTAGATCGTAAGGCGCTTTCGTTGCCGAGTGCATTGGTAACAACACTTTATGAAGCGCCGCAAAATGATTTAGAGCGCTTGGTAGAAAAAATTTGGTGCGACGTATTGGGAATTGAACGCGTTAGTCGAAACATATCTTTTTTTGATATCGGAGGACATTCTTTGAAAGCAATCCAGTTGATCTCAAGACTGTCCAAAGACTTATCTAAAACTGTGAAGCTCTCAACGATATTAAAGTTGCCAACGATCGAATTACAGGCACGGTTATTGGCATCAATGGACTCCGTAGAATACGCTGCAATAAATCCTACACCTCTTGCTCCCCATTATGCACTCTCGCACGCGCAGAAGCGTTTATGGATATTAAGTCAATTTAAGGAAAATCAGGTAGCCTATAACATGGTGAATGCATACAGGCTAACTGGGTCTTTGAACACTTCAACACTAGAGAGGGCTTTTGAGATATTGATAGAAAGAAATGAAAGTTTGCGCACCCGTTTTATCGTGGAGCAAGGAGAACCCCGTCAGCAGATAATCCCGCCAAGTGATGTTTCCTTTTCACTGGATCAAGTAACAACTCGAGAGAAATCTTTGTCAGATTGGATCAACGATGAATTGCAAACTCCATTTGATTTGGCAAAAGATCCGTTGATCCGTGTGAGGCTCGTGAATGAGTCTATGAACGTAAAAACACTAATCGTAAGTCTTCACCATATTGTTTCGGACGGATGGTCGTTGGAGGTAATGATTTTTGAAGTAATCAGTCACTACAACGGATTGTTAAAAGGCAACTATTCTCCTCCTGTGAAGCGTGTTCAATATAAGGACTATGCAAACTGGCAGCACGTACAAATGCACAATGGTAACTTTGGGCTGCATCAGAAGTATTGGAAGAACGAGTTTTCAGACATACCGGAAGTACTTCGTCTGGATACAGATTACCAGCGACCACCTGTGAAAACATTCCATGGCGAAGAGATTGTTAAGAAAATTGACCGGGCATTGCTCAACCGGATTCAGGAGGCCTGTTCGGAATCGGGTGCAAGTGTTTTTATGTACATGCTCTCCAGCGTCAATGTCCTTCTTTACAAGTACACTGGTCAAAAAGATATTGTTGTGGGTACAACAGTCTCCGGTCGTGACCATGCTGACTTGGAAGACCAGATTGGATTTTATGTTAATACTCTTGCGATTAGGTCTGCCATTAAACCAGATGAAACATTCAAGCAACTATTGTCTGCTATTCAATCACATCTGTTAGACATATACGATCATCAAGAGTATCCGTTTGATACATTGGTTGGCGAACTTGACCTTGAGCGAGACATGAGTCATGCTCCTTTATTCGATGTATTGGTCGAGATGCTAAATATATCTGTTTACGCAAACGGGCTACCCGCAATGACAGACATTGAAGCACACCCTTTACATTCCAATCAGCATCTCAGCAAGTATGATTTGTCTTTTCGCTTCATCGGAACAGATGATATGGAATTAGTAATTGAGTTCAATACAGATCTTTTCGAGCGCAAAACGGTGGAGCGAATGCTTGAGCACTATGACCGGTTGTTGCTGGCTGTTGTTGATGATGCCACACGGAGGATCAAGGATATTCAAATTATGACAAGCTCTGATCATGTGGAACTTCAGAGACTGAGTAACGGATCCACTGTTGAGAATGGTGCGTCTAACCTAGTAGATATCTTCCATACACAAGCAGAACTTTCACCCAATAGTAACGCAGTTTCGTTCGGTGAGGTAAAACTTACCTACTCCCAACTTGATCATGCAAGCGAATCGTTGGCTCAATTGATCCTGCATGAATATGGACTGCCTGCAGGCAGTCGAATAGCAATCATGTTGCCACACAGTGAATGGCTTCCCTGCGCCGTGATCGGTGTATTAAAATCAGGATCGGCTTTTGTCCCAGTTGATCCCGCTTACCCGGTTTCCAGAATAGAATATATTTTATCAGATGCAAAGGTAGGCCTGTTAATCACTGACAGCCAATTGTTCTTTGATGCGGGTCGTTATTCCGTTCCTGTACTTGCTGTAGATATTCAACTTGACGGTCAATTCAAGCCGCTGTTTTCAACGAAAGCACCTTTAACAGTAGTGATGGATCAGCCAGCATATATATTATACACTTCGGGCACAACAGGTCGGCCAAAAGGTGTAGCGATCAGCCATGAAAGTATCTATAACTATATCCGCTGGTCCAATGACTATTACTATGCCGATGGGTCTGGAAATGTATTCGGTTGGTTTACTTCGTTCTCTTTCGACTTAAGCTTAACTGGTCTATTGGGCACACTATGCCGTGGGGACGAACTCCGCATATATCCCCGAGAATTTCCTGACAGGGCATTGCAACAGATTTTCGGCCCAACCTCAGGGGTAACAGCTACAAAAATAACGCCTTCTCATCTTTCACTTGCAGAAGGACTGGAGTTGGAAGGCAGTACGTTTCTTCGAAACATCATTCTGGGGGGAGAGCATTTAACCTCATCAGGTATTGCCACTGCCTGGAGACTTTCGCCTGCCGCTGCGATCTATAACGAGTATGGACCAACGGAGGCCACAGTCGGTTGTTCAGTGGAGAGGGTGCTTCCCGATACCGTAATAGGAATCGGAAAGCCAATTGATAATACTTCGATACATATTATTAATAGTGATGAACAGCTTCAAGTGCCTGGTTTGAGTGGAGAAATTGTTATTGCCGGCAAATGCCTAAGTATTGGATACTGGTCGGACAAAGAAGAAACTTCTAGAAAGTTTAAGACGCTCTTTGATGACACTAGGGTTTATAAAACGGGTGACATGGGACGCTGGAAAGACGGGCGCTTACATTACATCGGTCGAGTAGATCATCAACTAAAGCTTCATGGACACCGAGTGGAACCAGACGAGATCAGTCGAACTCTTCAATTATGTGCCGGTGTGAAAGCAGTATTAGTCCATCCCAGAGAAGAAAATAACAGAGTCGTAGGGCTTGTTTGCTATTATGTTGGTTCGGTCGACCAAGAGGCTCTTCAAACGCATGCTGCTGATCATCTTCCCAGAATAATGATACCGGACACCATCATTAAAATTGACGCTTTTCCACTGACTGTTAATGGCAAAATAGACGTGAAGCAGCTTCCGGATTGGAGAGCAAATACAAATACTCAATTTACACAACCCACCACCGACCATGAGCGACTCTTGGTGGCTGTTTTTGAAGATGTATTGGGTAAATCGTATGTTGGAATCCGCGATAATTTTTTCCAAACAGGAGGTGATTCGATCAAGGCAATTCAAATTGCTTCGCGATTGCATCGAAGTGGTTTTGTGTTAGAAGTGCAAGACATCTTTCAATACCCGGAAATCATCTTATTGGCTCGCTGTCTGAAGCCAGTAAAATCCATTGCGTTTCAAGAAGCCGTGCAAGGCGAGACACCTTTGACTCCAATACAGTCAGCATTTTTTTGCAGGCAGCTGCAATCTCCTCATCATTTCAATCAGGCAGCAATGCTTTCTATTGACCAGGAAATTACTAAAGAGCAATTTGAGAAAGCGATCGTAAAACTTATTAATCACCATGATGCGCTTCGAATGGTGTTTCCAATTGGTCAAAGTAAGCCAATTGGGCACACTACTGATACGGTGAATGATTTTTCAATAGCCGAAATTCAATTGTCGTCTGAAACTTCCTCGGAGGAAATTGCCGTTCATTGCAACAGAATTCAGTCAAGTATTAGCATCGAAAATGGGCCGTTGATTAGGGCTACTGTCTTTCGTCGGTTCGATGGAAATGACTTGTTGCATATTGTTATTCATCATCTGGTTATAGACGGGGTATCGTGGCGCATATTGCTAGAAGATCTGGCCATGCTGATGATCAACAAAGAAAGGGTCGACGCGGTGGTATTGCCCATGAAAACAGATTCATTTCAGACATGGGCAAAACATCTTCATCAATATGCTGCTGGTACAAGAATGGAGCAGGAAATTCCGTATTGGTCCTCAATTCAAAAGGCTGCTGCACCGCTGACCGTGCTGACAAAGCGGGCTGTGCAGTCTCATCCAACCGGGAGACTTTTTTGTGAACGATTTGAATTGTCAGCGGAGCAAACAATATTGTTGCTGACAAAAGTACATCGTCCTTACTCAACTCGGATAGATGAAATATTGCTAGCGTCTTTTATGCTGGCGGCAAGCCGTCTTAGGCCGGGTAGAATAAACATTACGACCATGATGGAAGGTCATGGTCGTGAAGCCCTCTTGCGCGATATTGATGTGACACGCACGATTGGCTGGTTTACTTCTCTTTATCCAATTGTGCTAACCGCGGAGCCACATTCGTCACTGAGTGACCTGATCATTACGACAAAAGAAACACTTCGAAAAGTTCCAACTAAAGGAGTAGGGTATGGAATTCTGACTCAACTAAGGGAGGGAGGTCATCAGTACGAGGTTCCCTGCAGGTTGAGTTATAACTACTTGGGTCAGTTTGATGATAAGCTTAACCGAAGTGAATTTTCTTTTGCAAATGAACCTGTAGGTGATGTGCAGGCTGTAAACGATCCACGCTGGTTTGATATTGAACTCACAGGACTCATAAGTAACGGTGTTCTGTCAATGGAACTGGTTTATGATTCACGATATGATGATCCGGAGGCAGTCAAAGCCTTGATGGAAGCATATCACTCTGCGCTCCTTGATATAATAGCGTATTGCGATAAACAACAACGTGTGCAGCTAACACCTAGCGATCTGACTTACGATCAACTTTCCGTTGCGGACTTAAGTCGTATTGCATCTAAATATGATGTCGAAGATATTTACTCACTCTCGCCGCTACAAGAAGGTATTTTATTCCATCATCTTGCTGACGAGAACTCCAAAGCATATTTTGAACAAATGACTTATCGAATCAAGGGTTCGCTGAATCTCAAACACGTAAAAAAATCGATGAATGAATTGATGATGCGTCATGAAAGCCTTCGGAGTATATTTCTTCATCAGGGGCTGGCCCAACCAGTCCAGGTTGTACTTCAAAAAAGAGAAGCCGACGTTAGAATATTTTCACTGAATGAACTTGATGATTTTACTGAACGCATTTCGGAAATTCAACGGGAAGATGCCGAAGAGCTATTCAATCTTAGTACGGGTGTCTTGTTCCGTGTAACAATTGTTCAACTGCCTTATAACGAATTTGAAATTATTTGGAGTCACCATCATATAATAATGGATGGTTGGTGCAACACAATTCTAATGGATGAATACATGACAATCTATAAGCTGCTTGAAAAGGATGAGACTATTGCGTTGCCTCCTGCCCCAGCATATGGTGAGTATGTGAAATGGTTGAAACGACGCCCCGAAACCGGTCTTTCATATTGGAATAGGCAACTGTCAGATCTCCCGCCTATAACCGGATTACCTAAAGTGAAGCACCAAACTAAAAATGGAACGTATCATCATAAAAGAATCTGGCACCAGCTAGATGAAAGCGTGTCTTCGAAATTACGAATTCTAGCAGCCGCAAATAATGTAACTGCCTGCACTGTATTTCATGCAATCTGGGCTGTTGTCTTAAGCAAGTATAGTATTTCGCGCGACGTGGTATTTGGAAGCATCGTTTCGGGACGTCCATCCGATCTTCCTGACGTTGAACGCATGGTGGGGTTGTTCATCAACTGCATTCCGGTACGCGTTACTTTTAATGAAATAGAGACGGTTACGGAACTTCTGCGCAAAGTACAAGGGGAAGCAATTGATGCGCAAAAGTATCATTATGTACCATTATCGCAAATCGCAAAATCAGTAAATGACAATTTTGCGCTTTTTGACCACATCATTACCTATGAGAACTATCCACTTTCGACTCTACAGCACGAAACGGGGATTGTTCGTTTAGGTGACATTCAGGTCTTTGAACAAACCAATTATGATTTTAATATCGTCATTTTTCCCGACATAGGATATGTCTTGCGAATGGACTTTAATGAATTGGTCTATGAAACTGCTCAAGTGAAAAAAATAATCGGAGACCTTGATGCAATGATTGAACAGGTGGTTGATGACCCGTCTCGACCTATTGAATCATTGCTTACTCGAGCAGATAGTGTTGCGAAATATGTTGAAAATAGTCTGGCAAATCGGATTAATTAACTTAAGAACACAAACATGAAAAGTAAGTTTGTTTATACCCTTTTTGAGCGGCAAGCCATCGATCATCCACTACGAATTGCGATCGCGCAAGGGCAAAGAGAAATTTCATATGAACAACTCCATAGCCGCATAAACGATTTGAGTACCATATTGGGTACTCTGAAACTTCCTGTTGGTAGCATCGTTGGGGTACTTGGAGGCTTAGTTTCCGACCAGGTCACAGCCATGATGTCCCTCTTCAAATCAGGGTATATTTTTATGCCCATTGACAGTTCCTTTGCTCCGGCTCGTATGAAACATGTTTTTGAGACATGCACCCCCCGATGTATCATTTCATCTGCCAGCGAGAGAGCATCTTGTGTCCAATTACTTCAATTATACGGTCATGAGAACGATGTTCTTATTCTCATTCATAGTGAATCAGAAGCTATCCACATGGAGGTGCAACGCTATTCATCCGGTGAACTTTTGCCAATTGGTGTAGACATCCAACAAAGGATATCACCTCCGTTCATTGAGCCGGAAGAAGGTTGTTATATCTATTTTACTTCAGGTTCAAGCGGTGTTCCTAAGGCTATATTAGGGAAACACGTTAGCCTCGCGCACTTTATTCAATGGGAGATAGAGGAATTTTCAATATCCTCATATGACGTTTTTTCTCAACTTGTCCCGTTTACCTTTGATGCATTTCTCAGAGATGTTTTTGTACCTCTATGCGCTGGAGCAACATTGGCAGTACCTTCTGCTGAACAACGCGAAAATTCAATTCAGCTGCTCCATTATCTCGAAGAACTTCGTGTGACGACAATTCATACGGTTCCTTCGTTTTTTAGATTATTAGTATCAGCTGCTGGTCAGGAAAACGCCAAGAAGTTCGACCTGCCATCTCTAAAACGAATTCTTTTGTCTGGTGAGCCACTCTACTGGGATGATATCAAAAAGTGGAGAGAAGTTTCAACGAATAAAGCTGAGTTTGTAAATCTTTATGGACCCTCGGAAACAACTATGATAAAAACATTTCACCGAGTCAAAGAAGATACCTACTCGCTTGGTGTTGCCATTCACGTTGGAAAACCGATAAGCGATACGATTGTTGCCATTCTTGACTCCAGCTTAAATGTTTGTTCCACAGGCGAGGTAGGAGAGGTTTATATTAAAACCCCATTCATGACGAAAGGTTATTTCAATGACCGGGCACGTACGGATGAGGTCTTCATTCAAAATCCGTTCGTGAAGGACCGAAGAGAAGTCATCTACAAAACCGGAGACCTTGGGCGATATCTGGCCGATCAGAGCATTGAGATTTTGGGACGAATTGATCAACAGGTAAAAGTAAACGGAGTTCGAATTGAACTTGACGAGGTTGAGAGCAGCATTCGCAAGTTGCGGGATATTGAGCAGGTAATTGTCCTGGGGCGACCCCAGAAGGGTGGCGGCATTAAGCTATGTTGTTATTATACGGGCCAGAAAAAAGACGCAAAAGAACTTTTCGAAGAGCTTGCGATTGATCTTAATACCAACATGATCCCGAGTTACTTCATTCATCTGAATAATTTCCCCGTCACGATGAGTGGCAAAATTGATCGTAAGTCACTTCCGATACCAGACGAAATGCTAAATACTCAATATGTTCCACCCGCGAACGAAATGGAGAGTGCATTGGAAAAACTATGGGGTGAGGTGCTAGGCCATAAAAGAGTTTCTCGTAACGCTTCTTTTTTTGAAATTGGAGGAAACTCGCTACAGGCGATCCAGTTGAACAGCCGAATTTTTCGAACGCTTCATGTTAATTTAAAGTTATCGACCATTCTTCGAACATCCACCATTGCAGGACAGGCAGAATTGATTACAAATCTAAACCGCGAAAAAATTCAGCCAATCACTCGTGCTCCAATAACGACTGATTTTCCTTTATCGCACGGGCAGAAGCGTTTGTGGATACTGAGTCAGTTTAAGGAAAATCGTGTGGCCTACACCATGGTTAAAACATATAGACTGACCGGCCCATTAAACGCAACCGCTTTAGAACAGTCTTTTCATGCATTGATAAGAACTAATGAAAGTTTGCGGACTGTTTTTCGAATTAGATCCGGAGAACCTCGCCAAGTGATTCTTGGTGAGAACGAACACGGATTCAAACTTCAAATGATGGAATCTGATATTGCGCTACTTGAAATCATACAGCAACAAGCTTTTAATGAACCCTTTAACTTGAGTGAAGGCCCCCTATTGCGTGCCATTGTTATAAAGGTTGATGTTGATCAGCATGTGCTGATGATAAGTGTTCATCATATTGTTTCAGATGGCTGGTCTATTGAGATAATGTTGAATGAAGTTATGGTTCATTATAATGGATTTACCATGAGGCAAAGCTATCAGCCGATTGAGAAGGGACTGCAATACAAGGACTATGCGCACTGGCAAAGTGAACAGGTCAATAACGGGCTATACAGTCAGCAGAAGACTTTCTGGTTGAATCAATTTAAAGGTGAGATTCCTTTACTTACGTTTCCATCCGAACTTCCTCGGCCGGATGTCAAAACGTTTAATGGTGCCGAGCTTGTTCATCCGTTCAGTAAAGAAACACTTGATAGACTTAGGGATCAGGCTTCTATTCATGGCGTTAGTGTTTTCATGTACCTAATGTGCTCCGTTCAAGTGTTACTCTATAAATACTCCGGACAGGATGATCTGATTGTCGGGACGACCGTTTCCGGTCGTGAACATGCCGACCTCGATGATCAAATTGGATTCTATGTAAATGTGTTACCAATTCGAACATCCGTTTTCCCAGAGCAATCCTTTAAAGAGCAATTGTCTCGGGTAAAACAAATCATGATCGACGCGTATGATCACCAGCAATATCCTTTTGATAGCCTAATAACTGACCTGGATATCAAACGGGATATGGGGCGTGCTCCGTTGTTTGACGTCACCGTGGAATTGGTAGATATAGCCAGCAGAGCACAAGAGAATACACAACTTGAGGGCTTGCAAGTGGAGCAACTAGAGACTGGATTCACGTCCAGCAAATATGATCTGTCGTTTCGCTTTATGGGCACAAACGAGATGAGGCTTGTAGTAGAATACAATCCTGATGTTTTAGAGCAAACCGCTATCACAACCATGATTCATCGATATGTTCGAATGCTTGACATTTTTTTAGAGAATCCGAATTGTCAAATCTCAACATTGAATATTCTAACGAATGATGAACTGCATAAGATACAGGAAAACTGTTCGGGAGATAAAAATGAGATGAGTACACAAACCGTTGTTGATTTATTTCATGGTGCTTCGAAGAATTTCGAGAAAAAGGTAGCTGTAACGTTCAAGGAAATGAGGCTAACCTATGATGAATTGGATGCACGCAGTGATGCGTTGGCATCATATCTAATTGGAAAATGTAATGCAAAGCCAGGGGCTAACATTGCCATCATAATGAAGCACACGATCTGGTTGCCAGTGGCTGTTATTGCTGCAATGCGCTCAGGACTGACGTTCGTGCCGATTGATCCAAGTTATCCGACAGAACGCGCGTTGGAAATTCTAGCGGATGCGGAGGTGACTCTCGTTTTGGCTGATACTGATACGTTAATTTCAAAGGGATTGTCAATTCCAGTTATACGAATCGAGTATGCGTGGAACGACATAGTGAATCAAAAATGTACCTTGAAACCTCCTTCACCAAAAGATATTGCCTACATTTTATATACTTCAGGGACAACGGGCAGACCCAAAGGCGTGATGGTATCCCATGGAAGTTTGTGTCACTACGTCCAATGGTCCAATGAATATTACTTTTCGAATGGTGGTGGTGAAAAATTTGGCTGGTTTACCTCATTATCATTTGACCTTAGCATGACAGGTCTGCTAGGAACGCTGTGCCGAGGACATGAGCTGCTTATTTACTCGCACGAATTTCCCGATGAAGCACTGCAGCAAATCTTTGGGTCGGGAGGAGCTACCGCCACCAAACTAACGCCGTCACACCTAAGGCTTGCCGGAAAAATCGTTTTAACTAAATCAAATAATTTGAGATGCCTTATTGTTGGCGGTGAAGCGTTAGAGAAGTCTCACCTATTAATCGCTGAAGAATTGAGCCCCAGCGTAAAAATTTATAACGAATATGGACCAACAGAGGCCACAGTGGGATGCACGGTTACGCATGTCGCATCGCATTCTACAATCACGATTGGGAGACCCATATCGAACTGCAGCATTTATTTGCTAAATCAGGACGATCAAATCCAACTGCCAGGGCTAAGGGGAGAAATCGTCATTGTCGGTCCCTGTTTGAGTGAGGGTTATTGGAACCAACCAGATGAAACCACTAGGAAATTTATCATGCTTCCTTCGGGCGAGCGTCTTTATAAAACTGGTGATATTGGGTCTTGGTCTCTATCCGGAGATTTGATTTACCATGGTCGGGCGGACCAGCAACTTAAAATCAACGGACATCGCATTGAACCCGCTGCTGTCATCCGTGTGATCGAACAGTGTGAAGGTGTCACATCGGCTTTGGTCCGTGCTCGAATGGAGGAAGATAAAGCCATTGGTTTAGTATGTTATTATACCGGTGATGCCAGCATAGAAATGTTACGCAGTTTTGCGTCTGCCCAGCTGCCAATAGCCATGATACCTGATACATGGATCGGTTTGGATAAAATACCTCTCACCGTCAATGGGAAATTGGATGTATCCAAATTGCCCCAATGGAATGAGGCGAATCCGTCTCTTTCTGTTCGTCCGGAAACACCAATAGAAAGTATGCTCGCAGATATATTTGCTGACGTGCTTAATACTCCCATAGGGACTAATGATAATTTTTTTCAAAAGGGAGGCGATTCAATTATGGCTATCCAGATTTGTTCACGACTTTATCGGGAAGGATATGCTCTTGAGGTAATCAATATTTTTGAGCATCCTACGATCGCTCAGATTGCCCCTTTCCTTCAGCCGATTCAACGAATTGCTGACCAAGGAAACGTAGTTGGGGAGGTAGAACTGGGAGCAATTCAGCAGGCTTTATTTGCGCGTGATCTTAAATTTCCTTCGCATTATAATCAGTCAATTATGCTTATAAGCAAGGATCGTTTGAATGCGGATAAGCTGTGTGCTGTGATGGAAAGGTTAATGGATCATCACGATGCTCTTCGAATCTATTATCCTGATTTTCCCAAAAACACGTTGCAGTATAATGCCCAATCTTGGAATCCTGTGAAAGTGGATGAAAAGGATTTGAGTAAGGAAATCTCGCCAGAACGTGAACTCGAAAAACATGCACAGCATCTACAATCTTCTCTTGACCTGGCAAAAGGCCCACTCATAAGAATTGGTCTTTACCATTTGCCTGACGGGGATCGTTTGCTGATTATCATTCATCATCTGTTAGTCGATGGCGTATCATGGCGCATTTTTATGGAGGATTTCTTGCTGCTTTGGAAAAGCGATAATGAAGATGTTCGTACTGTCGCGTTACCACTGAAAACTGATTCTTTTCAAGCTTGGACCAGGCACATGAAAGAGCATGTACTGCAAGGCAATTTGGAGGCTGAATGGGAATATTGGCAAGACATAGTACTCCGAACGACGTCCACCGATTGGTTGCCAAAAAATAATGAACAGAATGGCAGATTTGGTTCTTCTGACCGCTTAACCTATTCCCTTACCCCGAGTGAATCAACTCTCCTGTTAAAAGATGTCCATTCTACATACGGAACTCAGATCAATGACATATTACTAGCTGCACTCGTAAAGTCGGCTTTCTCTATGTCTGATTTGGCAAGTTCCGTCACCGTGATGTTGGAAGGCCATGGAAGAGAATCGCAATGGGCTGACGTGAATATCAATCGCACAATAGGTTGGTTCACGACTCATTACCCGGTGAGACTCCAAGCGGAATCGGAGAGCATAGAGAGACTGATTATTGAAACGAAAGAAATGCTGCGAAGAGTTCCCAATAAAGGTATTGGGTATGGTCTCCTACACCAAAGGGTGATGGAAAAAAAATCATACGTTTCGCCTACTCAAATTTCATTTAATTACCTGGGACAATTTGACACTGCATTCAACGATTCTGCGTTTGATTCCGCGCCTGAGTCGGGTGGCACAATTCAGGCGTTAGAAGACACGCGTTGGTATGATGTTGAGTGGACTTGTTTTGTAAACAACGATCGTTTGACGGTTGAGTTAGTATTTGATCCCCAGCAATATGATTCCGTTATGTTGCAAGAATGGTTAAATGAATATGTTTATTCCATTCGTGAGATCATTGATTATTGTCTGCAACGGCAGCAACACGGATCAACTCCAAGTGATTTCAGTTATAACAAGCTGTCCGTTGCGGAATTGGATAAACTTTTTAAAAATGACTGACCTCACAATATGATACGCAAGCAGAACATAGAGGATATTTTAAAACTGTCTCCGATGCAGGAAAATATCTATTTTAATTCCTTGCTGTCTCCAGGGAGCAGAGCTTATCATGAGCAAACGTTATTTTATCTTGATAGAGCATTGGAAGGCAAGGCGTTGAATGATTCGGTACAGATCATGGTCGCAAGAAATACGATTCTGCGTACGGTTTTTCAAATGGTGCCCGGTCATGGCTTGCTACAAATCGTATTGAAGTCATCTCAGGTAGACGTTACCTTTTACAATTTGTCGGATGATTCTGACTGGCAAGAGTCGATACTTCGGTTAAAAGAAGATGATTTCCAGGACTCATTTGATCTTGGCAATCCTTCCTTGTTGCGTGTTCGAGTCATCGAGCTCCCCAAAGGTTGCAATTTGCTTTTTATGAGTCATCACCATATTTTACTCGATGGTTGGTCACTCGCCCTAATGATGCAGCAACTTTTCAGTACTTACAAAACCTTGGTTAGCGGATTAGAGAGAATAGAAGGTGCTGTCAATGATTACGGTGCTTATGTAAACTGGATAGTGGCACAAGACAAGTTGCAAGCAAAGAAATTTTGGTCAACTTATCTAGAAGGTTATCGTAAAGGTCAATCTTTGCTACCGAACAAAAAAGCCCATTTAGGGTACGAACAGGCAAAGTGGATTACCACAATTACTGCCGGTGACTATAAAGACATTCAGGCCTATTGTCGTTCTTTAGGAGTAACACTTAACACCTACTTTAAAGTTGCATGGAGTTTAGTCATCCAACACTTCACGGGTAGTTCTGACATCATTATTGGAACGGTGGTTACCCATCGTCCTTCTCATATCCCTGGTATTGATTCAATGCTTGGTCTTTTTATCAATACGCTTCCTTCACGTATCCAATTGCGTGAAACTGAAAGTATTTCTGATGCGTTGTTCAGATTCCAGAATGAAGATAAAAATACGTTGCCTCATCAATACTATCCGACCTCTGAAATTCAAGCATTGAGCATCGCGCGTAACCAGCTTATAGATCATTTACTGGTTGTTGAAAATTATGAGCTCAATATAAAAGAACCGGATACGACATCAGAAGAATGGCCATCGATCACAAAAGTTGAGGTCGAAGCACAGACGAGTTATGATCTAAATGTTATTGTAGTTCCGAAAGCAGAACTCAACGTGAAAATCGAGTTCAATGCTCTCGCACTTGAACCCAGACTCGCGGCAATGATCGGCGAGGTGTTCAGGCAGAAACTGGTGACGCTTAAAAGTCTATCCAAAGCACCGATGTCCTCTGTGATGACGGATGCACTAGCGTCGGTAGCAGTGCAGCCTGTAGATGACCGCTCCAGCCACTCGTTTTGGTTAAGTCAATTTGAAGGAGAGCTGACACCTCTTGATCTTCCATACGATTTTCCAAGCCAGTTGAATGGAATGTATTTATCATCAAGCTTAAAATTCAATATTGAAAGGGCTGAGACAGCCCAGCTACAGAGGCTCGCGGAAACCCATTTAGTTGAACTCAACATATTGTTATTGTCACTGTTTAAGATATTGTTGAGTAAGATTTCCGGGAAGCAGGACATTATTGTAGGTGTGGTGTTACCGGAAACAGCAGGCAGTGAGGCAATACCTGTTAGAAGCTATCCGATGGGCAAATTATTCTTCAAAGAGTTTCTCTTTGACATCCAAGAGACTGTGTTCAAGTGCATAGCCCACCACCCTTTTCCAGAAGAGAAGCTCGCTGATGTATTTGCTTCCACCAAAGGGCGCGGGGATAGGGTTCGTTCATTGTTTGATGCAAGATTTGAATTTGGAGATCAAAGTAGTAATGTTATGAATGAATCAACCTTGCAGAAAATGCAAGGACAACTATCTCTTTCCGTTTTGCTAGGTAATGGATATTTATCGTGCTCACTGGCGTATGCGCCGGAACTGTTTACGCGTATGACTGCGATCCGTATTACTGAGAGCCTCGCCCCAATCATTTCATCTGTCGTTCGAGATAGCGAGATTACTCTATCCGCATTAAGCGCGCTTACAGCAAAGGATCGTTCACGCATCCTCCAAGAGTTCAACGCGACAAATTGCGACTTTGCTCAGGATGCAACCTTGGTTTCAGTTTTCCAGAATCAAGTCCGTCAAACGCCTGAGGCACCAGCAATATTCTATGGGTTAACATGCTTTTCTTACCGCGCCCTCGATCAGCGGTCGGATCAATTAGCGGTTTTTCTTGAAGCAAAGGGTGTGGGTGCGGGAGATCTTATCGGCGTGGCGCTTAAGCGTGAGGCAGATTTGTTATCCACACTGTTTGGTATATTGAAATGCGGAGCTGCATACGTTCCAATAGACCCTGATTACCCGCAAGATCGAATTCAATCAATTATTGACGATGCACGATTAAAAGGCATCGTTCATCGGGGCTTAGGCATTACGTTACTAAAAAATTTCGAAGGCCTATCAGTGGATATTAGCTCTATTGATTGGAATGGAAAAAAGAGTCACTCATTACGCACACATGATAGCTGCTCTCTGGCATATGTTATTTATACTTCTGGATCTAGCGGAAAGCCGAAGGGCGTAATGATCGAACACCGTTCTGTCATCAACCGAATTACATGGATGCAGAAAAAATATCCGTTGCGGCCTGAGGACGTATTATTGCAAAAGACTCCGATCGTATTTGATGTCTCGGTGTGGGAATTATTCTGGTGGTCGTTTTCGGGTGCTGCATTGTGTGTACTTGCACCGGCTGAGGAAAAAGACCCAGAAGCAATTGTTGCTTCCATTGAGAAACATCATGTGGCTGCTGTGCATTTTGTTCCATCGATGCTCAATGCATTCATGGCTTATACGGCCAAAGGGTTCAATTGGTCGCGTCTGAAAAGCCTTCGCCAGGTCTTTGCCAGTGGCGAAGCACTTAAACTTGAGCAGACAAAGCTGTTTGCCAAAGGGATCAGCGCTTCATGCGGAACTAGACTGATCAATTTGTATGGTCCTACAGAGGCCACCGTTGACGTTTCTTATTATGAATGCACTTTTACTGAAAAATATGTAATCCCAATTGGCCGGCCAATAGACAATATTTCACTTTATGTAGTGGACAGCAGCGATGGCTTATGCCCAATCGGTGTGCGAGGTGAACTTGCAATCGGCGGGGTTGGTGTAGGAAGGGGCTACCTAAACAACCCGATATTAACAAAAGAAAAATTTGTGAACTTGAAAGGCATCGAAGGAACTGTTTACCGAACGGGAGATTTTGCTCGATGGTTGGATGATGGAAATGTTGAATACATGGGACGGATTGATGATCAGGTGAAAATTCGAGGGTACCGTATTGAAATCGGTGACATCGAACATCACCTGTCTAACATACCTAATGTGCAACAATGCGCGGTAGTGTTGAAGGAAGATTCGAATGAAAAATTTCTAGTCGCATATTATAGTGCTGAAGTCGCTTTACAAGAAAATGTCCTTAAAAACCACATACTTCATTGTCTACTCGACTATATGGTTCCGCGACATTTTATTTACCTTCCAATGCTTCCGCTTTCGGGAAACGGCAAACTTAATCGGCGTGCATTGCTTGAACTCCAACTGCCATCGATGCCAACGTCAAATGGTAACAATGATCGCAAAGTAACGACTACAGAAAGAGTTTTGATGAATGCGTGGTCTTCGGTGCTGGAACGAGAAATTTATTCAACAGAAGAAAATTTTTTTGAGGTGGGGGGTACCTCAATAAAGCTTATTTCACTGTTGCTCTTAATAAAAGAAAAGTTTACCGATACAAGTATTACCATTCCATCTCTCTACAGTAACCCAACCATTCGTCGTCAGGCTACATTGATAGATGGAAAGGATTTGAAAACTTCTCACGAAAGTGTGAAGGTGTTTGATTTTTAAAGTAAATACCTATGGACATTGCAATTATCGGCGTAGCAGGAAAATTTCCCATGGCGGATAATGCTATGGAATTTTTCGAGAAACTGTCAAAAGGATACGATGCTGTACGGATGTTTTCCCAAGAGCGGCTGACAGCCACATCGCTACCACTGGACCGAAAATACATCCCTCTCGCATTCATGGAGGATATTGAAAAATTTGACTATTCTTTTTTTAATATATCAAAAGCGGAAGCTGAGCAGATGGACCCCCGGCAGAGGATCATGCTTGAGGTAGTGTATCATTTAATGGAGGACGCCGGTTATCCACTAGAGAAGATAAGTGGAAGTAAGACATCGGTTTTCTTGGGTGACACGCGGCTCGATTATTATCACCATGCCACTCACCTTGACCCGCTCTTGCAAATCGGAAACATGAGTGCTGTAATGGCCGGCAGGATTTCGAGATACTTCAACTTGCGGGGGCGGTCAGTCATGATCGATACCTCCTGTTCCTCTTCCTTGGTGGCACTTATCCATGCTTGTGAAGAAATAATATTAGGAAATGCGACAATGGCTATTGCCGGTGCTATAAATCTTAACCTATTTCCCAATGAGGATAATGAGGGGATGATGGACATTGCCGCTCCGGATGGAAAAGCAAAACCATTTTCGGCGGAAGCAAATGGTACAGGCGGCGGTGAGGCAAGTGCATGTGTGCTGCTCAAACCATTGGAGATGGCGCGTGTTGATCAAGATAAAATCTATGCAGTGATAAAAGGTTTTGCCATTAATCAAGATGCGGGACTTTCCGCCAGTTTGACTGCACCTGATGCGGTGGCTCAAGCGGAAGTGATTGTTGAGGCATTGACCAAATCGGGTGTGAATCCCGAGACGATTGGTTATATCGAGGCACATGGAACGGGGACAAAACTCGGCGATCCCATCGAAATCGAAGGAATCACTAAAGCTTTCCGTCGGTTCACAGACAAGAAACAGTTTTGTGCCATTGCATCAGTAAAATCCAATATTGGTCATACAGATAGCGCAGCGGGTATCGTTGGATTTTTAAAGGCCCTATTATCAGTAAGGTACGGCGTTATACTACCCTCCATCCATTACTCACTTCCTAACCCTTTTATCGATTTTGCAAATAGCCCTGTTTTTGTGAATACTAAATTTAGTCAATGGACTTCCGACAACCCACGAAGAGCGGGTGTTAGTTCGTTCGGGATGATGGGGACAAATTGTCACCTCATCCTCGAAGAGTACACTCAGCATGAGCCTAAGAAAGACGAGGGAGGCCCTGAAATTTTTGCTTTCTCGGCTAAGTCAGCCACGTCGCTTAAAATGATGCTCGAACTTCACATTGACTACTTGAGGGGAAATCGAAATATAAACCTTGCAGATTATGCTTATACCCTAAATGCAGGCAGAAGTCATTACCGTTTTAGAGTGGCAGTGCAAGCGAGCAGTCTGGAGGAACTCATACAATCATTATCAAAAATTCTTCCTGAGATTCATATGTTGCAATCGGTGCGATTGAATCCTTCCGCCTTGTTCCTGATATCACCCTTGAGTACTAGTGATGTATTTTTAAACAACCACACTTCAGAGGTGGAGTTTAATCGCCTGCGTGACGAAATAATGGCGGACGGACGAAATCAACTTTTACCACAGGAGGTTCTATGGCAGTTCACGTACTTTAGCATGTTGCGAGAGCGAGGTATTGATATTGCTCAAGCAATTGGTGCCGGAACGGGACAACAGGTATTAAGTTTAATGAATAAGTCCGATGTTGCAAAGGCCGTGTCATATGATGAAATCAGGCGTGAGGCCATATCAGATCGTTTGAGAAAGTTTCTGGACAGACAAGTTGATCGTCCAATGATATGCATTGATCCGTTGCCTGATGGCATGCTGGGACTGGAAGTTCATGAATTGCTTAAGGCGGGATATGATGGCATTACTTTGGTTCAACCTACGTCTTTGGATCCAAACCTTCATTGCCTTATAAAGCAATTGTATTGTTTGGGATACCCTATTGATTGGAGAAAATACTATCGTCATCGCAAGCTGGCAATACTTTCTACTCCTGGCTATGCTTTTGAGAAAAATAGAGCATGGCTAAAGTTACCAAGTGCTCTGAATTCGAACGAAGCAGAGGGGAGACCTAGTGAAAATACTAAGGATGTTGCACAATCGAACCACCGATTTTCTGCTGCTGGCAAGGTGGACGAGTTATCGGTATTGTTATCGATCTGGAAGACGGTATTGAAGAACGAGTCGATTGTTGCAGAGGATGATTTTTTTGACATCGGTGGTCATTCGCTAAACGCAGTACAGGTGCTCAATGGAATCAGGGAAGAACTAGGAGTTTCATTAGAGATCGATGATTTGTATGATTTCCCCACATGTAGACAAATGGTGATTCACCTGCAATCACACCTAGCCCGGAGAGCGGCAGAGGCAGTATCCGTGCAGGAGGAGGTGGCTTCCATCTGGAAACAAGTACTAAAACTCGAAAATATTCAAGCCGAGGATAATTTCTTCGACATTGGTGGTCATTCACTGAATGCAACCCAAGTGATAAATCGTGTGAAGGAGTGCTTTCATATTGATATTGAAATGGATCATTTTTATGATCATCAAACCCTCTCGGAGTTTTCCAGCTTTATTGAATCAGCGGGAGATAAACAACCAAATACACACACGGAAGATAGAACGGTTGCAACGTTAGATAGTTATCCATTATCATTTGAGCAACAGCGACTATGGGCGGCTGCAAAAGTCGGGAAGCAAAATCATCTCTTCAATATGTTCACCTCTTACCAGTTGAAAGGTGAGGTTCATGTCAAGGCATTGCGACAAGCATACCACGCATTGGTAGAAAAACACGAAATATTACGAACGAATTTTGTAATAATCGATCATATCCCAAGGCAACATGTCAACATATTTCGACCAGAAAATTTTCCATTGGAACTAATCGAGGCCAAAAAAGGAGAATCAACGGCGTTCTTACAGAAATTTTTTTCTACTTCTTTTAATTTAGAGACAGATCCTCTGATCAAAATGTGCTTAATGAAGCATGATGAGAATTCGTACTCGTTTGCCGTTGTGCTCCACCATATTTTGGCCGATGGCTGGTCAATGCAGATTTTGTTTAATGAATTGCTAACATACTACGAACAATACCGGGTAAAAGGTACCATCAATTGGGTGCCGTTAACACTGCAATATAAAGATTACGCAAACCTTCAGCAGAAAAAAGGATTGAAAGGCCTGGAAGACGAGCGAATTTTTTGGAAGAACTTGTTGTCGAACCCCGGACCTGCAATGATTCTTCCTATGGATCGACGGCCATTTGCAGAGCAATCCAATGTCGGGCGATTATATTCCGATCGCCTCGATAGTAAAACTGACGTGGCGTTGAGTATTTATTGTAAGGAAAACGGGGTCAGTAATTTTATGGCTGTTCTCACCGGGATTTACACATTGTTGTATCATTACAATGGGCAGACCGATCTTACACTGGGATCTACAAGCGTTGGTAGGCAATCGAACGCACTGGAAAAGCAAATTGGCTTACATCTAAACCTGTTGCCGCTTCGTATGCGGTTGGTAGAAGATGATACGCTTGCTGAATTGTCTGCCAAAGTGCGGAGTTTGGTTTTAATGGCAATCAAACACCAATCATTTCCATTCCAACAAATCGTAAAAGACCTGGACGTTCAATTGAAGGATGGCGAATCGCCAGTTTTTAATGTGCTTGTAGAATACCGAAACATGGATATTCACTTGGGTGACGCTGATCATTCAGGTATGGCAGATGTAACAATCGAAAAACTGGAAATTGAACAGGACTTTGCGAAATATCCGTTAACATTTCTTTTTGATAAAACAGATCGAGGACTTTCAATCGCCATTGAATATTCCTGTGAGTTATTTGACCATGAAACAATAGAAAGGATGATGGAGAAACTTAAACTCTTGCTGCTAATCTTGCCGACGCAGTCTGCCACGCGCCTCAGGAGTATTGATCAACTTTTTCAACCATCGATTCGCCTTCCGCTAGAGGGCGGTGACCCTTTTAAGTTTTGATAAACCGTGAATGAAACGGCATGAAACGAAAATTGACTCGAAGGTTCAAAATGAACCTTCGAAGATTGTACGCTAATTTTTAAAATGATGAAAAATAAGTACATTGAATACAAATAGCTTGTTTCATCAAAAAAAATAAAAAACATCGCCTCTATAGCGCTAAAGTGGGTTGTTTTTATGATGCATTAACTGCATGAAAAATTTTGATACGTGATAGTTAGGTGGGTAATTTAAAAATGAAATGTCGTAGCGTGTGAACACAATACTGGAAAGCAGAAAAGTAAAATCAGATTACTGGCGCAAGCTCGTGGCACGAGAATGTCATCGTGATAGTTTTGTCAATGACATTGACTTGCAAAACGAAGAATTGACTGAGATAAATATTCGGAGAATGCCTGCTGCTCTTTATTATTCAATACGACAGCTAACATCAGAAAATGAGATTGGACTTTATTCGCTTCTGATAACAACTTTGCAAATTCTGCTCTATAAATGGTACGGTAGGAGCAATGTAACTATTGCAGGCGCGGGTATTTCGATTGAGCAGAGTTGCGGAAAAAGGGCCGCTAACCTCCATTCTCTGAAAGTTGTACCAACCGATACTTTTGGTGCCTCGGTAAAAGAAAATTACGAACGACTGCTCGAGGGCTGGCCGTATCTTAATTTAGATCGTGATGCTTTGTCGTTATTGTGGACAACAGTTCTTGGTGCCGAAAACCTAATCCCAGAGTTTGGAATTTGCGTTGACACTGTCAGTTCTAGGGAAGTGGACAGACCTGATGTGGCACACCTAGTTCATATCGCTTCTGATGGTGACGGATTGACAATTTTTGTTTCTTCGAAACATCTCTCTGAGCGATCTGAATTAAGTTGCCTGCCAGATCATTACCTCTCAATACTTCAGGGATTCGTAGATAATGCATCTGCTACAATTGCGGAACTTGATTCGATGTCATCCGATGAAAAGCAAATAGTCACCTCCTTTTCAGTGGGCAATTTGCATGTTTTTACAGAGCGAAGTATTATTCAAATGGTTCAGACTGTTGTATTGAATCGCCCCAATTCGACAGCTATTTCGTGTGATGGGGTAGCGGTATCCTATACGACTCTTCATGCTACTTCGAAGAAACTTGCGCACTTGCTAAAAACTGAGTACGGCATATCGAATGGCGCCCGTGTCGGCATTATGATGAGTCATAGTGAATGGCTTCCGATTGCGGTATTGGGGGTTATGAACAGCGGATCAGCATTTGTCCCGATCGATCCAAGTTTTCCTCCCTCTCGTGTGGCGGCCATCATCGAAGACAGTGAAATCAATTTGATTATTACCGATAGCATTGTCTATCAGATTGCACTAGGATTTTCTGCTTCTTTGTTAGCCCTGGATGTTCAGTTGACTTGGACCAACGAAGAAAGTGTCGGTGAGGATGAACAACAGAAGATAAATGAAGACTCACTCGCCTATATCCTCTATACCTCTGGCACCACTGGAAAACCAAAAGGAGTGGCCGTTGGCCAGATTAGTCTTATCAATTACATCAAATGGTCAAACGAACATTATTTTAAGGATGATTCGGGTAAGGTATTTGGCTGGTTTACTTCATTGAGCTTTGATTTGAGCCTAACGGGTCTGTTGGGAACACTCATCCGAGGAGATGAGTTAGTGATTTACCCGTCAACAGATCCTGCTGGAGCGCTTGGCAATATCTTTCGGAAGGACAGTCGAATTACTGCAACTAAAATCACGCCATCGCATCTTACTCTACTTTCCGGCCTCGCGGACACTGGTTATTCGCCTCTAAGAGCGATGATTGTTGGCGGCGAAGCCTTGTCTCGGCAACAAGTGGCGGTGGCAGAACATCGAGCGCCGAATGTTATTATTTATAATGAGTATGGTCCCACAGAGGCAACCGTTGGGTGTATGGTAAAGACTGTCTCATCTTCAAGCCCAGTAACCATTGGGAAACCCATTGACAATGTTTCAGTTTTTATCCTCAATAAAGACGGACAACTACTGCCGCCCGGGCTTCGTGGCGAAATTCATATTAGCGGATTATGCCTTGCTCACGGGTATTGGAAAAACGCTGCGGAGACGAATCAAAGATTTATTTACGGGTTGAATACACGACTCTATAGGTCAGGCGACCTTGGTCGATGGCTCTCGGCTGGTGACCTTTTATATGAAGGAAGGAATGATCATCAAGTAAAGATTAATGGTCATCGCATTGAACTGGCAGAAATTTCATCTGTATTTGAGTCGTATCCGGGTGTAGTTTCCGCTCTCACGATACCGCGTATTTCAAATGAAAGGATTACTGGTGTATTGTGTTATTTTGTGGGCAATGCAACACCGGAGTTGTTGACGGAATTCGGACGGCAGATGCTTCCTGTCTATATGATACCTGACGTTTTTATCGGTTTGGATCATTTTCCGCTTACTGATAACGGTAAGGTTGACCTTGCCCGACTACCCTTGAGGAATACGAATGACGAGGTCGTCCCAGTTCCTGCCTCGAACCAATTGGAATCAGAAGTACTCGCGATTTATTGCGCAGTTCTAGGAAATAGGAAGCTCGGAACCAATTCGAATTTTTTTCATGAAGGAGGTGATTCCATTCAGGCGATTCAACTCATCTCGAGGATAACGGCAGTGCTCGGCATTCACCTTGAAATTAAGGATGTTTTTGATTTTCCGACAGCCGCTGGCCTGACGAACGTCATTCAGACGAGAAGAGGTAATGCTCGCATTGTTCCATCGCTCATTGAAGAACAAGAATACTACTCAGCCACACAGGCTCAGTTGCGATTGTGGGTGATCGCTCAGTTTCAAGGGGTGAACATGGCCTATCATCAACACGCTGCCTCTATTATCAGCGGCCTTCTTGATATAGATAGTTGTCAGTATTCGTTCCGGAAACTGATTTCCCGTCATGAAAGCCTGCGCTCACGCTTTTTTTACAAGGATAATGAACTGAAATTTATAATAGATCCTCTTCAGGATGCACATCTATTGACTTACCAGGATTTACGCTCGTTAAAAAATAAAGAGGAGGAAGTGCAACAGCGGGTCTCCTACTTTTCATCTGAGCCCTTTGATCTATTAAAAGGACCATTGGTCAAAGGTTATCTATTCAGGGTTTATGACGACAGATATGTGCTCCTAATTCAGACCCATCATATAGTGAGCGATGGCTGGTCATGGGGATTAATGCGCAGGGAATTGAGCGAATATTATGATGATCGAGTTCAAGGGCGGACCGAGAAACGTCCCCATGTAGAATTTCAGTTTAAGGAATATGCCGCTTTTCAGAAAGAATGGAATAATAGTTTGGAGTTTTTCACCGCACAAAACTATTGGAAAAACATGCTTGATGGAGACCTTCCTCGTATCAATCTCCCCGCTTATCAACCTCGTCCACCAGTGCAAACTTTTAACGGACGATCTCTTGAAATAAATGTAGATACTAAAAAAGTTAATAGACTTAGGCAACTTGGCAACGAGAATGATGCAACACTGTTTATGGTGTTAATAGCCATCGTGAATTTGTTGTTGTATAAGGTCTCAGGACAACGCGACATAATTATCGGTACAGATGCAGCGAGTAGGACAAAGGAGGCATTTCAGGAAACTATTGGTTTTTTTCTGGATGCTATTGTATTAAGAAATAGGATCAATCCCGATCACTCATTTTCCAAATTGATCGCGAAGGTCAGAGAATCAACCTTGGGGGCATTCACTCATCAGCAATATCCCTTTGACAACCTGATAGATGATCTGGAGCTGGAGCGTGATATGAGTAGGACGCCAATCTTTGATGTTTTAGTCATAATGCAGGTTAGATCAAAGAACCTGATTGAATCCGACGTCCCCTCAAATGCTAAGCAGCATGTGCAAACAGGACAATATCCATTAAAAACGGTGTCCAGTTTGGTAGATCTTGAAATCAATTTTAGCGATCATCAATTTGGCCTGGATATTAATGTGCGGTATAATACTGACTTGTTTTTGGAGTCGCAAATCAAGAGTATTATGAATGGCATGATCAATTTAATAGATCAAGTCACTTTTGACCCTGAATCACCCGTTCGGCAGCATCAATTACTAAGCCCTTCAGAAATTCTAACACAAATTAATGAATGCTGCGGCACTGTCCGTTGTGATGATCATTCAAACGTTATCGCTGCATTGTCGGAATGCGCCGGTCGTTTTTCGCATCGGATTGCACTAATAGAAGGCGACTGTGCCATTACCCATGGATTCCTTCACGTAATAACGAATAGGATTGCGAATTATCTTATGGATGTTATGTTGATTCAGCCAGGAGAACGAATCGGTATTTACGGAGACGGGTCCATTAACACCATACTTTTCATGATCGGTATAATGAAAGCCCGCGGCGCATTTGTCCCGATAGACAACATGCTACCGGCCACACGAGCCAATGCAATTCTCAAAGACGCCGGCGTGCGTGTGGTATTCGCGGCAAGTGCGGACTCAATCCGTTCTTCTGAGTTGGAGGTTGTTACCGGTAAAACTTGTTTGGCCTATGGGAATGAGACGTCCGTAAAATATATACCATCATCGGAAGATATTGCCTATGTTATTTACACCTCGGGAACAACGGGAATGCCAAAGGGTGTGCCGGTGCATCATCGTGGTCTTTGTGATTATGCCTATAGCTTTTTGGAATTTGTTCACCTGGAACAAGAAGACCGCGTGGTCCACCAGGCATCGATATCATTCGATACATCGATTGAAGAAATTTTTCCTGTGCTGATTGCCGGTGGCAGCGTGCTTGTGGTACCAGAGGCAGATCGGAAAGATGTGACTGCGTTATTGGATCAAATCAAAATATACAGACCATCAATAGTGTCTGTCACCCCAGTTTATATCAATGAACTTAAAGACCATAGTTCAGAGCTTCGACCATTGAAGGCGCTCATCAGCGGTGGACAGGAGTTACTATCCGCACAATATGGAGACTTGTGGAAAAACGGAAATCTTTATAATACGTATGGTCCTAGCGAAACTACTGTCTGCGTTACGGTGCATCGTGTCAGCCAAGCAGATCAGTCCAATATTATAGGAAGACCTATGGCCAATCATGCTGTTTATATACTAAACGAAGATATCCAATTGCAGCCGCCTGGCCTTGAAGGAGAGATATGCATAGTGGGCTTGGGGGTAAGTAATGGATACCTCAATGCGCCTGCGCAAACAACTGGCCGATTTATTGATAATCCATTTGGTAGAGGATTACTATACCGAACTGGAGATATCGGAACCTACCTGAACGGGGAAATTATCTTCCGTGGCAGGAAGGATGATCAGATTAAAATCAGAGGCTACCGCATTGAAACACAAGAGATAGAAGAGGCGATTAGGGCAATGGAGGGTATCACCGATGTTGCCGTGCTGCTGATGCGGGCGCACGCAGAGGAGTATCTCACAGCTTTTGTTGTTGCAGACCAGATGCCCTTACAATCAGAGATTGATCGCTATTTGCGAGGCCGCTTACCTGCCTATATGCTTCCAGCCAGCTATATTCACTTAGATACACTACCGATCACTTCAACTGGAAAACTTGATAAGGATAAACTGCGCAAAAATCATCATAACACAAGAGGCGAAGTTGTAATTGAGGCATCTACCCCAACGGAGCATCAACTGGTCCATATCTGGAAAGATGTATTGCAGCGAAATGAGGTTGGCGTAAATCAAAACTTTTTTTCGCTGGGTGGTCATTCGCTCAAAGCTGCGAGGGTGATAAACGAAATCATAAAGCAATATAATATAACGTTAAACATGGCTGTTTTATTTGAGCGCCCCACCGTAGGGGAGCTGGCTTCGCTGATAGATTCTATGTTGGAAAAAAGAGATGATGGTACTGAAATTTCTATAACGATTTGAATCCATGGAGTTCATAAAATTAATGCTGACAAGATCGAAATGGTTTTACGGGGTGATTATCCTGAGTGGGCTAGTAAATGGTATGCTTAGCATTTCCATTTTGTTTTTTATTAATCGTTTTGTTTCTCAAAATCCTCTGATGGGTTTTTTTAGAGGTTATGATTATGCAGTGTATGCAGGAGCAATTTTTTTATCTTGGTTTTTGAATTATTGGGTTCAGGTCTACCTCATCAAAATCACTAACGATATCGTGCTGACATTTGAGACAAACATCCTGGAGAAACTCAAATCTTCCAACTACGAGTCATTTGAAAAGCTTGGAAGCGAACGGGTATTTACCGCGATCAACGACACACGCACTCTTGCACGTATTCCTGGGATGGTGATGAGTTTACTTAACGCTTCTGTGATTGTCATCGGAAGTTTTGGTTATATGACTTGGGTTTCGGGATATGCGACAATGTTGTTGCTTGCTCCGATGATATTATTACTAATTCTCTATCTGGTTAAGAACACCAGAATTGAGAAGCAATTGAATGTTCTGCGTGATCTGCAGGATGCTTATTACCGTTATCTAAATGATTTTCTTTTGGGATTCCGTGAAATTAAATCCGACCCCTCACGATCTCAAACCATTGTATCTCATTATTTGATTGGTAATCGGCTTTCCTCCAAAGATATAAATGTTACTACATCGGTAATGTACATGAACAATGAACTAATCGGCTCTTACAGTTGGTATGCAATCATCGGTGTAATTCTGTTTTTATTGCCACAAATATTTGCAGTAGGTATGGGTGATCTTTCAGTATTTATCCTCTCCATTCTTTTTATGATGGGATCTGTTAGTACCTTGATTTCTGTTTTTCCGGCATTTTCCAACATAAAAATAGCAATACAACGGCTCACAAATTTTAATCAAGTACTTGAAGCGAAACTCACGCCAGAAATAGTCGATGAAGTGGCGGCGGTAGCATCATTTGATAGCCTTTATGTTGACGGTGTTACCTATCAGTATGAGGAGGGGGTAGCACGTGATCCATTTTGTTTTGGCCCAGTTGATTTCTCAATTCATCATGGGGAGATTGTTTTTATAATTGGGGGAAATGGAAGCGGCAAAAGCACCTTCGTTAAATTATTAGTCGGGCTATATACAGCTCATGACGGAGACATTAAAGTTAACAGCTTGGCTGTTAAAGAGGACAATTTGAAACGACATGTAGCGGTAGTTTTTTCCGACCCTTATCTTTTTACCGAGAACTATAGTAATATCGATATGAATAAGCAGGCAGATCGTTTGGTTTATCTCACGAAGCTGATGCGACTAGAAAAAGTCATAGCTTTTCAAAATGGTGAGGCAAGAATTGATGGAGACCTTTCTTCGGGTCAACGCAAACGCCTCGCTTTAATGAACGCGCTTCTGGAAGATAAGCCGATACTCGTGTTGGACGAATGGGCTGCCGAACAAGATCCTGAATTTCGAAAGTTTTTTTACTTCGAGTTATTACCTCTTCTGAGGAAGGAGGGTAAGACCATTATTGCAATTACTCATGATGATAAGTATTTCAGTTGCGCCGATCGCATAGTCAAGTTTGAATATGGAAAGGTGGTCGATTATGCGCACGAGACAGATGTTACGATTTAAATAGTGTACCACAAAATTTGATTTGTTATGAACAATGATCAGCTGGTTTATCTTAAACCTAATGTAGTAATCGAACCATTGATTGACCAATGGTATGCCTGGCCTCATCTGATTTCGCCTGCAACAGCAGCGATGAATTTCATTGAACGTCACATCAAGATTATGGACAGTTATATTCAGGCCCCTCACATCCATGCTGCCGCAGTGAAAAACCCGAAAATGAAGGGAGGACCTTTTATGGATTTAGGAGGTAAGCGGGTAGAAGACATCAAAGCACTGAAGGAGAATACACTTAGCACGCAAGCGAAAATTTTGGAATTTGCTCGGGCTTTGAAAGAAATGGACAAAATGCTAAAGACGGAGGCACATGGATTCTCATTGGAACCACTCTATCAGAAAATACCACCCATATTAAAAGGGTATGTGGAGTTATTTTATGACTTGAATAATCATCCATCATACAGACTTTTCGAGCCGCTTCTATACCATAGTGAATTTTATCGACGGGCATCACAAAGTCTCGCACTATGGATGACCAATAACGATGAGCGTCCGTTTGTGCTAAGTACTCCGCGTATTGCTATGGAAGGAGTTTTGAATGTGCCAATTGCCTTTGATAATCCTGTCATTGATCAACTTAGTGCAATGAAACGCAAGCCGGCACCTCTGGAAGATATCCGCCTTCAGCTTGGGCTTGCAACACAAGATTTGCCTCTATTCAATAGTTTCTTTACAACAGAAGAGCCGACTCCTTACCGTAAATATGAAGGAGACAAAATACGGATGCGATATTTCGGACACGCATGTATTTTAGTCGAGACTAGGGAAATTAGTATTCTGTTGGATCCACTTATCAGCTATTATGGATATCAGACTGAGGTCAACCGATTTTCTGACATTGATTTGCCAGATCAAATTGATTTTGTATTAATCACCCATAACCATCAGGATCATATTCTTTTTGAAACACTTCTGCCTTTGCGGCATAAAATCAAGAATATCATTGTTCCAAAAACGTATGGCGGAACTCTTCAAGATCCCAATCTCAAACTCATGTTTCAACAAATCGGGTTTAGTAATGTGTTTGAGTTAGGGGAGATGGAGTCTATCCGAATTGGGGAGTGTGAAATTACCGGTCTGCCTTTTCTGGGCGAACACTGTGATATTGATATCCGATCGAAGATTTGTCATCATGTCAAAATTGGGGATTTTAAGATGCTGTTTGCTGCTGATTCCTGTAATATACAAACAGAAGTGTATAGAAATGTCCAAGCATTGATGGGCGTAATTAATATTTTATTTCTCGGAATGGAGTGCGATGGGGCTCCATTGACGTGGCTATATGGACCTCTGCTGACAGAACCAATTTCACGCGAAAAGGATAACTCCCGCCGACTAGCGGGATCTAATTTTGAAAGGGGGATGGAACTTGTTAACGTATTTCAACCAAATGAAATTTACGTCTATGCTATGGGGCAGGAGCCATGGCTCGAATTCATTAGTAGCATTAAATATACCCCAGAGTCAAACCCAATCATCCAGTCCAACAAACTTATTGCCGCCTGCCGCGATCGGGGTTTGACAGCAGAACGGCTTTTTGGCGAAAAGGAACTTCTGTTTGAAAAGCATCAAGTGGCTATGTAATAATAGGTGTATGAAATATCCGATTAAGATTCTTTGTTTCCCATTCGCAGGAGGTAACAAATATTCATTTTCATCCTTTACGCAACATTTGCCAGATTCATTCACGATGAACACCTATGAACCGCCTGGTAGAGGACTCCGCATCCGCGAGCCATTGATAACAGATATGAGATTGCTTGTTGAAGATGCCATGAGATGGATTGAACCCTTCCTCACATCTTCCTTTGTCATTTATGGGCATAGTATGGGGAGCCTATTGGGATACCTTGTCGCAAAAGAGCTGCAACGAACTAAACGGAAGATGCCTCTGCATCTATTTGTCACAGGAAGTGTTGGTCCCTCGTCCCGAAGTCGCGAAGAGATATATCATGATCTTCCTAAAAAGGAGTTTATGGATAAACTTAAATCGCTAGGAGGGTGCCCACCAGATATTTTGGAAGATGAAAGTGTGATGGATTTTTTTGAGCCGATAATCCGAGCGGATTTTCAAGTCATTGATCATTATCGATATTTACCTTCTAACCCATTCGACATTCCTATTACCTGTGTGATTGGAGACCAAGAGGATATCACCCGGGAAGAAGGAGAAAGTTGGGCCTGTGAAACCACCGAGAGATTTATACTACGAGTTGTACCGGGAGACCATTTTTTTATCAAACATTTTCACCACGAGTTGGTGTCACTGCTAGTGAGTGTTATTAAAAGTCCAGATAAATTTAAATCCTATACATATGAATGACTTAGTGAAACGGCTCCATGATCGGCAGCCAATAAAACTTTCAAGATTGAAAGAGGGTATCAGTTCACTGCGCGCGCAATACGATCTAGGTTATGTCCATGTACTGTTTATTAAGACCGGCACTGAACTTACCATTAAACTGGATAAGAAAAATTCCAGCACTCTTCCCGACGGCCAATTTCACGAGGCGTTGCATCTTGAAGGAAAGGTAACGCTCAACTATGATAAAGTGCGGGTAATGGTCGATGTGCAGCCATCAGATCTCACTGGAGAGGGAGCTGTTTCTCATGTATCAGACGATGAATATGAAGCTATAGCTTTTTAAAAGAATATCGGGAACAGAAGAAGCGCGGAAAGGATGAGTTAATACGGAATAGAAATAACGAACCGATCGAAGAAATTATGCGTGCAACAAATGAAAACCCACTAGCACCGCGGGATATAGTTTCCGGCGATTTGAACGACAGTAATTTTAGAGATATTCCGATTGAGGCGATCGAAGATCAACAACATTATCCGATATCTCATTCACAGAATCGGCTCTGGATACAAGATCATCATATAGCCTCCGATGTAACTTATCTGGTACCGGTTTCCTATGAGGTTCCAGACGAAATTGATATTGAAGATATCAGCCGAGGATTTAATTATTTACTAGAACGACATCATTCCTTACGAACAATTTTTAGAACCGTAAACGGAATACCACGGCAACAGATCATCGAATTGTCATTATTTGTATTCAATATTCAGGTTATTTCCCAGCATCATACTGACTTCCGTTATCGTCACGAGATTAATCGCCCTTTCGACCTTTCAACCGCGCCCCTTATTCGTGCGCAACTGGTCAGGATTCCCGGTCAGGGCAAACTTCTCAACGTTACAATTCATCATATTTTGACCGACGAGTGGTCAATGAAAATTTTCTACGATGATCTGGTGGAGTATTTAATTGAAAATGTTCGAAAAAAACCATTAAAGATTCAATATAAAGATTTTAGTATCTGGCAGAATTCAATGATTGAGCGTGGGGTATTCAATCATTCCAAGCAATATTGGGCTGATGTCTTTTCAAAGGAAATTCCTCTATTCAAGCTAGGAAGGGAATCAATATCACAACCGTTCGATGGCACTGGATATTCGTGTGGGATTCATTTGCCTGGCTGGGTAAAGCAGCAATTCAGGGACTTATCACGCACTCATCGCTGTACCATGTTTACTGTGGTACTTGCGTCGTTGAAAGCCTTCATTGCGCGTTATACGGGTCAAACCGATGTGATTATCGGAACTAGCATTTTTGGAAGAGATCATTATGACCTTGGCGATCAGATGGGATTTTATGTGAACTTGCTTCCGTTGCGTGCCGAAGTAGATTTGCAGGAAAATTTTTCAGCACTGCTTGTAGCTATGAAGGCAAATGTTTTCGAAGCTTTTCAGCATCAATTTTATCCCTTCGATTTATTGCATGATCAAGTGCATGATAGTTTAGGTGATCATTCCACATCTCCCTTTAATATTTTTCTTACGTTGCTCGAAGATAGTAGTCATTTGCCAATGCCCAGCGTACAACCTGAGGTTAGTGATGAAACGGCGTTAAAATTCGAACATCATTACACATTTTCAGAATATGCTGATGGGCTTGTGCTGACAGTTAGCTACGCAAAAGGATTGTTTCGACCTTCCCAGATCAAACGAATGCTGAGGCATTATGTGACCCTTGTCAGCGCGGTGGCGATGGACCCTTCACGCCCACTTAAAGATCTTTCATATGTTTCGGTTGAGGAACGCGCGTCGCTGCTGGGCGATTTTCAAGGCTCTGCTGTTTCTTATCCTGTCACAACCATCCATCAATTGTTTCATGAGCAGGTTCGCAAGACGCCTGATCAGATTGCCCTTGTATATGATGATCGAATGTTGAGTTATCAGGAACTGGATCTTCGTTCAAATCGGTTTTCCCATTACCTTCAATCAGCAGGTGTAGTTCGAGGGGACAGGATAGGATTGATGATGGATCGAAGTGAGCGAATGCTAATAGTAATTCTGGGAATACTGAAATGCGGAGCCTGTTATGTTCCCATTGATCCGGACTATCCGGACACCCGCAAACGATTCATGATGGAAGACAGTGCGCTTCGTCTACTTGTGGTAGACCCGGGAACAGCAAAAAACGACATACCGGGTCAGTTGCCCTACCATGGGTGTGAAACAGGGAACTACAGTGATGCGCCAACAAATAGCGGAGCGACGTCAACTGAGCTCAGTTATATAATTTATACTTCTGGCACAACGGGTCAGCCAAAAGGTGTGATGATTGAACATCAATCGGTTATTAACACCGTGTTGTCTCTGCAAATGAACATTGTGGCTGCTGATAGGATGATGCAGTTTGCCTCCCTTTCGTTTGATGCGTCAGTGTTTGAGATTTTTACGGCGTTCCTGAAAGGGCTTACGTTGGTGGTCATGCCCTCTGGAATGGCCAACTTTGGAATAGAACTAATACGTTTTATCAAGCGGAATAGTATTACCATCACGCTGCTTCCGCCTTCTTTGATTCGCAACATGGACCCCAAAGAATTGACATTCCTTAGGGCATTAATCATGGGCGGTGAGGCAATTGACAAGACTGTTGCCACTATTCTCAGTCGTTCTATAGAGTGCTACAATGCATATGGTCCTACGGAAGGAACCGTTTGTATTTCTGTTGAACACATTCAGGAAAATGAGAAGTCAGAAATTTCCAGTGTTCCCATCGGTAAGCCCTTGAATAATACCAAGGCCTACATTCTTAATGAGCAACAGGCGCTGCTCGGTATTGGTCAGGTTGGTGAGTTATTCATCTCAGGAGCCGGTCTTGCACGCGGCTATTATAATCAAAAGGAGTTGACAGACGATAAATTTTTGCCTAACCCGTTTGAAAAGCACACCAGAATGTACCGCACAGGTGATCTCTGCAGATGGCTAGATAATGGGCGCCTGGAATTTATTGGACGGATCGATGGGCAATTAAAAGTCCGAGGTTACAGGATAGAACCGGCCGAAGTGGAGTATTCCATCCAGCAACTTCCCGGGATAAATGGTTCGCTAGTCAGCGCCGTTTTGTTGTCGGGGCAGCATGAGCTTGTCTGTTACTATACTGGAAAACAACGGGAGGTTGCAGAATTTCGAGGTGCGCTTACAGAACGTCTTCCAGTCTACATGATACCAAGCTACTTCATTTATGTTGAAAATTTTCCGTTGACTGTCAATGGAAAAATCGATCGGAATAAGCTGCCATCAGTAGTTGTCCGAACTAGTTCATATATCGCACCGCAAACAAAAATGGAAAAGGCATTGGTCAGTATTTGGGAGGAGATACTGGAGTACAGCCCTGTTGGCATAGCCGATAATTTTTTTGATCTCGGCGGACATTCCTTAAAGGGAACACGCATGATGATGGCTGTGTTTCGCGATCTTCATCTAGAACTTTCCTTACGCACTCTTTTTAAATTCCCAACAATCAGGGAGCTTGCCGAGCATTTAATAAACCTTCATCAGCCACTTGAAAGTACACTGATTCCTTCTCTGGAAGATCAACGTCATTATCCGCTATCTCATGCGCAACGTCGCTTATGGGTACTAGATCAAGTTGATTCCCAACATCTCTGGTATACCATACCGATGGAATACAAAGTGGAGGAGCCTCTAGAACCAGAACAAGTGCGTAGTGCCCTTGATGAATTATTGCATCGCCATGATGCGTTAAGAACGTTCTTTGTTCTGGTGGAAGGCGAGCCGCGTCAGTGCGTATTGGAGTCGGCTCCGATTGATGAGGTATTCACCTTTGTCGATCTTTCAAAAAGTTTAGACGCGATAAATAAATTAGCAGTACTGCGAAATAAAAATCTCGTCCATCAATTTGATTTATCCAATGCTCCCTTGCTTTGTGTCACACTTGTGAAGATCAGTGAAGTACGTTATATGGTGTTACTAAACATACATCATATTATTTCCGACGGCTGGTCGATGCCAGTTTTCTTTCAGGATATGAAACGGATTTTAACAGGTACTCTGCTAAATAGACCACGCATTCAATATAAGGATTATACATTGTGGCAGCAGCAGTTACTTCGCTCCCCAATCATGGAACATCATCGACAATACTGGATCGGCTGTTTAAGCAGCCATCGTGATCCGCTGGCAATTGTTACGGACTATCCGCGTCCACAGGTTTTTGATTCCCGTGGAGGATCTATGAGTATAATTTTACCATCAAATGTTATCGAAGGACTTCGGCACTTGAGCCAACGCTCCGAAGGAGGTTTGTTTATGACACTACATGCGGTACTAAAGCTATTTCTTTTTCAGTATACCGGTCAAACAGACATTATTATTGGAAGTGCTGTTTCTGGCCGCGATCATGCCGACCTGCATGATCAGATTGGATTCTATGTAAATATGATAGCACTGCGAAGCGATTCCATTTCACCTGAAGATTCATTTAGTTCTTTTCTTTTGACGATCAAAGAACAAACATTACGTGCTTACGATCATCAGATGTTTCCATTTGACTTGCTCATTGAAGAACTGGAATTGCCACGACAGTTGAGTAGATCGCCTCTGTTTGAAGTCGTCATTTCGCTCAACCAAGATTCCCGTAAAGCAGTCGTCGGTAAGCAAGATGAATTCAAAGAGCTACCTGTGAATGCAAAGTTTGATCTTGCCTTTGATTTTTCTGAATATGCAGATGGACTGGCGCTGACAGTCAGCTACTCAAAAGGATTGTTTCAATCTACACGAATCCAACGTATGCTGCGGCATTATGCAACCCTTGTCAGAGCGGTAGTGATGGATCCTTCACGCCCACTTAAAGATATTTCATATGTCTCGACTGAAGAGAGTGCGTTGCTGCTCGGCGGTTTCCAAGGCCCTGCTGTTTTTTACCCGAATACACCCATCGGTCAATTGTTTCATGAGCAGGTTCTCAAGACACCTGATCATATTGCCGTGGTGTGTGAGGATCGAATGTTGAGTTATCAGGAACTGGACCTTCGTTCAAATCGGTTTTCTCATTACCTTCAGTCGGCAGGTGTTGTGCGAGGGGACAGGGTAGGATTGATGATTGATCGAAGTGAGCGAATGCTAATAGTACTTCTGGGAATACTGAAATGCGGAGCATGTTATGTCCCCATTGATCCGGATTACCCAGACAGCCGCAAACGATTCATTATGGAGGATAGTGCTCTTCGCTTACTTGTGGTAGATGCAGGAACAGCAAAGAACGATATGCCGGGTCAGTTGCTCTACGAAGGGTATGAAATAGGGGACTACAGTGATGCGGCAACCAATAGTGGAGCGATGCCAACTGATCTTGTTTATATAATTTATACTTCTGGCACAACGGGTCAGCCAAAAGGTGTAATGATTGAACATCAATCAGTGGTGAACCTGAGTTGCTGGCTGGGTGACATTATGTATAAAAAATCTTCAATGCCCCTGAGAGCAATGCTTACAGCAGCCATCAACTTTGATGCCTCAGTGCAACAATTGTTTGCACCTATTCTGTTTGGATCCAGTGTTATTATTTCAACGTCAGCAATGCGTGATGACATGGATGAATATGTCCGATGCATCAGGTATTTTGATGTTGATGTACTCGATATTACGCCAGCAAGGCTGGGTATATTGTTGCAAGCAGTGGAAGAACAAAACACCCTACTCAACGTCTCCTGGACATTGGTCGGTGGAGATAAACTTTCTGCGATAGATATCGGTCGATACTACCGTTGTTGTCATGAAACCTTGTTGATTAATGTGTATGGTCCAACCGAGGCAACTGTAAATTCAACATTTGAAATCGTTTCACAACAAGAATCAAAGGGTCAAATCATCGGCAAGCCGATACCAAATGCAAAAGCCTATCTGTTGAATAGGAGCCAGCAGTTGGTTGGGTTAGGCCAGACAGGAGAATTATTCATTGGTGGAATTGGGGTAGCGCGTGGGTATAATGGAAATGCAAGGCTGACCGAAGAAAAGTTTATAGCAAACCCATTTTGTGACGGCGAGCGACTGTATCGAACCGGTGATGAATGCCGTTGGCTTGATGATGGACGACTTGAATTCCTTGGGCGACTTGACGGACAAATGAAAATTCGTGGCTATCGGATTGAACCAGCGGAAGTAGAATTCGCAATGCGGCAAGTTGAAGGAGTGGAGAACGCGGTGGTGAGTAAGGAAGGAGAAACGGATGCCTACTTGGTAGCTCATTATACCGGAACAGAACTAAATCAAACATCTTTGCGCCATTCGCTAAAGCATCTACTTCCAGAATATATGATCCCAACACATTTCATTTATGTGCACCATATTCCACTCACGTTGAATGGCAAAGTCGACTATCACCTATTGCCTTCAATGAGCGTACTCCACGATTCATACGCACAGCCAGTAACTGCCCTGCAACACGAATTGATAAAGATATGGGAGGAAGTTTTGGAACGACACCCCATTGGGATCAAGGATAATTTTTTTGATCTAGGTGGACATTCGCTAAAAGCAATGAAACTAGTATTTCGAATAAAAAGAGAACTCGGGTTGAACGTTAACTTGATGAATATTTTGGAAAACGGCACGGTTGAAGAGATTTCCAGATCATTAGCAAACCTCTCTGGAGCATCAACGTTGTCGATCGCCCTAAACGAAGGCGGGGCTCATCTTGAAAACATTTTCATGATACCACCCATCATCGGATCTCCCATCGTGTTTACTTCGCTGGCTGCATCATTGAAGGACAAGTTTCAATGTTACGGACTAATCCAGCCGGGCCTGATGAATGAACCTGTGACAATTGCATCCATCGAAATGCTAGCCGATCTTTTTTTAGAAGAGATCATCCGGCGTCAGCCCAACGGGAAATTTAATATTTTGGGATATTCGATGGGATGCCTAACCGCCTTTGAAATTGTAAAGCTTCTGGAACGTCGGGGCCTTGAATGCGCAATGATCATGATCGATCGCCCCCTGATAAGTTACGGACTGGCGTTGAATGAAAACGAAATGGAGGCACTGTTTCGACAGAACATTGGCGGCTTCGATGGAAAAGTAAATCCAGATCTCTTGGAAGCTCTGCGAAGTATTTTTCATCAGAATATGAAAATTAGTGAGGCGTATCGGCCATCTGGATTGGTTTTATCACCCACCTCCCTAGTAGAAAGTGACATGAGTTTTGATATCAAGTCAATGTCGGGGTGGTATCCGTTTCTGGGTGGTCCCATATCGAATAGGAGATTATCTGGCGATCATTATAGTATTGTCAACCATGTTGACTTGCCTAATCTTGTTTTGGAAGCGATGTGCGTTGATGCTTAATATTTTTAGATATGTACATATTGACTACTGAAATAAAACGACCTCTTCTGGAACATCAATTCAACTACATGCTAAAATTAGTTCCTAGTGCTCTTCATAAAGATATCTTGAGGTATAAACGATGGCAGGATCGGCAAGCATCACTTTTTGGAAAATTGTTGCTGGCGAGGGGGCTTGAATTCTATCACATTGACCCACGCACAATAGGTAAGATCTCATTTAACGCTTATAAGCGACCTTATTTAGCAGATACCACGATTGATTTTAACATTTCGCATACAGAAGAACTGGTTGTCTGTTTTATCGGCGATCATGTTCGCGTGGGTGTGGATATAGAAAAAATAAAGAAAATCAATGTTGAAGACTTTCAGTCCGTATTTACCCCGAAGGAGTTGGAATGGCTTAGCAAAAAACCAGAAGACTATTGCCGCTTCTATAGGCTATGGACGATGAAGGAAGCATTGGTCAAGGCTGAAGGCTCTGGCCTCTATTTTCCATTATTGGAAATTGATACTTTGGAAAATCCTCATTGGACGAAAGTGAATAACTACACTTGGTATTACTTTACCTGGGAGTTGCATAATGGTCATGTGGGAACTATTGTGATGAATCGTCCTACATCCTTTTATGAAGTTACTCACGTGCAGTGTGATTATAGTTCCACAGGGGAATTGAATGACGGTCAACCGACACTGCTTGAAGTAATTAACAAATAAAGAATAAATAGACTGGAAACTGTAAATGACAATTATGAGTATAAGCACACTCCTGAAGGATTTAAATGACGATGGCATCACGCTTTTGTTAGAGGGGGAGAACCTCCTGATCCGAGGCGGCAAGGAGTGTCTTAGCGAAACAGCTATTACTGCGATCAAATGTCACAAGGATGAAATCAAACAATATCTTTCCTATGGTCTTGGTCGGAGAATAGGACGCGCGCCCGCTCAAGAACATTACCCAATTTCCCATTCACAGCAACGGTTGTGGGTTTTGGATCAGCTGATTGATCAAAAGGGTATCTATAACGTGGGCATTCATTTTGAAATCGCATTTCTGGATCTGTCAGCACTTAAGAAAGCGATTCAATCACTGGTGGAACGCCACGAGATTTTGCGGACAGCATTTGTTCAGGTAGACGGTGAGCCGAGGCAAAAAATATGTACCTCCGAATCAGTCGATTGTTCAGTTACAACTATTCTTGTCAGTGCCACAGAGGACGAAAATATAGAGAAGGTAGTCGAAAAGGAGTTTCTCCGTCCAATCAATTTGAAGCGCTTGCCCTTTCGGGCATCAATTATCCATCGCACAGATGGCTCGTTTTTATTTTTGATAACGGTACATCACATTGCCATCGACGGATGGTCTATGCCGATTCTCAAAAGAGATCTTATTGATTTTTATACTCACTATAAAGACGGCACCTCATTGTCATTGCCGGACCTACCCATTCAATTCAGGGACTATACGCTATGGCAAGCGGAACGATTAAGACTAAACCACCTGCAAGAGGAAAAAGGGTATTGGCTAAAAAAGTTGTCAGGCGAAATGAACGGATTGAATCTTCCTCTTGATCATATCCGAGGCGAGAAGCAATCGTTTTTAGGCGGCAACTATTGTTTTTATGTCGATAAATCCAGTGCCGCTGGCTTAGAGATGCATGGACGAAAAGAAAATGTCACTGTCTTTATGATGTGGCTTGGCTTAATCAAGGTATTGCTTCATCGCTACTCACAGCAGGAAGAAATAATAGTTGGAACAATCATGTCATGCCGTAATCATGTCGAGTTGGAAAATCAGATTGGTTACTTCAGTAACACACTCGCGCTTCGAACTAATGTCAAATCATCAGATACCTTCATGGGATTAATGGAAAAGGTGAAGGAGACGGTTTTGGAAGCGTTCCGGTATCAAGAGTATCCATTTGATTTGTTGGTAGACGAACTTGGGATAGCCCGAGATATTACAAGAAATCCAATCTTCGATGTGATGGTTTCTTTTGAGGAGGTAGACAGTCTTCCACCATCTACTTTTACCGAGGGTATTGTTTCCGACCAAGGTCTTACGAAATTTGATCTGACATTTTCTCTTACCCGGTACAAGGATGGAACAATACTTGTCGATATCAATTACAGCACAGATTTATTTGGCCAGGGAAAAATCAGACGGATGGCGAATCACCTTAAAACGATTCTACATTCAGTACTTGAGGACGCGACAAGGTCGATACTAAGCATGCCACTCATGACAGTGCTCGAAACAAAAGAATTGTTATCAAAATTCAATGGCCCTGTTGAACGCGTATCGGCTGGTATCACGATTGCAGACCTGATTGAAAAGCAGATAACAAAAACTCCGGATGAAGTATGTCTGATATCAAATCACGGAACCATTACCTTTCGTTCATTGAACGAGAAAGCCAATCAGCTCGCTCATTGGTTGCGAAATACGTATGGGATTTTTCCAGGTGATGCTGTTGGCATCCTAATGGACAGCACTTTTGATCGTATGATATCAGTGCTAGCAGTGATAAAGATCGGAGCTGCTTATGTTCCGATGGATCCTTCGTTTCCTGAAGAACGAAATCAGTATATCGCAACGGCTACAGGAGCCCGGCTCGTGCTGGTTAACAATCAGGATAATAGACCTCACCAATTTGAAACCCTGGCTTTTTTACCTGCAAAGTGGGCTGGTGAGACTATTGAAAACCCGATCAGGACTGGTAACGAATTTGGGGTTTTCACAATTCTGTTCACTTCGGGATCAACCGGCATTCCAAAAGGAGTACCGATAAGTCATGGTGGTCTCATCAATCGGATGAAGTGGCTATATGAGACCTATCACTTCACGATAAACGACATTATATACCTAAAGACACCCTTCATTTTTGATGTATCCATAGGTGAACAGTTCATGCCATTATGCTACGGTGCTAGAATTCTGGTGGAGGACAGTGACTCCACCCAACAGATTGTGAACAATATTAAGACACACGGTGTGACGTATATACATTTTTCGCCAACACTCCTGAATAGGTTTTTAAACAATTACGACCCATCGGAGGATCAACTTCGGTCATTGCGATTCTGTTTTTGCAGTGGCGAAGCACTACTTCCGGATACAGTTGATAAATTCCACAAGACGATTCGACGCCCACTGATCAATTTGTATGGACCAACCGAAGCATCTATCGAGGCCAGCGTTTATGAGACTAAGAGAGGTGACTCCATTATACCAATTGGTAAACCCATTCCGAATGTACGGTTGTACATTTTGGATAATAATCGCGAGTTGATGCCTATTGGGGTGCCGGGTGAAATAGGTATTGGCGGCGTGGGAATTGCCAGCGGTTATTTGAATGCGCCATTGCTTACAGCAGAGAGATTTATTGACGACGTATTTCTTGAGGAATCGGGGCATCGTATTTATAGAACGGGAGATATCGGGAAATGGAATGAATTGGGCGAGATCGAGTTCCTTGGCAGGATAGATAACCAGGTGAGTATTAATGGAAATCGTATTGAACTTGGCGAAATTGAAAATGCGCTGATGGAGTTTCCAACAGTAAGCGAATCGGTTGTAGTCGTAAAGAAGGATGATCAGGGAAATAATCACCTGATTGCCTATTGCAAAAGGAGACTCGCTTCACCAACGGAGACCCCATCACAAAATAATGGGCTTTCTCAGCTAACGCTGATCGAGCAACTGTATGAGGTAACTGATATTGATTCGAGCAAGTCGTTGTGGAGTCTCGTCAGTGAAGGCATGGAAAAGAACCCTGATCGTATTGCTATCATCGTAAATGATCAGGCTTTCAGTTTTGGTTATCTGCTGGAGCTGGTAGATAAATGCGCCTCCAATCTTGTTAATAATTTTTTTATTTCTTCTCAAGATCGTGTCACGCTCATTATGGAACGGTCGGAGAAACTTATAGTCGCCTTGCTCGGCATTTTGAAAGCTGGTGCAACGTACGTTATGATCGACCACGAAAATCCTCCCTCGCGCATTGCCGCGCTGGTAGCAGACGTTCGACCAGTTATGATTCTGTCTGACCATCGACTAGCGATCCATGATTTTCGTGAATTGCTGTTTACAGATCTTATGGAAAAAAAAGAAAATGAGCCTTTTCTGCAACGGAGTGTATCATCGGATTGTTACATATGTTATACCTCCGGCACACAAGGTGAGCCAAAGGGAGTGATAGTCGGATCGGAAGCAGTAGTTCATTATGTCGAGTATTTCAAGCGGTATTTCTCCGTGTCGCCTTCTGATGTTGTGCTGCAGCAATGTTCGGTTGGGTTTGATACGTTTGTTGAAGAAGTATTTCCAACCTTGGCGACAGGGGCACAACTTGTTATTATTCCGGAGGGTGGTCGAGATATTCAATCCATTATGGACGCAGTAAACCGTCACCAAGTCTCAATCATAAGTACAACACCGCTCGTCATTAGTGAGATCAACAGAAGATGTCAAGAACTTATATTTCCCCCAAGACTAATTATCAGTGGTGGTGATGTGCTGAAGGCATCGTATGTGGATGGATTGCTACCGATCACCAATTTGTTTAACACCTATGGACCAACAGAAACAACTGTTTGCTGTTCTTATGCTAAAGTCGAGGCTCTTGATTCTGTTGCTTTAATAGGACGACCGATTGGTGACTGTGCTATCTATGTGTTAAACGATTCTATGAACCCCGTGGCCATCGGTGAGAAAGGGGAAATGTATGTCGGTGGTAAGGGGGTAGCGAAAGGATACTTTAACAAGGAGCATGAAACAAGCCTTCGGTTTCTGAGTAATCCATTCGGCGAGGGGTTGCTCTACCGCACTGGTGATCTTGGTGTTTGGAAGCGAAACGGTTTTTTGGAGTTCCAAGGTAGATGTGATGACCAAGTGAAAATAAACGGATACAGGATCGATCCCAGAGAAATTGATTCGGTACTGGAACAGCACACACGGATCCGAGACGCATACACGGTTCCGAAAAAAAATAGTCACGGCAATGATATATTAGAAACGTTTTTCACAGCAAATTCGCCTGTTGAATTGACCGAACTGCGGCTTTTCCTCTCTGCGCGGTTGCCACGCCATATGTTACCATCGCTCATTCGACTGGTGCCCGAATTTAAACTGAATCAAAATGGAAAAATTGACCGGGCTAGTTTACCTTTTCATGAAGAAGCCACGGAGTTAATTGATGAAGGCTTGGAACTAAAAACTTTTTTACGAGGTAAATTACCGCCTAGCATGATACCATCATATGTGCAGTACATCGATGAGATGCCGTTAACCGCTACCGGAAAGATCGATCGAAGGGCATTGGTAGATAAATTCTCTTTCAGCGATATGCGAAGGAAAAAAAAGACACCCCGAACGTCTACTGAGTGGGTGATGGTTGCTATATGGGAAGACGTACTACGAACAAAAATTGTAAGTATAGATGATAATTTCTTTGAGCTCGGCGGGAATTCTATCAAGGCAACAATGATGATGATGCGAATTTACAGGGAATTGAAAGTCAACCTCACCTTAAAAGATATCTTTAACTTCCCCACTATTTCGGAAATTTCTGAACGAGTCAATACACTTCAACTGCTGGAAACTCTTAATGGATAGAAGTAGGTAATAAGGTATTGGAATGAAGTTATAAACTTTAACGAGCTTTAGTCTAATCAAATATATTTTACTCATCATGGATAAACATAACATTGCGGAAGACATTTTCTTTGCAACACCCAAGCAAATCAAGGACTGGCATAACTATATGTACAATAGTAATGTTTGGATCCATAGATTATTTGAAATTGGAAAAAGCCATCCCGATAAGATACAAAATGCTTATAGATGTACTTTGGAGAAACATCAAATATTGAGATCCGTATTCAGAAAAGATGAAAATAAGGGAATTATTAGAAAGGTCTTGCCACTTGCTGATCATAACTTTAAAGTTCGTTTCTACAGTTATCTCAATGAAAAGGAATTAGATAAGATTGATTATGAAATATCGAAAGAACTTTCAGAAACCAGAATTGATACGCTTACTCCTCTAACTTTACTGATTGCATATATAAATAGGGAAGGTGAGATTCGGATAAGAGTAGCGATTCACCATATTATTTGCAATGGTTCTTCCTATGAAAAGTTGTTGCGGGACTTGTTCTATTTTTATGATAACAAACCAGAAAAAAATTATAGTAGCCAGTTTCAAGACTATGCAAAAAATAATTTTGATCTGCACAGAACAAAGTTTAAGGAAAATTACTTCTTTTTGAAAAGTCACTTTAACGTCTTTGAGTCCACAATTGTCGGAGAACCTAAGGTTTATGATTTTGAGAATGAGGAAAAATTTAATAATACCCTTTCCAATGAGAGTTATTATGTAAGTACACTCACTCCTGAGGAAAGAGTCTGCGAAAATGGAGCCGCAATAAATAAAGTGACGTTTCTCCGGGATTTTGATCTGTTGAGACTGAAATTAGCATCTCGGAACTTATACATTTCGAGTATCGCATTTGCAAGTTTCTCTAAAGTAATCCAATCAGCTTTCCCTCCAAATAGGAGATATTTCGGAGCTCTTTTTGATGACTTCAATTCATACACCGAAGGTATAATTGGCGATTTTACTGGCGACATTTTCTTTGATGCCAATTTTGTGACTTCTTTATCAGTGGGTGACCTCGTTAAAATTCAGGATCAAGTCTTTGAGCTTTATAAGCACCCTATTTTTAATTTTAATATATATAGCATAAATGAAAAACAACTTTTTGGAACTAATTGCCCGGCATTCCTCAATTTTAATGTTTATGAAACCGAATTTGATCCGAACAATTCGAGCATTGACATTTATGAAAAAGTGACCTTTTCCGGTGTTGGTTTGCTACCCGGTGTTGATATTTACAAGAATGGTTTTGTTGTGGTTCGATGGCAATTCGATGAGCTTAAATATTCGAGGAGACAAATTGAAGAGATGGATAAAGTTTGGAAAGAAAGTATTAATACTTGTTGTAGAAATATCGAAATCGGTTCTACTTAGTAATTTCAGATCTGACCAAACCTATAACGAGATGGGAGGGAGGTCATAAAGTCTCTACATTTGAAAATTTGAGAAGTCTTGGCTATTAAAAGTGTTTGATTAATAAATAAACGAACAATTGCAAACCGACTTAGTAAATCCAATTTTTTTTTGGAGATGCAGATATTTCAGAGGAAAGAATTAGCCTATCTAAAATTGCTTATCATTGCTGAGAGTCTACAAAAACGGGCTTTTGCTTGAATGATAATTGAAGTAGAAATTTTCTTAATTCGGAAGTTTTAAATTATACTTAACATAATATAAATTATATAACTGTATATTTACTAAGTTCTTGACATATAGTTCTATAATTTGAGGTTATATTGTTTAAGTCAATCTATTATCCGGACTGAGGTTATTCAATTTTCCGGATTTTTCTGAAAACAATCATTAATCAAACTGCAAACCAGCTTACAGTCAAAAAAATCGGTACAGAAATCGGTATTACTCATAAGATCTCTTGAGATAAAGCCGGTAGATCTAATCAAAAACCGTGCTTAGAAACCGTTCAGCCAGTATTTGGTTACAATGTATTGTTGTTGGGGTTACGGTTGCCTAATGTGCTGTCTTTCAAGTCAATCTAGTACGTCACCTTAAAAATTGATCCGGCTCCGCGAGATTTCCACTTTAGGCCGGGCCCTCGCGAAACGTTACAATTCGGTTAAGCTTAATGTGAGTTTAAAAATATCTCTGCACCTAAACGAATTGGTCTTGATTTGTTCTTCCGATTTATTTGCAGGAGTATTCCCAATTAAAGTTAGCTGTTCATAATTCAAATAGAGATTCTTGTCTGAATTACTTGGGATCTTGAGTAAATCGAAGAGTGCACTTCCCTCATCATCTTTAAATTCATTGATAATAGTATTAAGCGTAGCATTATTTAGATCACGCCAAAAAACATCTTGGGGAAGTAAAATTATCACGTCAACATCACCTGGATTTATTTTATGCTTATCTACGAGACTTCCTCCAATAATGGCTTCAATAATTTCAAGTCTATACAGTTCGCCGCACCTCCGCAACCCGTTAATCAATATCTCAAATAATTTATTCCTAGACGAATTGAACGCAACTAACTCTTCATAATCTTTAATCCCAATGCTTTGTACTCTTGGGTAACATGGGCTGTTTAATTCGTAGTTAAGTTTGTACTTTTCATTTAAATAACTCAGATAATTGTACTCATATCTATTTAGGCCAATATTTTTATTTCGCCTCTTTTCTAAGAAATTGACAATTTCTTTTTCTTCATCCTCGATTAATCTCATACGATCATTATATCTCATTTGATGAATCAATTCGGGGATAAGTATTCTATTGAGTACGAAGTCATTGGGTTTGCTTACCTTTTTGTGTAGCTCGTAGAATAGAAAGCGATCACTTTCAACTAAATTTCTATTTTTCTCAATTTCAGCTATCAGAGAATCGTACTTTTGTTCATTCAGCATCATTCGCAATTGTTAATAATGAATGTTATTTTTTTTTCTAACATTTATCCAGATGATATCATCCCAATCATTTTCGTTGAGTTCTTTACAAAACCGAGAAAGGCTCGTTTCCATCGCCTTTAAAAACTTGTAGGCATTTATAGTCTTATTTTCAAGAAGAGCCCCTACCCTTCTTATTCTCCATCCGCCAGTTACTTCGGCCTGATGCAAAATCCCACACCTAATATGAGTATAAAATACTCTACCATCAAAGCCTGGAAATATTTAGTGTTTCTCTCTTGAAAAATGATTGAAAACATCTAAGCCCTGCACCATATGGTTTAGTGTTCGCTAACCCGGTTCTGAAAGATTCAAGAGTTTCTATCATTATAGCACAGTTGGCCATAATTCCAAATCCATTGCGATTATTTTTTCCTGCGACTATTAGCATTAAAAAGTATCGTTCTTAGAAGCGGTCAATGATCACGTGCTCGCTGCGCGGAATCTCCACCATGGACGGAATCTCCACTCATAGCGCATCTATCAATTTATCAAAATCTCGGTCACGATACTTTCGACTAACTTTAATCTTAGCAGCTCTCTTTGACCAGACCACTATTCTTATTTTAATGAATGAATTGCTTTATCAAATTTAAGCCCAATCTGGAATTTCCGTGGAACCAGTTCAGTTTTTTCACTCTTAAAGTGACCACTTTTAATTAATTAGAGTCAGTTCATCGCGACTATTGCAAAGCAGCGAAAAAAAAGGTCACCATGGACAAAATCTCTACTCATGCCTCCAAAAATTCTTTTCCAATTTGATATGTACAGCATATTTCAGTACTTTTCTATTAAGAATAACTTTGCGAATGAAAAAATGAAGACCAAACGTTCAACTTCAGATGAACTTATGTATACTCGGACTAACGGAGATAACAGGTCCATTTTGCATAAAGCAACCAACATCGAAGAGTACGAGGAGATTTTAATTTCTGATAAGGCTAGAAAATCATTTTTTGCTGCGTTGAAAAATCCGCCAAATCCGAATCAGGCATTAAGAAAATCCGTTATAAAACATAATGAGACAATTGACAAATATTAAGAAGGTGGTATTTAAATTACTCCATTCTAAAAACTATAAACCTTCTAATTCAGATGAAAAAAGTTGGTTCTCAAAAATGAGAATATAACTCTCTATGCGAATTGACGAATTCAGCAAAGAAGAATTAGAAAAATTGTCAAAAGCCTTTTCAAAAAGCCCGTTGATGATCAAAAAAAGAAAATCAGCCGAAGAATTCTTCAATTCCCCGCAGTTCTTGGAATTTATAAAAAAACCTTTCTAGTTTCTACTGAGAAAGTCTAAAATGCATGATTTAACTAGTGAATAATTCGATCTAAAAATGTGTCTTATTATAAATGAGTTATACAACATGGAATATTTAACTCATCGCACTCAGGTCTAATTTCCAATTTCTCCGGAAGATTCTATTCAGCGTCTATGTTAAACTTATCACTTGAAGTTTCCGGTTTATCATAACACCCAACTCTCACCAATATAAAAAAAGACCGCCTCACAAATTTGAGACGGTCTTTTTGAATAATACCTTTTACTTGAGTGAAATCCCTGCTACGTTTCTGCCGGTAGAGTAAACCATTGCTGTTGCCTGCACATCTTCTTTCTTGGTTTTTTTGGCAAATTTCATCACATCTTTCTCTATAGAATTGTTGACTATTCCGTAGGTGATGAAGGGGATAAGTTTGATTCCACCATAAGAAGAATTCTTTACAGAGTAGAATTTCAGGGGCTCAGCCAAGATATAGGAATCAACTCCCCAAATTTTTGTAACGGCAGCAATTCCACTATTCTCAGGCGTAGCCATATCAGTAAAACGTATTGCTCTTGCTGTTTTCCCTCCTGAATAGATAATCGCATCGAAAGTTGTATTCAACTTCTTTACTTTTCGAGCCGACTTTCGTACGAACTGATTCGCTTTGTCGGATATGGTCTCGTTCACGACTCCTCTCGTTAAAAGTGAAATAATTTTAGGGCTCGTTTTAATATTGGCCACTGTTTCATACTGGCGTAAAGGCTGGTTTAAAATGTATACCTCTTTGCCTTGAATTTTCGCTACCCTTGCTAGTGAAGGATCTTGTGCTTGCACCGACAGCACACTTCCTAGAAGTGCAACTGCCATCATTTTCATGATTTTCATTTGCATATAATTTCCTACAAAACTCTATAAATGAGAACGCCCTGCTATTGATTTGAGTTAAGAACTTTTGTGGATGCCATTGATATGGGTTAAGAAAGACGAATTGGTTGAGAAGTTTGGAAATAAAAACAAAGGTCAATACAATAAATGCATTGACCTCTCTGCTGTACTCCTTTGAGCTTTTACTTTTTTACACTCGATAGTCCGTTCATTTAAGAATTAGTAAGTATCTGGCGTATTTTTGTGCGGGTTCTCTTAATTTGGTTTGACCGCGGTTGTCTTCTCTATAAAAACAATAGCATCGTAGTAAACTCCTAGTTTCTGTTCTACGGTTGACTTTTCGAGTGTTGAACCTATGAAGTAGACTTTTTGGGGCGTTGAAAAAAGTTTGCTTAACTCAACATTTGCATTTACTGCTGAAACTGGCAGAAAGAACTGCGACCACTTTCCTAAGGCAAAGGCTTGTGTAATCACGTGCTCAGGCTTAGGGTCAATTTTCGTCACGCCCAGTGCCTTCTTGTCTAAGTCTACTACGCGCACACTTCCACCATTGGTAAAAAATCCAACGGTATAATATTTTGTCTGATAGTTTTGCTTGAGCAAGTATCCCATTTGTGTGGTTAACGAATTGTCGTTGCCTGCATGCCCAACATGTGCCCAAACGATCATCTTCCTGTTCCCTTCAAATTTCTGAATCCAATCCACGTTGTCGGCCATATACGCATCCCGAAAATTATTGGCCTTTAACTCGTCTGATATGTAGACATATTGGTTGAACGTCTGCTTAACAATTTCCCAATGACGCAGGGTAAGTTCGTACTCTCGGCTACCACTCTTGGCAACCAAGGCCGCTTTGTTGGTTTGCAAATAAGAAGTGATAGTACTCCAGCGAGTTTGGTATTGTGCTACAAATCCCGAAATCATTTTTTCTAATTGTCCTAGATCATACTGCAACAATTCAGCAAAATCATTCAGGAAGGGCTCAGCGGTGGAGTTAAAGTTTGACAAATAAGAAGGATCATTTTCAGAAATGAATTTCTGAACACGTACTGCGCCAGCATCTGCCTGTTGCGCATCGAAGCCATAGAATCTTACTTTATTGGCGGATGACTGACCACTATTATAGTTGCGCAACCATTCTAGCAATTGCACAAACTCTTGATTGTTATACACCCAACCCGAAAAATTCTGTACAGCCTCCACAGCCGTGCCAGACCCGCCTAAGATATAATCGTTGATGGCTTGTGCTGTAGAAAAATTGGCCTCGATCGCCAGAACACGAAAATCTAACTGTTGCACCATGTGCTGGATCATTCGGTGACGAAAGGTTACAAACTCACTCGTGCCATGCGTAGACTCGCCTAGTGCCACAATCTGCTTATCAGCTATAAAGGTACTGAGGGTAGCCAAATCGGTAGTGCTTGAAGTGGGGGTCAATGGAGAAATAGGCACTATTAAAGTACTAAACCCTTGGTTGTTGAGTGTCTCCAGCACCTTAGCCGAAGAAGGGCTTGGATCACTTTTGGAATTATTACAGGAGGCTAGTAAGAACAGCACTGCCATAATCGAGAGTGAAGCCATTAAAAGCTTAGTTGCCACTGGGCCGCCTAAAGGAAATATGATTCTAAGATTCGTTTTCATAAGTAAAATTTTTGTTTGGTTTCTGGCTCAAAACAATAGCATCAATTCGAAAAAAGCCGAGTTTATATGTTGACTTGAATCGTTTTTACATTAATTAAATAACTCTTTGACGAATTGAATTCATCAAAGCGGAAAATTCAAAATCTTCGATTTTATTTTCGTTTGTTTGGGGGATATTTACGCGGACGGAATTCCATTTGCTTATGTAAATATTACTTTGGTGAATCAAATTGTATCCAGTAAAAAGAATGAAAAGTTTTCTTGAAAGTACCAGGCTTTTGAAAAGTACTTCCAAATGGCTGGTACTATTTGCGATAGCTTCTGTCATAACAGTTTCTGTTATACTGAACAATGCAAAGTTCAATTACGCATTTATTACGATAGCTATTCAACCCTTATTGGCAACGCTCTATTTTATCGTTGTAGCGATAGGGCACTGGCTTGGCATTACGCTTTTCAGTAAAAGAAAATACCTTCGTTACATTGTTTCCCTTATACTGCTAGTCGCTTTGGGCGCTGCAACTGCCGAGTACGTAAGCCCCTTTGCAGGACCCGATTTTGGCCCTATCAGCTTAAACCTGCATATAAGCAGTTTAATTTTTATTTTGTTGTCGGCAGCCTATGTGCAATCGGTACGAGAATTCATCGGACGAAGGGTAGAGATGCAGGAGTATCGGTACCAAAAAGCACAGGCAGAGTTACAATTATTGAAAAGACAACTGAATCCACATTTTCTTTTTAATACTCTGAATAGTATTTATTTCAAAGCAACACGGCAAAGTAATGAAGCGGCAGAAATGATTTTAAAATTGTCGGATTTGCTCAGGTATCAACTCAAAATGGAGACCACCGATGAAGTGACCCTACAGGAAGAAGTAGATTTTCTACAGCACTACATTTATTTTGAAAAACGGAGGTTGCCCCCAAACATGACGGTTGCTTTCAGTTGCCAGATTAATACCCCAAAGCTAAAAGTACCGCCTAACATGCTGATGACGTTGGTAGAGAATGCTTTTAAGCATGGCGTACTGGCGCAGCATGTTGGTGTAATTTATATAGAACTTATGCAGAAAAATGGCTCGCTACTAGTACAAACATTCAATCCGATTGGCGACCTCGAAATGAAAAGAAATGGAACGGGAACAGAAAATCTAAAGAAGCGCTTAGACTTTCTTTACCCAAACCGACACACGCTTACATTTGATAAAAATGAAAATACATTCCATGCAAGCCTCCAAATCGAATTATAAAATCATCCGAGCTGTAATTGTTGAGGATGAACCGGATGCGCAAACCCTTCTAGGAAACTATTGCCAGAAATCAGGAAATATCGAGGTAAAGGCAACTTTCTTTGATGCACTTTCGGCTGCACGATACTTAGAGCAAAACGCCATTGACCTACTCTTTCTGGACATCCAATTGCCCGGCATCAGCGGGCTATCCCTGCTGTCGCTTCTTTCGTATCAACCAAAGGTGATCTTCACCACTGCTTACAGTGAATTTGCTCTCGAAGCATTTAATTTTCAGGTAATTGATTACTTATTAAAACCAATTGGGTTTGAGCGCTTTTTAAAGGCGATAGTAAAAATGGACAACCATCCTCAACGAGTTCTGCCCGAAAGGATTACTTTCGATCAAGCGACCAACGAAGCCTTTGCGCCAGCAGAAGTAACCCATGTGGAAGCCTATGGAAACTACCTAAAAGTACATGGCCGAACCAAGACTTTGACTCTTCATTTAACAATGAAAGATATCACGGTGAGACTGGAGCCTTACGGATTTATCCGTGTCCATAAAAGTTATTTGGTCAATCCTTTATTTGTGCGGAATGCCACTGACACATGTTTGCTTACCACAGGTGTTTCAATACCTATCGGTATTAGTTATAAACAGCAAGTACGATCAAAGTTTGTATAGTTAGTTTTAGTTAAGATCAATTTTGCAGGGTATTTTTGTCTTTAACCCAAACTGTCCTTTAGAAATGCATACTTTGAAGTTTCTCGAATCTCCGCTGCAGCGAGCTGTGGAGCTGCGACTTGTCGAAAGGTTTTTTAAGTCCATTTACCTGCTGTATCCTTTTTCTACGTTAAGATGCAAGCTACAAAAAAGCATCAGTGGAATTCATTTTACATGCAACCCTTTGCCAATAATTTACATCTTAACGAAAATAACCTTAAATCAATATGAGAAGAAATAAAGTTTCCGTTTCGTGGGGGGCAGCAGTCCTTCTAAGTTCAACTTTTCTCTTGACAATGACAGGGTGTTCAATCCGAGAAGCCGTTCGAAAAGCAGTAGATGAGAGAACACAAACAAAACTGCCCGACAAGCCTCTAAATAGGGAACAAATAAGTGAAGACGTAGACTATTATGTAAGCACGGTTGAAAAAATATGTCCTTATCCCTATATGTACTCATCAAAAATAAAAATTGACAGCATTGCCAATGATATTAAGAAAAATCAATCCCTTGAGCCTATGCTATTTTATAAGAAACTACTACAGTTGCAGGGTGCCTACAACATAGCACACCATCAAGCGGTGTTCCCCGAGAAAGAATATCATCGCTATTTTCAAATGGGAGGGACGATTTTTCCGCTCGAGTGTGAGTTCAGAAACGATTCTCTCTTTGTTATTTCGACTTCCGATAAGTCTATTACAGTAAAAAAAGACGAGGTTATTCTATCGATAAACGGCAAATCTGCTGATTCACTTTTCAGAAATTTTACTTCCTATGTTGGTGGACTATCTGCCTGGAAAGCAAAACAGGTTTCAAAACAGTTTGCCAAATTTTTATGGCTCAACAATATTGATGCACCATTCACCATTGAAACTATTGACAAGAACCATAGGAAATCAAATCTTAAAATTGAAGGAGTTAACCCAGAAACTCAATTGACAAATAGCGATCAAACACCCAAGACCGAAAACTTTGACGATGTTATTACCTACCAAAGATTGAACGATTCTATTGCCGTAATTGACTTTAAAACTATGGGAATCACTTCTGGTGAGAAATTTAGCAAATTTCTGAAAGAGACATTTAAAGACATCCAAAGTAGAAAAACAAAATTACTTGTGGTTGATCTGAGGAAAAATGGAGGAGGTAATAGTGAATATGGCGATAGTTTATTACACTACTTCAACTCTAAACCATACAGAATGGCAGCCGAAAAGAAATGGATGGTAAGCCAGGAGTATAAGGACAATTTCAAGCAGATGCTTCCTTGGTACGCCAGAAGTTTTGCAGTTGAGAAGTCGGGTTTGAAAGATTATTTCGAACATAAGAATGGGGAATTATTTGATTTTGCTAAAGAGCCTAAGGACACTCTAACCATCCCCAAATCGAATGATTTAAGGTACAAGGGAATCGTTTGGATCATCATAGGTAATGGAACTTTCAGTAGTGCTATGATGACCGCAAATGCAATAGAGGATTTTAAATTGGCTACACTAATAGGGCAGCCAACAGCCGAGTGTCCGAATGACTTAGGCGAAAATGTACCCGTTTGGTTACCCCATTCGAATATATGCTGTTGGGTTTCTTCAGCCCTGTTTACAAGAGCAAACGGAAATTCAAAGGATATTAACCCTGTTCTGCCAAACATTTATGTTGAACAGGCTAAATTGAATTCAATGAATACCGAAGCCGTGATAAAATATGTTATGGATCATAAAATGATGAAACCAAAATAGGTCAAATGAAAATAGGCAAAAATGCAGATGTAAATAACAGACAAACTGATTTAAGCTTATATGGGCTTTCAATGCTTTGTCAGGGAATGTTAAAGACGTTGTTTGCCTGAAAGCGGTCCATCATTAGGTTATTTGGATCAACAACCACTCGTGTTGGTTTGCCGGGCACTAGAAATGAAACCTTCATACTTTCCGAAGAAGCCTTAACGGTTTTGGTAACTGATTTATCCCTATCATAAAACGCTGTGACTTCTACATAGTCGTTAATGGGTATTTCGTTTTCAAACCCCTTGCCATCAACCCTGTATTTGCGGCACTGCAAATCAATGGAGACCTCGAACATGCCGCGCGATAATTTTATCTGTGCACCTTTGACTGCATTGTCGTGGAAGGTAATTAACTCAAACTGATCGGTGATAAAATAACGAAGCGAATCAGGGGTGACAACGCGTAAATAACCCAATAGTTCCTTCCCGGTTGTGTAGGGAGCCAGTTGATAAGCATTATCGGCAAAGAAACGCTTAATGGCGTGGTTCAAACTATCTTCTCCAATTAACTTCTTTAAAGCATGCATGACTTGTGTGCCTTTGTTGTAGTACACGTTTGGCTGGTCTTCCACAAATACCAAGGCGTTTTCCGGTTCGCTCAATCGGCCACGGTTGGTCATGTAGCTGCTGCGATCGTGTAAAACAAAAGCTAGGTTCTTCTTTTCGCCTTCGAGTTTTTCTAAAATACATGACGCGGAGTATTGAGCCAATGTTTCTGTAACAAACGATGCCCCTGTAGCATACCCTGGTACCACCTGATGTGCCCACCACTGGTGTGCTATTTCGTGTGCAACCGTATGTTGCATTAGGCCGAGTGAATTTTCATCTGTTACGTTTTCAATAAAACCAATCCCTTCAGAATAAGGCATGGTAGTAGCGAATGACTGTGCAAAAATCTCGTACCTCGGGAATTCAATAATACGAGCAACCTTGTGTGGATAAGAGCCAAACTGCCTGCTGCAATAGTCCAGCGAAGCACGCATTGCCTTAGCCATCCGTTCAATGTTGTAGCTATGATCATCGTCATAATAAATTTCTATGTCCACTTCATTCCACTTTTCACGGTGTACTTGGTATTTGCCGGAGGTGAAGGTTGCAAAATGGAGAACAGGTTTATCAAGAGCATAGCGGTAATAATTTCGTCCCGCATCTTTCCACTGCCTCAACAGTTTACCGGGGGCTATGGCTATCTGGTCTTCGCTGGTACTGATGGTGGTTTGCATGGATATCCAATCGGCATCGCTGATAAAATACTGGTTTCTGCGGGCAACAGGATCATCGGGTTGCGGCTGAGCGCCCTGTGGCGGTAAACCATATCTTTCCCGATCTTCTTTTTTTGTCAACTCTTGCACTCGGGCATAACCGATAATTGGCAAAACCATTAAGCCATTAATGAATGTCCCATTCTCATTTATCAGTGGGCTGCTCACTTCGTTCTCAAAACCTTCAATGGTATACGATGCCTTCGCAATAGCAGACAACGAATCTCCTACTTGCAGTGGGCTGTTGAGTTTGTACATCGCAACCCCGAGTTTTTGGTCTATCATCAATTCACTTGCTTTTTCAACCATTACATTTTGGGTAAGGCCGCGTTCAACATTCAAAGTAAAAAAGAGTGTATCGATGGGATGACTGGTTTTATTGCGCATCCAAAATTGAGTTGTAGATGTCATTTTTCTGTCTCCTGGAAAAATGTTTACGCTGTAGTTGACAGAGGTGATGCGCGGTTGGTCTAAGTCTTCATAGTGGCTATATTGCTTTTCATAAGCTGCTTTTTGCAGAAAGGCGTTTTCATTTGATGGCGAGTTGAGAATATGTGTATTGTAGAAAATGTACCCACCGATGACCATCCAGAAAAGCAACGCGGTTACCAGGGGCAAACGCATGGATTTTCTATAAGTCTCTTTGGCGGTACTCCACCTATAACGGAACAGTTGGTCTTCACCCCTTCGCCAGAATAAAATCGTGATTACTATTAACACTGCGGAAACAGATACACCATATGCAACGTGGAAGAGCAGTGTTTCTCTATAAGGACCTAGCCCGTTAAAGTCAGAATAAGTGAATGATGGCAAAGAGGAGTATAAGAGCAGATGGTCATTAAACTCAACTTCGGGTAGAACCATATGAACCAGGATAAGGATAAAGCCCACAATCATAAAGGCTACATAGCGGTTGGCCACCAGTGAATGGACGAGGAAACTTAAAACCATAATCGGCAGTAATGTGCCCGCGAACGTAACTACAACAAGCTGCAGCAGGTACAGGTCAAGTTGAAGGCGATAATAACCCATCACAGCCTGTGCAATTATTCCAGACGCCATACAGCCTGAAATAATGGCCAGCAGTCCCATCGAGAGGGCAAACAATTTACTGAAGTAGAAAGCCCAGCTTGGCATGTTGTACGAATCCAGTATGGGGTGCATCTTCGAATCTCGATCGTGATGAACCAACAGACCGCCATAGATCACCACAATTGCATAGATAACAATCATAATAGAAGATGAGAAGTTCTCCACCACAATACCGGTTGTGGGGTAATTTATCGTGCCTTCCGGATTCCAAGAGGAAAGCGTAGTGATGCTGCTGATAGATTGAAGTATGCACAAGGCCACTAAAATCAGAAACACTTTACTTTTGAACAGGTAGGCTATTTCAGTTCGGCTGGCAACAAAAGCCTGTGTCCATCGTGACCATGCGGAATTTTCTGGCAACGTGTAGGGCAGTGCAACTCCATCAAAGCGGGTGTTGCCTATATTTTCTACATCCGCCCTCGTTGCAGACTGGCCGCTTTCCAACTGAAACTTAAACTTACGAAACGCCCAAAGAAACAAGCACGCGGCTACCGTAAGCCAGCAAATCCTGTGAATAACAAGCCACCAGTGCCATCCGAACATTGAATGGTTCTTCTCTTGAAAGCTCCAAAGACGGGTAATATGTTTATGCAAGACAAAACCTGAAGGCTCAAAAAAAGAAACAAGCACACTTTCAGGGTCGGCAAGGGAAATACCAATAACAGCAAACATGATTACAAATAAGACTACGGCTGCCCCCAACAATACCGCAATTTTCCTGGAAGCAATTGCAACTGAAAAGAGAATGGTGTTAAAAATGAGAACGTTTGGCAAGCTGAAGTAGAAAAATGCCTCTGTATACGGGGCGAACGAAAACGAATTGACCTGCTCTTGGTTATCGTAAAATAAGTGGCTGCCCAAAACCACAGCCAGGGGCACCATAAGAACAAAGAGCATTCCCAACAGCCATGTGCTTGCCAAGCGCCCCAAAAGATATTGGGCCTTGCTTATCGGCTTGGTGAAAATAAACTCGTGGTATTGTGATTGAAAATCTCGCAGCGCGGTCTGGTTTATTAATCCAGACAGGAAGAATGGCGAAAATTGAGCGATTGTTATCGACCAAAGGGCAATGGCGAAGGGTGAATTCCGCTGTAGCCCTTCGATGCTCCCACCAAAAGAAAAGTGATCACTCAAAACGGCAAACATCACTCCGGAAAACAAAAGGAGGCAGATAAAATAGATTGCCCAATTACGCAGGCTATACTTCACCTCGAAAGAGACTATGGTTTTTATCATCTGTTGAAGTTTATCAAATACCTAAAATTTTAATAAAGAACACATCTTCCAGGTCGGCAGGAACAAGTTCAAACCCGGGCACTGGCGCAGGACTGAACACGTGTATTTTTGGCCTGCCCTCATATAATTTATTGGAAATTACCTGATAGTCTTTTCGATAACTCTCCAACTCACTTTTATCGATAACCTTCTCAAACACTTTATCCTTCACCATCGCGAGCGCCATACCGGGTGAGCCTTTGAAGCACACTTCTCCTTTGTTGATGATGGCCATATCGCGGCAAAGTTCTTTTACATCTTCCACTATGTGGGTTGACAGGATAACGATTACGGTTTCACCAATCTCAGACAGTAAGTTATAGAAGCGATTGCGCTCTTGCGGGTCTAGCCCTGCGGTGGGTTCATCCACTATTATCAATTTAGGGGAACCGATCAATGCCTGCGCAATGCCAAATCGCTGTCGCATCCCACCCGAAAAGCTACTCACCCGTTTCTTGCGTTGCTCATAAAGGTTCACCCGTTGCAACAGTGCATCCACCAGTTCTTTTCTCTGCTTTTTATTTATGATTCCTTTTAAGGCTGCCATATAATCCAACAGACTGTAGGCAGATATGCTTGGATACACGCCAAACTCCTGTGGAAGATAGCCCAGGTACTGCCTTATGTCTTCTTTGTTTTTCAGCACATCCAATCCGTCTAATTTCACCGTGCCGCTGTCGGCATGCTGTAGCGTTGCAATAATGCGCATGAGCGTAGATTTACCTGCCCCGTTAGGGCCGAGTAAGCCAAACATGCCGCTACCGATAGTGAGCGAAACATTATGCAGAGCACGTGTGCCGTTGCTGTAAGTCTTAGATAGATTGTCGATAACGAGTTGCATATTTTGTAAATCAAATCTTGGAACGAATTATTATTTTACCTGAGCAAAGTCTTTTGGAGCGATGACGTTATAGCCCTTCCATATTTCGGGATCATAAAACTTGTTGAAAGTTTTAATCTTTTGGTCTGTACCCAAAACTTTATCTTTGCTGAAAGGTGTTGCGGGCTTATCGAGCTTGATGTCTATCACGGCAATCTCATTTGAAAATTTTAATCGTGCTTTTTCGTTATCCTTAAACATCTTTCGCTTTTCAACATATACGTCCATATAATATTGGGCGTGGCTAAAGTACCATCGGCCATCAATCATTTTGTAGAAACTCTGGAATTTCGTTTTTGGGAATTCCAATTTATAGCCCATCACAAATAGCGCAGCCTTCATCAACCCATTCAGCGTATGTTTTTCTGCTGCTTTACTTAGGCCGGCCTTCAATGCCACTACTGCGTAGTTCTCTGCATCCAAGTAAATATCTCCATCCATCAGTTGCCCTTTTACATTCATCCTTTGCTCAAAACGAATGACCAGCACCTCGCGTCCCATATAGGTTGCCCCCTCTGAAAGTTTATAATTGTACTTGGCAAAATTCTTCTCTTGCATAAAATGTGGAATCTGGTTTCTGCCTATGCTCAGCTCTTTAAAGATTTCGTACGGGCCAACTTCGACCTGTACAATATCCAAATTAGTATCATCCATTTCTTTTCCCTTTCTGGCAGCCTTTTTCATTTCCTTCGCTCTATGTTTGTCACTTTTCTTCTTCTGAAACTGCATAGGGCTCACGTCTCCGGCAGGGCGGGCATTAACTATCGAAATTTGTAAAGAATCTTTTTTATCGGTTTTATTACCCGGATGGTACACTTTAGCTAATGCTTCGTTATTTATGTGCTGTATCCCGTTCTCTGTTCCGCGTTCCGCTATGTATAAGGTTGAGGAATATGCATCTTCGTTATAGTTTGCTGCAATGTTGGCTACTGCTTGGCGTAAGTACTCGGTTGGAGCCAATGGAGTTACCACCACTTCACTCAACTGCACGGGTTTGGAGATAAGCAAAACGACCAAAGGCGAAACGGCTCCTTCTATATCTATTTCCTTCTCTTCATAGCCAAGAAAAACAAACCGAAGCTTTTCGTTTCGCAGTGAAACCGGTATGCGAACAGAGAAATTTCCGCTTTCGTTGGCGCTGGTGCCAATGTTTGAGTGGGTGATGCCGATACCGGTAAATGGTAAGGGTTCTTTTGAAGCCCGGTCCAATACAGTTCCTGTTAATGTAATATAGTCCGTAACGGTTTGGGCAGAACTGATACAGCAACCTAAAGTGAAGAAAAAAACCACTAATTTTGTTTTCATCGCTAATAATTTTTGTTTGTTATCGAATACCATACTTGCAGTTTTACGGCTTCGTTAGCCTCAAGGTGCAATTCTCCATAACTTGCACCAACTAATAGTGACAATCTATCGTATTAGTTGACAAACCATATCTTTTGTTGACGAACCGGAATCATCAAATCCACAAAATCACGTTAACTTTGTTAATGCAGTACCGGGGCCTTTCGTTGGCTATTCTATATCATATGCTGATTGGCGCGCTCCTCATTTTGGCGTACTTGTCAGTATGTCAATATGGCTGGTCACTCGGTTTACCTATTGGGCTCGCTCTGTGTGCTGTTGCGTTTTACCAATTATTACAAACGCGACATGAATGGGGACTTTACCTGATCGTAATTATTTTGGCAGCTTGCCTCGCGGCTTACAGCGATTTTTTGTTGTATCGATTTAACGCGAAGGAATTTCTGCGTTATTGGATGCAACAAGTATTATTGCTATGTTCTTTTACTACTGGCATGTTACTGGTTGTAAAAACAAAAAAAGAACAAGACTGCCAAAAATTACTGGGTAAGCTGGCCATGAAGGAACAAGCACTCATGCGTAGCCAAGTGAATCCGCATTTTCTTTATAATACACTCAATGCCATTTATGCCAGTGCCTTGGAACAGCAACCAGACACCCCGGAATTGATTTTAAAACTTTCACATCTGACCCGCTACCAGGTTGAAAGTTTGCGGCAAGAGTGGGTGTATCTTGAAGAAGAAATAGAGTTCATCGAAAACTTTATTGCGTTTGAAAGACTAAGGGCGGGCGAAAAATGCTCTGTCAAATTTGATGTTACTGGCGATATTGACGGCATTAAAATAATTCCGATGGCCTTCATCAATCTTATTGAAAATGCCTTTAAATATGGAGTAGTATCAACCAATGAGGAAAGCCATGTCGAAATAATTTTGAGAGTTACCCAAAAGGAAATTCGATTTCAGGTAATTAACAGTATCCCGGAAAATAGATTAACGCATAAACCCTCTACCGGAACGGGGTTGGCCAATTTGCAAGAGCGATTACAATACAGCTATCCGCTAAGGCATTACCTAACCAATTCCAAAACAAAAACAACCTATAAAGTGGAACTATATATTCGTATTGCTTCATAAATACATTAGAGCTCATTGGATACCACTATGACAAAAATTAAATGCGTCATTATAGATGACGAACCTCCCTCGCACATAGTATTGAAAAACTATATTGCCAAGGTCGGCCAATTAGTTTGGGTGTTCAGCAGTAGCAATCCGCTGCAGGCTCGCGATTACCTTCGCAGTCATTCTGTAGATCTACTTTTTTTAGATGTGGAAATGCCGGAACTGTCTGGGCTTGAATTGCTCGACTCTCTGCAAAGTCGGCCAAAAGTTGTTATCATCAGCGCCCATAGCGAGTATGCTGCCAAAAGTTACGAGTACGATGCGGTAGATTACCTAGTTAAGCCTTTTACGTTCAGTCGTTTTTTAAAAGCGGTTGATAAAATAATTGCCAGTTCAGCAAACACAACAGAAGAGCAGCTATCCGATGGTTTTTTTCAATTTAAAGAAAATGGAATTCCTAAAAAAGTAAAGCATGTAGAGGTGCTGTATTTAGAGAGCATTGGCAACTATATAAAAATTGTTACCTCTGCAAAAACGCACCTGATTAAAAAAACAATGAAGGAGTTAGAGAACGAGCTAAGTCCTCAGGAGTTTGTGCGGGTGCATAAATCATTCATGGTGAACGCAAAAATGATTACCGAGTTAAGTTCCCGCAAGTTGTTGCTAAAGGATTTGGAGATACCCGTGGGCGGATACTACAAATCACAACTAGATAAACTTTTTGGTGAGCAATAAAAACTTTAAGCCGTTTATCGCATAGTGGGATACTGAATGTTCCTACCGACAGAAAAAGAGGGGGAAGTGTTCGACTTAAAAACTTACAGATACCTGCTGAAAATAGTGCTTTAGGAGTTGGGTCGGTGGAGCGTTACCCCGTGTTCAGAATTTCAAAACCAGTAAAGTTTGTCAAGTCTAGAGAAACTAACAATCTGGCATCTATCAGAATTGCTAATTGTACTATCTTGTAGCGATGATGAAACAAGAACGAATTCCCTTCGATCAGTATCGGAATTAATTATGGACGAGCTAAGAAAAAACATCAACTCAATAATTTCAATTTCAGACAAAGACTGGGGCATTATCAAACCCATGTTTGTTTACAAAGCAATTAAGAAGAATGAGTTTTTCTTGCTCGAAGGAAAGCATAGTAATACTGTTTTTTATGTTATCAAAGGAGCGTTTCGTGTATTCACTGTTGTGGATGGCGAAGAGCGCGATTGGCACTTTCATTTTGAAGGTAATTGGGGCTCGGATTACGAAAGCTTCTTAACAAACCGCCCCAGCCGATTTTCGATTCAGGCCATGGAAGATGCGGAGATACTCACACTCTCTAGAGATTCTATGCACGCACTTTACAATAGAGATGCTAAGTTTGAACGCATCGGCAGGATTATAGCCGAGCAGCTCTTCCTCTTCGCTCGTAACCGGGGAATGGATTTTCTTTTACAAAACCCGGAAGACCGGTATCTAAAACTTATTAAGGAATATCCCAATATTTTTAATCGCGTTCCCCTTTATCATATTGCCAGTTACCTTGGCATCAAAGGCCCTTCATTGAGCCGTATACGGAAGAGACTCTCCAAAAAATGATTTTTCCCCAGATCGTCCGATTTTAACCGAGGTTAAAGTCCTAGGCCAATTCCATCGCCCACCTTTGTCTCAACAAAACGAAACAAAGTATGAGCAAAACAATTTTAATTACCGGATGCAGCAGCGGTTTTGGCAAGGATACCGCGCTACTTTTAGCCAGAAGCGGCTACACGGTGTATGCAACCTTGCGCGATGCGAACGGCAAAAATCACGAAGCGGCTAGTGAGTTACTTTCTATTGCTGCACAAGAAATCCTGGAGCTTGATGTGGTAGAACTTGACGTAACCAACGAACGTTCTATTAAAATGGCAATCGACTACATCATCAATTTATCGGGCTCTATTGATGTACTCGTCAACAATGCCGGTTATGGAATCTATGGTTGGAGCGAGGGCTTTGACACTTCAACGGTCCGTAATTTGTTTGATGTTAATTTTTTTGGCGCACTCGATGTAAACAACGCAGTGCTACCACACATGCGAAAACGCGCTAGCGGCCTCATCATTCATATCTCCAGCATCTTAGCTAAACTTCCTGTTGGTTTTATGAGCGCCTACAACGCAAGCAAGTTTGCAATAGATGGATATGCGGAGTCTTTGAATATGGAGCTTGCGGAATTGGGGCTTCAATCATTGATTGTACAGCCCGGTTTTTTTGGTACCGGTTTCGCGCAAAACATGACCTACAACGATAAGCCCGATACCATTGCTGCCTATGGCGTTCTGGCAACCAAACCACAGCAAATGCTAGAGGGGTTCGCCAAAATATTACCGATGATGCCCCCTTCTACACTGGTAGCCGAGGGCATTAAGGCGCTCATCGAAACACCTAAGATGCAACGTCCTCTACGCACTGTCATCAGCGCAGAGCCGCATAAACATTTGGTGGAGCGGTTTAACGATGCTGGCAATCAGGCTACCAAAGAGCTCAATGAAATCATGATGGCTTATCAGCAATAGCTTGTATATGAACCATCTTGTAATCCGAAGAATGTTTAGGGCGTTTCACTTGGTTGAAGCGACCTGTTTGCTCCTCTACTTCTACACCCCAATGGGAGATTCTACATCGCTGGAAACCCTCATCAGATATGTTATACTGCCTTTCTTGATTATTAGTGGGTTTTATATGTGGAAAGGACAATTACTGTGGGCAGCAAAAAAAAGGTAACGCATGAATCACAACGATCCAGTATTTCGGAATTAGTAACTGCAATAGATTTTACTCTTAAACTAAAAAACAAACAAAATGAAAAACACAATCAAACACATCTGCCTTTTGGCAATTGTATTAATCGGTTCATATTCATCCATCGCTCAAAGGAAAACTATGATCACACAAAAACAAACAGAACAAAATGTAAAAAATGTGCAAGAAGGCTTTGCCGCCTATTTCACGGGAGACCCCAGTAAAATGCGCGCCTTATTGGCTGACAATGTCGAGCTGATTGTTCCGGGCAATAGTTCTTTGGCAGGCACCTACAAAGGCCCAGAAGGGGTATTGGGATTCGGTGGTAAGATTTTCCAAATCTCTGGCAATACTTTTACTTCTACGCCAAAATACTTTGCCGGCAATGGCAATTTTGTGAACATATTGATGGAAGATGCAGCAACTATCAACGGTGTAAAATTTGAGTGGACGGAAGGAATTGTGCAAGAGTTTGATGCCAATGGAAAAATAATTAAAGTAAGACCTTTCTTTTCCGACCAGGCCGCGTGGGACAAATTCTTTGACAAAAAATAGATCAACAAACATTACTATGAAAAATTTTAACCTAAGCGCCATTGTTGTAATAGGAATAATAGCAGTTGCAACACCAGCGTTTTCACAATCAAAACAAAATGCCACGATGACTACTTTTGAAAAAGAAGTCTTAAACACCCATAAGAATCTCAACAACTTGATGGTGCATGGAGACACCGCGGCACTTAAAAAATTGTACACCGATTCATACACATTGACAAATGCATACGGGCAAGTATGGACGCGCTCGTTTTTCATTGGCTTGATTTCCAACGGATCGCTAAAAATGCAGCAGCTGATGGCAAGCGATGAAAAGATAAAACTAGTGGGCAACGTGGCCATCTTCACCGCGCGACAGGATTTCAAACTTCAATTTGGTGGCAATCCCATGGAGGGAAAAGAACGAACCACAGCCGTCTATGAAAAGAAAAATGGTAAATGGCTACTCACTGCACAACAGAACACACCCATTGTGGAGTAATGAGTTAATACTATGAAAACAATCAAAATCATATTCACGCTATTTCTGTCGATCAATGCCCTTATGCAAGGCTACTTTGGCGGCATTCTCATGCTCAACACCACGGGAGCAATAGAGACATTCAATCCAGAAATCAAAAAGGTAGCAGGTGTCCTTCTTCAAAATTCGGTGTTGCTGGGCAGCACACTGCTTTTTTCTTCCATCTTACTTGTGATTAGCAATATTAGACAGAGAAGCAATGAATAAGAGGGCACATTATTGGGCCTGCTTGTGTCATCGTGGACTTTCTCTTTGGGTTTTATTGGGTTTCTGATTTTGGTTACACCACAGTTTTTACTCTTCGATTCCATTCGCGCAGCTATTCTATTGGTATTAGGCATTTTCATTTACAGAAGCGTGAAATAAAGTGGTAGCGAGCAAACAAAATTTAAAAAAGTAAAAAATAGAAAAATGAAAAAGAAAATAATTATCACGGGTTGCAGCAGCGGCTTTGGCAAATTGGCAGCCATGTACTTGGCGAAAGACGGACACACCGTTATCGCCACGATGCGCAATGCAAGCGCAGCAAATAAGCAAGCTTCTGATGAATTGAATGAATATGCAAAGAAGCACAAGGTTGCAATCCACGTTATTGAGCTTGACGTGACGGACGAAAAGTCTATACACCAGGCCGTGACCGTTGCAAACAGCATCACCAATGGTTTTGATGTTTTGATTAACAATGCAGGCTATGGAGTTTTTGGATTGACCGAAACAATTAGCTTGGAACAAGCCAAAAAAATGTTTGAGGTTAATGTATTTGGCGTGTTGAGAATGAATAGAGCCGTATTGCCGTTTATGCGCCAGCAACGATCAGGCTTGATTATCAATCTGTCGAGCGGAGAAGGTGGAATCGTTTTTCCGTTTAGCGGAGTATACTCGGCCACAAAATTTGCGCTGGAAGCTATCAGTGAGGCGCTACGTTTAGAATTAAAATCGCTTGGTATTGATTCTGTGTGCATAGAGCCAGGCTCATACCCTACTACCGATTTTGGTGTGAATATGACATTGGGCGATGATGCTGATCGCATTGATTCTTATGGCGAATATGGTCAAGCGCCAGCCAAAACATTGAAAGGCTTTGGTGAATCGATGAAAGGCCAAGAGCCCGATCCGATGGAGATTGTTCAAATCATGAAAGACTTGATTAGTCAAGCGCATGGCAGCCGTAAAGCAAGAATCCCCAAAGCAAATGTGGCCGAAATGCTGCACGGCATCAACGCGGAGAAAGATAAAGCTCAGGAACAATTAGCTGCGATGTTGGGATTTTGAACCAACTCTTCGAGCAATAAGGATGAGGCATAGACGTAAAAAGAGGGCTGGGCAGTTAGAAGCCTAGTCCTACTTTTTTTGGCATGCCCGATGGCTCAAAAACTCACTTGTCGTTGGACAAGTAAACATGCCATTTGATGAAATTGACACGATGCTTCAAGGTCACCCTACGGTGCAAGTCGAGGTGATTCTTCATGTGACTGAAGAAGCCTTCAATGCCACTGGTTGTGGCGGGTATTTTGGGATTCGACAGATAGTGGAACATACTGGGCTTGCTTTGTCAGCATTACGAACTAAAAGGCACACGTTAAAACCTGCGTTTATAAACGCTTTGGTAACAGATTGTCCTAACATGCCTGTCGAACCGATAATCGCTATTTTCTTCATTTTTTGTAAAATTTTGTTTTCCGAAAGTAGTTACATTTATCAAGCTGATAAAAAGTAAGGCACTAACCTTTTAGTAAGTAGGTATGAAGAAAAAACAATTCAAATCACTCTATCCACGAACTGTGGAAGTTGAAAAAGGTCGTCCACTCAATTACTGCGGTATTCGCTGTTCAATGGAAGTTTTAGGTGGGAAATGGAAATTATTGATTGTTGCCGAATTATCTAAAACCACAAAACGCTATTCTGAATTGAAAAGATCAATACCTGAAATAAGTGAAAAGATGTTGATTAGTTCTCTGCAAGAATTGGAACATAACAATATTGTTGTCAGAACAGTTGTCGAAGCAATACCACCACAAGTCGAATATACATTGTCGAATTATGGTCAGTCTGTCCGCCCAGTTTTGGAAACATTGTTTGGTTGGGGTGAAGGTCATATAAATAAAAACAGTGAAAAAATATTTCACTATCTAGTCGGTCGATTGGTGTTGTCTTAAAGTGGTTGCTAAAGTTTTCGGGCTTTCGTTCGAGCTGTTCTACGGTTAACGCTTTACATAATTATTGAGTTACTTGAACGTATTATATGTTTGCCATAACCATTTTGATTACTGTACCCAAGCCGAATAATAAATTGTATAGGCTTTTTTAGCTCTAAATTATCACCAATTTGATCCTTCATCGGCACTTCCTCTAAGATTTGAGAAATGGTATGATTTCTTGTACTTAATTCAGGACATTTTAACAGGGTCTTTTGATAAGTCTTCCGGATTCATAAATAGAAATACTTTCACTGCTGTTTGAAGTTATTACCTAAAAGCCGCTCGTGTGCTTTATTTGTTCTACTGCAATTTTTATTCCTTGATTAATAAATGCGCTACTGACAGCTGATTTTTTGTTAAAAAAACTATACCAGACAAATTTGGGCAAGCCATTTAATCCAAGCATCTCAGGAAAAAGACCATCACCTAATTTTTCCTTTTGATCTTTGTCGAACCTTAACCAATCCCTGAGTTCCAATTGCTTGTTTTTGTCATTGCTTTATTTTGTGAACGCTTCGATTTGTAGTTCTGATATTAATTTACGTTAAACCATTTTAGATGAGAATAGTCCAATAGAATATTTACAAATTTGGTTTTATGAGATTGCCGACATTGTTGACATTATTTTTTTTCTCGTGTGTCGAAGACAACACGACAGAACAGCCTACTCCAACTGCTTATAGAATAACAAAATCTATCACTTATAACAGTATTAATGTTGATGTTGTAATTGACAAACCTGCATTAAATGAAGTTGATGTCTTGTTGGTATTTCACGGCACAGTTATGTATGACAATAGCATAATGACTAACGCCAATACTACACTTGACAAATTCAAGGGTATTTTAAATAGAAATGATATGATGATTGTAAGTGTAGCATATCCCCAAGAAAATGTTTTATTAGGCGACAATATTGTTCAAGGCGAAGCTGCCTTGTTATGGTTGAAAAATAAAGCAAGTCAAGAATTAGGAATAACAGTAAAAAAGTTATTCTTGGGCGGACACTCCCAAGGAGGATACATGGTAACAAGACTTAATACAATGCATCAAACAAATGGCGTAATTGCTAATGCTCCAGGACCATTAAACCTTGTTTATAGATGTCAATTAGAGGAAAATGGACAAGTTCAATCAGGTGCTGTATGTATCAAACTGAAAAATGTGTATGGAACGACAACAAGCAACCCCGATGCCTACCTTCAAAGATCTTTACTTAATTTCACTAGTGGTTTCAAATCTGACATTTTGTTTGTTCAAGGGTTAAATGACGCTCCTATTCAAATGTACTCGTGGCCAACTTTTAAACAAGATGTACTAAGTTGCAGAAGTTGTCAGAACAGACTGTTTGTTGAAATTACTGGTGGTGAACACGGCTCTCTATTCGAAAGTTCAACTGCCAATACCGAATTTAATAACTTTATTAATAGCCACTGAAGTAATTACTCCAACTATCAAAATAATTTTATCATCATGTGTTTCAACTCTCCTGTTTTTAGCAAATTCCATCCATTTGAAAGCTCTATCAATATGAAAATAAAAATTGTTGCTAAAGCAAATCCAAAATACTTCAGGTAATTATTTTCATTTAACTTAAGTTTATCCAATTTATACTAAATGCCAATATGAGTTTTAGAGAAAAGAAATGTATTATAACGTGCGGTCGATGGGTCGGCATCATTAAGCACAAAAGCAAAAGGATTCATCGGCCCTGAGGGCGAAATTGTCAATCCTAATGACAATTCTGGGATAAATTGAAAATCAAAGTTTCCGCATAGTTAAAAGATGTTATAGTAGGGAATTGCCCCCTCCTCTCCCCTTTCCAATTATATAAAAGAAAGTGCCGTGCATCTGCTACTCGGTCAATTGCTTGGTTGCCATAACTTTTGCAGCGATACTTAGACGTATTTCACTTGAAGGGGTTATGCTTGAAAAGAACGCTAAGATTTTATTTTTAAACCCAGGAATTACGTGGAGCTTTCCTTTCATCATACCATTGAAACCAACTCTCGCAACTTCTTTTGCAGTCATTACTCCCTTGTCGTATAGTTTAGCATTATTCATATCGGCTCGTTCCATAAATTCTGTTTTGGTAGCACCCGGGGACAAAACGGTTGCAGATACACCTGTTTTTTCTAATTCTTTATGTATCGCCTCTGTCAGGCTAATCACAAACGCTTTTGAAGCACCGTATACAGCAAAATAAGGGTCGGGTTGTATGCCAGCAGTAGAAGCTACGTTCAAAATTCTGCCTTTACCATTTTTAATCATCTGTTTAGCATAAAAATAAGTTAACTTGGTCAAGGTAATGATATTAAGCCCTAACATTTCAGAGTACTTTTCCATACTGCGTTCGGTAAAAAAGCCATAGTCGCCAAAGCCTGCATTATTTACTAAATAGGTGACATTAAGTTTATTAGTATTTACACAGTTGTTAATGTCTATAACCCCATCGCTCACAGATAAATCTGTTGCCACAGTATAAACATTAATGCCATACTTATTCTCTACTGATATCTTGATTTGCTCCAATTTCTGCTTGCTTCTTGCCACAATTAAAATATCGATTTTTTGCTGGGCAAACAATAAGGCTATCTCGTAACCAATTCCACCCGAAGCACCTGTTATGATGGCTACTTCTTTCATAATTAGTCAATGAGTTTAATGGTTAATGAATTACATTGTTGCGTAAACGAAAACTTACAATCAGAAAATTCAGGACTTGAAAATTTCGGCTTAAAGTTGCTTGAAAATCCAAAAGGCTCTTTAGGATAGCCAACAAAATTCTTATCAAGTTTTCCATTCCCGTTGAGGTCATGTGAAATAGCCACCGCATATTCACCGTATGGAACTTCAAACTCAACAGTCATTTCACTGCTTGTTGTTGTAACTTTAGTGTTTTTCCAAAACTTATTAAATTCCGGAAATTCGTCCCCGGCTCTGTAAATCCCAACATAAAGTGTTTTACCCTTGTTTTGGATGTTTGAAATTTTTACCGAGAGCTTTTTAGTACTTACGTCCTGCTGTCCGTAAACTCCAAAGGCTAAAATGAGCCCAATTAGGGTTGATGATAATTTGAATGCTTTCATCTTTGATTTTTTTAATTGTGATGCAAAGATGAGGCGCAGAAAATAGCTATTCATTCACATTTGTGAATAAATGAATTTTTATGACTTAATTATTTCTTTACGAAGCCTGCTGAGGCTTTGAGGGGCTACACCCAAATAAGATGCAATGAGATAATGTTGAAATTTATTTAGTAAATAGGGTTCGTCCTTAATCAGATGTAAATACCTTTCTTTTGCATTCTGTGTCAGTAATGAAAAAGCTCTTTTATGTACACTTTGATAAGCAATTGATGACATAACACTTAAAACATTTTGAAGAACCGCAGAATTAGTGATTACTTTTTGCATATCATCAAAATTTAGAGAAATTACATTGATGTCGTCAATTACTTCAAAAGTAAGATAGGTAGGCGTTTGGGATAGAAAGCTAGTGTAATCTAATAAAAAGTAGTTCTCAAATTTTGAGTCAGCGTCATTAAAATGAAAATTCCATGTAAATTCTTGTCCTTCATGATTAACAAAGAACGACCTTGCTTTTCCACCAACAATAAAGATAATATTTTTACAAATACTTCCTTGTTGCAAAATCTTGTCGCCAACCTTGTACGTATTAAATTTTAATTCGTTTTCTAAAATTTGCCTATCCCTGTCTGGAAGTTGAACAAACTGAGATATTAAGTTTATAAAGGGATTCATTTTATATCCGTCATTAACTATCTGGCCACGAATGGCAACTTTTTGCAACAAAACAGATCTTGATAAGAACCAAGCACTTCAAAGATAAATAAATATTAAAACTTGCATAGTGCACTCAACGGGTGTTGCCCCGGCACGATGGCGGTGTGCTAATGGAAAACTTGAGGCTTTGCCTTTTTGAATGCAAGTAATACTTATTTTGATTTGAATATTCAATTTTTTTGCAGATGTTCTATTGACTCTTAACTTTGTAAGTTTTTAACATCGCCATCTGCGTTCACTGAATGGAAGCCAAAAATACTAAGACAGTTAAATTATTTTTTTTGCTTTTAGGTATAGTGCATCTCTGTTATGCACAGACGAATATCATTTTTCCGAAGGTTAAATCCAATACAATTAGTTATGCAATGGGTCACGCCTATTTCAAGAATTTTTCGACCAAAGATGGTCTTCCCCTCGATGCTTTTGAATGCAGCTATATTGATCGAAAGGGTAACCTGTGGTTGGGAACCACGGGTGCGGGGGTCTGTCGCTATGATGGTACAGAATTCACTTGTATCAACACCCAGCATGGTCTGACGAATGATGTTGTTACTTCAATTTTTGAAGATCGAAATGGAAATTTCTGGTTTGGGACATATGACGGAATAAATCGTTATGATGGAAAAAAAATCACAACTTTTTTTCAAAATGAAGGGCTAGAATTTAAGACAGTTAGATCCATCTCCGAAGACAAAAATGGTAGTCTTTGGTTTGGAACACTTAACGGAGTAACTCGATTCGATGGTGGGCAGTTTACGAATCTCGATTCAACTAATTGGCTAGCCCATCGCCCTATAAATGCATCTATAGTCGATCGAAAAGGAAATATTTGGTTTGGCGCATCTGGCGGTTTGAGTAGGTTTGACGGCAAGTCATTTACCAACTTTACCAAAGAACAGGGGCTTGAAACGAATGAGATAACTTCACTATTTGAAGACGGTGCAGGTAATTTATGGATAGGTGGATACGAAGGAGGTGTAACCCAGTTTGACGGGCGCAGCGCATTTAGAACTTTTACTCAAAAAGATGGACTACCTAATAACAACATATGGTCGATTGCTCAGGACCACGATGGAAATCTTTGGCTTGCTTCCTCTGGTGGCTTAACCCGATATGTTAATTCTCATTTCATAACATATACGACATCAAACGGGCTTCCGTCTAAAGACTTAGCAAGTATATCAGTAGATAATGACGGTAACTTATGGATAACGTATTATAATGGTGGGGGGGTAAGCCTACTATCTTCTTTGGTAACCACAAGTTTTTCTAGCTTAGATTTACCAGCCCTTGGTAAAGTGAGGACGATAGCCGAAAAAAAAAAAGCAGATATCTTGTGGATTGGCACAGAGGACGGTTTAGTTAAGTACGATGGTGAATCTTTCAAAAAATTTGATCGAACTGACGGCCTTCCGTCAGAAATGATTTTAACACTTACCAAAAGTCGTGATGATGCATTATGGGTAGGTACAATAGATGGCGGGCTTTGCAAATTTAACGGAAAAACGTTTAAGACTATAAATAACAAAGATGGATTGATTGCTAATGATATTTGGGCAACTTACGAAGACAAGAATGGCAATCTATGGATTAGTTATAACGAACCAGGTTTAAGTCGATATGACGGAAAAAATGTAAAAAACTTTTTTGCTAAATCTGGCCTACCAAATAGAGAAGTGAATTGCATAACGGAAGACACCAATGGAACTTTATGGGTGGGAACAAATGGTGGCGGATTGAGTTTTCTCAAAGGAGAAAAATTCATCACCTACACAGATGCACAAGGACTGCCCAGTAAAAAGATTCTTAGCATTGTATCGGATGATCAAGGCAGTTTATGGATTGGCACTGATCAGGGTATAAGCCGTTATGATGGAAAAACTTTCCTTAATTTTTCTTTAGGTAAAAAGTGGGGTGCCAACGTTATTCACGAGCTGGTATTCACTGCAAATGGTGAATTGGTACTGGGCACCAACTCAGGACTTTTTGTTCTTTTCAACTTCATATCAAACACGAATAGCTTGCATACTTTACCGGCCTCCAATCAATTATTAAACAAGGAACTGAATGGATACAATCCCAGATTTCAAGAATTCAGTTTTACCTCCGGCTATCAAATTGGTGCTATTTCTGGGGTGGGGGCGAATGCGTTAATGGTAGATCAAAGTGAGTCAATCTGGGCTGCAACTCACAATTCGGGCTTGGTACGCTTCGATCTTAACTCAGTGAGGAGCACCAACACCCAACCCAAAGTGGACCTAGAACGCGTAACACCCTCCGCGGAAAATTTGAGTTGGTATTCCCTATTGCCAGATGTTGCTACGGATTCAATTACCCGTTCTTTTCAGGAAAAGATTTGTTATGGAAGATCGCTAACAAGTTTAGAACGACAAGCGCTTCAAAAAAAGATGCTGGGCGTTAGATTTGACCAGATTTCTCCCTTTAATTCCCTTCCCATTGGTTTAACACTTCCGTACGCTCATAATCAACTTTTTTTCGAATTCAAAGTATCTGGTATCTCCGCTAATCAAGAAGTAAGCTATCAATATATTTTGGAAGGTGAAGACAAGGAATGGAGTGCATGGGGTAACAATACCACTGCAACATATAACAATCTTTATGAGGGCAGATATACCTTTAAGGTAAGAGCTATGAATCCAATAGCTAATAGTGTTGGTAAGGAAAGCATTAGTTTCTCATTCTTCGTTACGCCCCCCTGGTATAGAACTTGGTGGGCTTATGCCGGTTACGTTTTTGCTATCTTTTTCAGCATAGTTCTTGGCGTCCAATTAAACATCAGAAGACTCAAGGCGAAAAATCTTGAGCTCGAAGCAGCCGTTCAAGACAGGACGGAGGAAATTGCTACGCAAAACGAAGAGTTGATTGTGCAGCAAGAAGAGATAGTGGCTCAAAGAGACACTATTGAAAATCATAACCGCGTTCTTGAATTGACGGTCACTGAGCGGACAGTTGAATTAGCCAGAAGTCATGATGAGCTGAAAAAGCAATTTCACAAGCTTCGACAGTTCAGTTTTATAGTAGCGCACAACCTACGATCACCCGTTGCGCGAATAATGGGTTTAGCAAATATTTTCAACAGGAATGATTTAACAGATCCAATCAATTTAACGGTTCTGGATCGAACTGTGGAGGCTACCATGGGGCTTGATGAGACTTTAAGCGACTTAAATAGAATACTTTACGTCCAAAACGACACACACGTAGAAAAAGTGGTAGTTGATTTCAATGAATTGTTGGACAAGATAAAAAACAGGTTTGCAAACGAGATAGAAGCCGCTGGAATTATCATAAAAGTTGAAACCAATGTCATAACCTTTACTACCATACTGCCCTTCTTCGAAAGTATCTTAACTAACTTATTGGAGAATGCCATTAAATATCGAGCCCCAACGCCAACACCACAGATAATAATTGAGTTTCTTGAACTCCAGAGCGATTATAGGTTAATTGTATCTGACAATGGTCTCGGATTTGATTCGGAAAAACAAGTCGATAAATTGTTTGAACCGTTTCAAAGATTTAACACCACAAATAGCGGAAAAGGAATTGGGCTTTATCTAGTAAAATGCCATGTAGAGGCGTTAGAAGGAACTATTTATCTCACCAGTAAGTCAGGCGTAGGGACAAAGGTTGAAATCATTTTTCCGTAAACGGCTTTGAAAATAGCTAACATTATTTACTGGTAGCTAATCTCCTTTTGACACTGTTGTACAAAAATTTCTACAAACCCAAACCACAACATCATTCAAATGAATACATGCGATTTAGAAGACCGCGAGGTTTTCCCCTCTCAATCTCAGAACACTTTACAACTATTTTGATGTCATTAGGGTCTTTCAAGTCATTTAAAGTTCCGATACCGAATACTAATCGTAGCAGCTAGACGATTGTTCCCTGCCATACTTGGTATCAGTTTGGCATCCTTTTCTATGAATAGAAAAACAGGTAAACTGAAAATCGATTTGGGCATTCCCGAATCAAAATAAAGGAACCAGAATAAGATGAATCTGCATAGTATTGCTCATACCTTATTGATTCGGCTGGTTAAATTAGCTATTTTTAGTGCTTATGACCATCAACGAATTCTTCCTGCAATTTGTCGACTTCAATGAAGCTGATTTAGCACAACTCAATGCCCTTGCTAAGCACGAACAAATCAAGAAAGGGGAATATCTTATTAAACATGGACAAATTTGCGACAAGCTTTATTTTGTAACCAAAGGAATTTTCAAACTAGGTTACACCAACGAAACCGGAGAAGAAGTTGTTTTAGATTTTATTTTTCAAAATAGCTTTGCTGTGGACTATGTGAGTTTTTTGCTCCAAAGACCCACGGAAATGGATATCATTGCGGTGAAAGATTGCCAGCTACTTAGTTTTGAAAGAAAATCAATCCTCATGCTCTATGAGGAGAATATCAAGTTCCAAAAGATGGGCCGCTTGATTTCCGAATTTTACTTTATCCGGTTTGCCGAACGGATCAAGGAAAATTCCTTGCCCCCGAAAGAACGGTATGAAAAGTTAGTGAGTACAAGTTGCGAACTCATTCAGGAAATACCCCAATACATGATTGCCTCCTATTTAGGAATTTCTCCCGAATGGCTCTCAAAATTACGCGCCAAGAAGTAATTTCTTGAATTAGTTCAATGAGATTGGTGGACATGGTACCACACCTTTGTGCTATAATTTAAACTAAATAAGTATATGAAAACCATCTCAGTCCTCGGATTATTTTTGTTATTTTCAGCCACCTTGTTAGCCCAAAAGGAATCATCAGGTACTTTCTGGAAGCCTTCACCAGCCAATTATGAAGTAAAACGTGCACTGGAAATTGAAGCCGTACCTTTCGTTTATCTGAGCCAAGGCTACCATGTATCAGTGGGCTATCGTTTGCAAAAATTCCGTTTTAGGGCGAGTATCATAGATGCCGGAACTTTTAACTCAGAAAATTCGAATGATAAATTTGAGAGATTTGAGACCAAGGGAACGTTTGGTATTTTCGCTGGCTACAACATTTGGAAAAATCTCGAGACATACGTATTCGTAGACAGGCAAGTATTTGACATCAAACAAAAAACCACTTCTGAGACGAAACAACTAACCTCCGTTACCCCTGGCCTCGGCATTAGCTACCAGTTTTTTATCGGTCGTTACTTTTATATTCAGCCCGGCCTTCATTTGTATATGAGAGGCAGTCAGGAGGCTAAGTTTTCTGACAATACGACTTACTCTCTTTCAACGGTAGATTTTTTTCCTGTCGTGAGATTTGGAGTGAGGCCTTGGAAGAAATTTTAATTTAACGTTAAGAAATATGAAGGTGAAAAGAACATTTTTGATTATCCCTCTTGGCACTTGCAACCACATTTTCTCTTGCACAATCAGACACTGGAAAGCCTGAAAAGAAAACGACATTTGGCCTCGAAGCGGCCGTTGTTCCCTACATGCTCGGTGGCTACCATGGCTCGGTGGTGGTTGGGTACAACCAATGGCACTTTAGCGGTTTTTTTCGTGGGATTGACAACTCCAAACTCGCTGCTTGATGACGGGTTTAAAGACAATAAGATAACGGTAGCTGTTGCTGTCGATTACTTCTTTCAACCCAATTGGAAGAAATTTTTTATAAGTACAGGGGTTGAATACCCAAGTGGAAACTTAGCCCACGAACAGGCCACCTCTACGAGCAACTACAATTGTATGCTTTGGACTGCCGGTGCTGGATTTGTATGGAAATTCGGCAAGAACTTTTACCTCGCCCCGCATGTGACTTTTACGGTGCGAGTGTCTGGAGATAGCAAGGTAAATGAAGGCAGCTATTCGCAGTCGATCCCTGCGTTCCAACCTGAGGGAGGATTTTTTTCTGTGTCGTCAGGTCTTCCGACCTGACGGTTTTTGAGCAACTAGATTTATTTCTTTTGTTGTGGTGTGTATATGTCGGTCGGAAGACTTGACATCATGGAAAAATTTCAATATTCTGCGCAGAATTTGAAAGTCGATTCTAAATCATCGAGAAGCAAAAAGCCACCCCTTCGCAGAGGTGGCTTTACTGTTTTATTCCTCGGAAAGACTAATGCATAACCATCACTTTATTTCTGATGAGCGCACCATCTTCTGCTCGAATTTCTACAATGTACACACTGTAAGCTCCCCTAAAATTCGGCCATTTGAAAGTTGAATACAAATGTTCAATTTTAAATGGTTATTATGAAAAAGTCAAAATTCACAGAAACACAGATCGTAAAAGCGATTCAAGACCACGAATCTGGTCGCAAGACAGAGGACATTTGCCGAGAATTAGGTATCACCACAGCGTCATTTTATAAGTGGCGTCAACGCTATGGCGGAATGGAGGTGAGCGATGTCAAGAAAATGAGAGTGCTTGGCTTATTTAAGGGATCGTTGCTTTGAAAACGCATCTTCAATATGTAGCTGCCATACTTGTTCCGTTATTGGCTCTGATACGAAGCATATCTGTTCTAACATTAAAATCGTGATAGGCATTTGAAGAAAGGGTGAGTATCAAAGGGATTGTAACAAAAAGGAATCCTACTAGACAGAATTTGTTTAGAAAAGTGCGCTTCCCCTCTACCGAATCATTATCTTGAAAAATAGTAGTCGCCTGATGCTTTCGAATATTCATATGGCAGAGCATTACATCAATGTGTTATTTAACTATACGGTTTACCACCTTCATCTTTATAAAAGAAATGAAATTCTGCATCAATCGAAAGCCAAGTTAACTTAACCAGCCTTAGAGAGTGTGATGATAAAGTCTTTTTCAACAACATCGCTCATAGACTTTATGATATCTTCCAAACGAATGCAACAATCCATAAGTTGATTTTCTGCAAGTAAATTCTCCATCTTCATTAAATGTAGCAACCCTTTTACTCGACAAAAAAGTGCCCTAAGCACATGTGAATTTAGGTAAAATAATGCATCTAAATAACGAAGCTTATCAAGCACACCTGTATTCTCGTAAACACTCCATGACATTTTGCCATCATATTCATAGAAACCCTTTTTGTCATGCATTTTTTCGATATAACCGAATAGAATTAGTAAAAGTGTTTGTTCAATTTCATGGATCGACTTAGCATCACTCTCAAAGTAGAACGCGGAAGAGAACTTCTCTGTTATGCATGATCCAGTGCAATGAAATTCTTGTATAGCTACCAATAGTTTGCGACCATAATAGCTGTTTTTATTATCTAAGTGGTTGGCCGCTAAGTATAATTCATTGATCGGTTTTGACAACTGGGTAATCCATAAATATGCGTATTGAACTACCGTCCTCTTTGAATATTTTGGTAGGTCAAATGCCTGATGAACTAAATAGTTATTATTTCCCGTCATCGTAGGTATGATTGATTGCATAGCTTTTATAACTCGATTGGGTTAACTTTCAATGGTCTCTTTTAAATGGAGTTGAAGGAATTCTTCTGCCTCTATTGTAGAGCCTGTAATTAGATAATTGCCGACTGGTTTGTTGATCAAAAAAATACCTTTTAATACCACTGTGGCAAGAAATGAAGGAGTTATAAATACAGAATATCTCACTTTTTTCCGAAGAAGCTCTTCATTATCACGAATCCAATTTCCCTGGATAATTCTTAGCTCACTACTCATATAAGAATTGGGCAATACAAACAATAGAGAAATCGTAGCTTTTAAATGAATCAATTTAAGTAAATCGATTAAATATTTGTTGTATTCTTCACGGCTTGGTTCTTGTGAAAACGTTACACGAATTACGTTCGACTTCATTTCCACAATCTCGATGCTTTGCTGCTTTTTCATTTTTAGTTGGGTTTAGTTGATGTATCAAAAGTAGATTGAGTGAAGATGATTGGCTGTTAACAAAGGTTACAATCGACATGAATATTCTATAGGTCTAAAACTGTTGGTTATGTATCCTTTTTCGGGAAACACCTATCATCGGTTTACCCCACTCCTATTCCACTTGTCTGATATTAATGAATTGAATCAATTCATTAGTGTCCAGTTAAAATAGATCAAGGTTTAGTTGAATATAGTTTTGTTCTTTGACATCTTGATAAATAGGGTTTGATAAGAGTTCCTTTAAGGGGATTTTATCGAGCAAAGCAACACCAAAGATTTGCAGTATTTCATAATTCGAACGGGCCGATTTTAGTTTGCTTTTTATGATCATTACTAAGCAATAGGTGATGATGGCGGTATAGATTTGAATTTTCACTGCGTTTGGAGAAGTCCCGCAAAAGGACTTTACGTTCAGATGTTGTTTTATGCGTTTGAAGAAAAGTTCGATCTTCCATCTGTACTTGTAAAGCAGTACGATATCTTCAGGAGTAAGATCAAAATTATTGGTAATGAATACGAATCGTTTTTCTGTTTCCTTGTCAACGAATCGTATTCTACGGAGAAGGCCTGGATATTTTTCTGAAGAATAAAAGCCCCTGAGTTTGATAGTCTGGTCACAGATAACACCTTTTTCCTTTTTACTTTACGAGAAGTGATCCGAGCAAAATTCAAATTATCCTTGGCTCGCGTGACAAAATAAGCTCCACACAGATTGATTTTAAATAATCTTTCGAAATCCATATATCCGGGATCCAGCACGTAAAAACCGCCTGTTTCGTACTTTAAGACATCTAATCCATGCACATCATGAGTAGCCCTATTGGTGATATGAACAAAGCATGGGATAGAAGTTTTGACATCTAGGAGGGTATGTATTTTAACGGCTGCTTTTGTCGTTCGGAATTCTGCCCACCAAAAAACACTAAGACACAGATCAATTACTGTTGAATCAAAAGCATAAACAGGACCTGCAATATCCAAAGTAAAATCAGTATCAGTTTGTGAACATATCCTTGCCCGATCAATCATCGCATAGGCAAACTCTTCAAAGATTTTATAATCTCGCTGTTCATTCGCCACTGACAGATTTGATCGAGTCACATTTTTACCAAAAGCTAAGTGATAGTATTTATCTGTATGTGGACTTATGCTAACAATAAGGTCTCGCAGGCTATCACCGTCCGCAGAGTTGACCAAACATCATACACAATAACTGGTTCCAACATGTAAAATGCTTGACGTATCGGTTTCCATTATAACGGGCAACACAACAGTCGAAAACCCGAGCTGGTAAAAAGAAACTGATCTGTGAAAACACATATTTGCCTGTGTACATAAATTCGATTTTTTACGAATCTATGACTCAAGTCGTCACCGTCATTTTAAGAACCTAAACCCTTGTAAATCAGGATTTCAAAGAACGTTTTAAATATTTTTAATGGACACTAATGATTCTAAATATGAACGAATTGGAAGAATAATTGCTGAACAACTATTTCTTTTTTCACGTAATCGCGGAATGGACTTTCTTTTACGAAATCCAGAAGATAGGTATATTAAACTCACCAAGGAGTATCCCAATATCTTTAACGTAGTGCCTCTTTATCACATCGCTAGTTATCTCGGTATAAAAGGACCTTCATTAAGCCAAATTCGGAGAAGGTTGTCTGAAAAATAATTTTAAGTTTTTTCGATTTCAAAGGCGGTTAAATTATCTTCCACCTGATGTTTGATTTCACGAAGTGATAAAAATCTAAACTTGATCACCTCGCTATTAAAATTAGATTTTGAATGAGTTTTGATACATCACGAGGCGCTTCCCAAGGGCTTATGTGACCACCACCTACAATCTCTGTGTAAATCCCTGTTGGTGCAGGTACGTAGTCTTCTTTTCCCTTCAACGCAAGTGAAGGGACTTTTAGCGTAAGGATAAGGTTCGAGGTGTTTTTAGCATCAATTATTACAAAACGATCTGTCCGTTTAATGTGGTCATTAGTCACTTTGCGCATGCTTGTTTGTAATTTTGTCAATAGCTCCGGACGATCTTTTACAGATTGTCTGGCAAGAATTACTTTAGCAGTTTGCCGGATATAAAAAGACTTAAAGAAAAGCATGCTATGTTGTATTCCAAAATTTCGTTTTGCCTTTTTGCTAGATTCTTCAAATGGCATATTGCAAAATCCGATTGAAGAAAATCGCTCTGGATTATTGGAGGCAACCCGCAATAACGTCATGCTTCCCCACGAATGCCCAACAGCAATGACTCTTGATACTTTTAATGAATCCAAGATTTCTTTGACCATAGCAGCGCAGTCATCCAACGTCCAATTCATTGGAACACCTTCCTGACTCTCTCCATGCCATGGCATATCTATTGCGAATACTGCTCGATCGTTGATTTCCCGAATCTGATACTCCCACAAAGTGTGATCTAAATAAACGCCATGCAAAAAAAGTAGAGGTATTTTACTGGACGAACCATCTTTCACAAAAACTGCAATTGATCCCAAACGGGTTTTAATAAATCTCTTTTCCATATCTGCTTTTGCAAATGTTTGCAATTGAATAAAAACAAAAAGAGACAACGAAATAATTGTTTTCATATTAGATCAATTACTTATGGATGGAGCCTGATGAAAATAGGTGGTGTCTGTAAACTGACTCACCAAAAAATTGGCTAGATCCTCATTTCTAATAGATAATGTAAGACCATGACCATCCAACGTAACGTTTACGTTACCCTTGGCTGGCTTATCGGTAATATTAGGACACCTGATAATGGTCCAATTCAACGAACTACCCATAATTATTGGCTCCATTCTGTTTTTGTCATCCACAATCACCTTTAGCCATCTCATAAAATAGGGCAGAATAACTTTAGTAAAAATCCATGGCTGAAAAGCGATACTGTTGCCTGCACCGATATTACTCAGAGCAATCAGCCTATTAATTTTTAACCGCTCCATTTCTTCAACAATTATCTTTGTTGCGTCTGAAATAAAGGTAGTTGGTTGACCATTTCCCTTTCCTCCAATTCCTAGGCACTGAATGACTGTATCACACCCTTCTAAGACTTTTCTTACAGCAACTCGATCCAATGCATCACCTTGAAATATGTTAATCTGAGGGCCTGAGAAAGTAAACTCCATTGGCTTACGAACCAATACATTTACTTGATGTGACATTTGCAATAGTGTTTTGTTCACAACTTCACGCCCCACAAATCCGGTGGCTCCAAAAACGGCAATTTTCATGATTGATAAGCAATTTAATCTTTTACAAATATGATTGAATTACAAACCCTAGAGGTGAAACATCTGTTACAAAAAGCAATAGTGAAGGCCAGACAAAAATGTCTAAAGATGCTTGGAAGTAAGGTTTTTTCGTATCCGGCTTAAAGAAGGACGCTCGATTCCCAAATAAGTGGACAAATGAGATAAGGATATTCGATTAAAGAGATCAGGATACTGCTTGATAAAATCTAGATATCGTGTTTCTGCGTTGTCAAACAAAAAACTTTCAACGCGTCTTTGTTGAAACTTTAACACTTCTTCAGCCACAAGCCTACCATATCTTTCTAAACCTGGATGTTTGGAATAAGCACTCTGAATATGCTCATAAGAAAGCGTCACTATAACGGAAGGTTCAATGCATTGAAAATAAAACTTACTAGGTTTTTGAGTTATAAATGAAGTGTAATGAGTAGCATATTCCATCTGCGGAGCAAAACGTACTGTTACCTCATTTCCCTCTTGATTTATGTAAAATCCTCTTAAAAGTCCTGAATACACAAAACCAATTTCATGTTGAATCACATTTGCCTGAATAAAAAAATGCTTTTCTTCGAGTCTGATAATCTTTGCACCACTTCCAAGGTAATCTAGTTCCTTTGGAGCAATGGATGGGCACAGCCATTTGACGGATTCCAATAGAGTCTTTATAGGTTCGGCAGGTTCAGTCAATTTAGGACATTTATACATTCTAATCTAATGAAAAATTTAGACTTTACAAAAGTTAAGTGCCTAAAATTAATGAGCAGATTCTTTTTCTTTTCCAGATTTCAGACAGTTTTAGACTCCGTAAGTGTGTATCTGTTTGGTAACTGTTTCGATAAATCCGTTCGAACTAGCGTTTTGTATTTTATGCAGGTAGTTTTGTAAAGAGCTGATTTAGTAGTTAATTCTACATAGTATTACATTCATAAAACGATGTTGTTGAACCGAGAGGATAAACATTTCTATTGTTTTGAATATGACAAGTAAAAGGGAGCCACTATTCAAGCGGCTCCTCTTTTGTTACTTCATAGAGTGGAAACCAATCTTGTCGCCTTCTGGATCAAGAAACAACGCCATAAATCCGTTCGGTCCAAGTGGTGTCTTCGGCAGTAGAACTTTGCCACCGACTCTTTCAACTCTGCTCAGTGGCACGTTGAGGTCATCACCACCATGTAGGTAAACAACACTTCCGTTCGCAGCAGGCACATAGCCATCCGATTTTACAATGGCACCTCCTACAGTTTCAGTCATACCCTGGTGCCTTCACTTCTGAAAATCCGTTTATTAGGGTTGTCAGGTGCAGGCACTACTTTCTAAAACTATTGAAATTTGCAAGTATCTATAAGAAAGATATCTACCAAAAGAATCTAGCAAATCCTTCTTTTTGTAAAGCCTTCTCCATACGTGATAAAGCATTCGAGAGAACTCATTGATCTCAGAACAAAAAAGATTAATCAGCTGATACGTGACTTGAATATAAATCACATCAAGGCTAAGTGGGAAAATGGCTATTTCCTAATTGGTGGTGTTGGTTGAGGGACGTTCGATGAAGAAATGAAGCCTTTCTTGAAAGCTTATCAGGATAATGAAATTAAAAAGGAGTTTTTATCTGCATCAAAAAAAATTACTACTAAACAGAGATCCACTATAACATTTGTAAAAAAAAACATGGGGCGCTTCACCAGTGATAGATCCAAGGCCGATTTTCTTTTTAGCTGTTAGCCAAATCGTCTCCCCTTCCGCCTACGCCATTCTTTCGGATCAGCCGAATATTTCTGCGTATACAAAATACGCTCCAGATACAAGTCTGGTTTTGCTGTTTAAAGATTTTAACACAGTAGTACAATGAAACTTGCCACACGGCAAATTTTAATGCTCATTATTTTATCTCAGAATCAATCATGACTGACGTAAAAAACTTGGTATTTTTTCACCAGCGAGTATCAATATATCACCTATCGGTACTAAGGTAGTCTCCTCTATGAAAAGATTGCTATCTTTAAATTCTAAATGTAGATTGACCCGTTTACCAAACAGATGGTCAATAAAAAAGGCAAGAATTTGAATGAAATTGGATATCAGAAATGATAAGTTTATTTCTGAGTGAAGAAATACTTTTTTAGATTAAATTATAAATTCGTTACATGAGATTAGAGAAATTAAGTGACAAAGAATTAGAGAAATTAATCAACTTTGAATATTCATTCGGGAATCTGGTGTTGCCGCTCGTTTTGAGATACCTTAGATTAAATGGTTCCACCAATTCCAATTTAGATTAAAATTCCTGAAGCTTTCTATTGTAGTTCCATCACTTGTGTTTTTTATTAGCAAGGATTTCGCCTATATCAGACAATCCCTTTTTTGCCTTGTAGGTCGCTAAGCTCAGATCTTCAATTCTCAATTTTTCTTCCCAAAAATTTCCCTGACTCTAGTGATATCTGCTCCACCCGAGATCAAATGATGAGCGAATGAATTCCTGAAGGTATCCGCACCTTTTTGTTTGGAACCGGTATGATCTAAAATAAAGGTCATTCTTTCATAGATGTGCTACAGATTCATCTTTACCCGTCTCGGCCAGGGAAGACGTACGTTGATAGCTTTGTTTTTCCTTGTGGCAAACTGGAGACTCCCGCGCACACTGACCACTTTTTTTCGCAAGCATGTGATCATCTCATTTCGAACCAGTTATCAACGGCTTTCACCATCAATTAACCATTTCCTCACTTGGTTTTGAAGAAGTTAAGATTCAATGCTTGCTCGGAGTCTCCAAATAACTAATGGTGGTCATGCCAGCGCGGAACGAGAAGGTCAAGGGCAGTGAAATCTCCAACTCATGATCGTTATTCCGGAAATTGATTTAACCGTTAGTTTGTAGTTCGTTTAAATCCGGAAAATGATTTGACTACAGCTGGTCTAAAGGGATTGATTCCGGAAACTGATATAACTGATGATTTCGAAATTACGCTCAATTAGTAGTTTTGTCCAGAAAATTAGATTGACTTAAACACTAACTCACGAGAACCACCTCGAACCCTTGTCAAATTATGTAGTTGAATTTACGAGGAACGTAAAAGGAATTGTTTCAACAACTGTCAATAGATTTTGTACATCAGGAAAATCGGGATTGATCAAAAGATTGAATTGTTGCGGATAGAAATGCAAATCCATGCGGGCTGTCGGAACTTTCAAAAAAGGAAACTCAAGTTCCTCAAGCCATTGCTTGCCGAAATCCTGAGTTGATTTACTATGCGGAACACTGTTCCAATCTACCGGAAGATTTGTTGCATCGAGTGAACCAATTAATGTTTCATCTGCAATGTCAAATACGATCATGTGCCATTGAAGTTTTGCAACAGCACTTCCCATAATACAGAGATATTCAACTTGTGAGACTGCGGGGTCACTGGCAGCATAGATCATTCTGGAACCACTAGGATTCCAGCGTGCAGCTTTTGAAGAAAAACTATAAGGCGTTCGATAGCGCTTATGAGACATGATTCTGTAACAACGCATATTACATTACATCACCATAGTCTAAAGCGTTTAGAGCTTCATCCACCAGGTCCGCGCCAAGCCTAGTCTTAATCAACGCCAAGGGTGCGATATTGCCTAACGCTCTATTGGGATTATCTAACCACTGTTTGAATTCATCCTCACCTCCGAACAAATCAACTCCTTTGCGAACAATCTCATCAATCTTGAAAAACTGTTCTGAGCCGGTCATTCCAATTGACGTGGTCGGGCGCCATCGTGATACGGTGCTGGCCGAAACAGCCGCAGCTTTTGCAATGTCTGGCACTTTAAATTCCAGAAACTCGATGAGAGGTCGAACTTCTTTCGACCGAAACCCCATTTCAACAAATTGAGCCACTTGACTCACGTTCCCAGCTTTTTTTAATACTGGAATAAAATAGCCAAAACCATCTGCTACCACATAGGATGTTCTTTTTCCCTCCCGCAAAACAGCAAACGTTTTAGTCGATTCTCTGCTGGATTTGACCCTACTAAGATCCTCTACGTTTTCATTTTCGCCCATGACATAAACTCGTTTCCTGGCAGGTTTTGAAGGTTTTTCGCTTTTAGTCTTTACCATAATATATCATTTGACATTTCAATATACGTCATTTGACGTTCATATGTTGAGGTATACTGTAGTATTTTTTTCGGCAGCGCCCTTGCACCTTTCTATCCGGTCTCGTGAATGAGCGCTGCTTGGCGTTTGGCGCGTTTCGCGTGTGCTGTTAAACCCATGCGAGTTTTTGCTCGGGCGTACGCAATAGAAAACTCCAAGTGTTTACTGACTATTTTAGCGGAGCCTGCTCGAAAAAAATCTCTCCCCTACCCTGCCGAAGCGCCTCGCGAAGTCACGGCCTACTGCCAGCCAACATGCATCGGGTAGTATTTTTTTACGGCAGCCAAATCTATGAAAGCATTATGTCGGAATTCGGAAATACTGCCGTCACACCTTTAACATTCATCTTAACCAGTTTAGAAAAATTAGTAGGTCCTTTCACAGCCATAACATGATCGTCACCAACGGTGATGTTAGCTGGATAATTGAGATCAATCTCTCCACCAATAGATTCGATGTCTGTCTTGATCTTCGCAAGGTCAGCATTCTTCTCAATCGTGATCAACCAATTCAACATAATAGTAAAAAGTCAAGCTAATTGTTGGAAAGCATTCCAAGCATTAATAACTCCGTAACCCAAGTCGTAATCAAATCCGGAAGCCGGGCGTGCAACTGTTGTACTAAATAGTGCAGTCTTCAGCGCAGCGGGGGTTATTGGTCCGTAAGCATTGATAAGCAGAGCGGCGACACCAGCAGCTAGCGGAGTTGCTGCTGACGTACCATCATCGAATGGCCTTGCTGTTCCCGCAGGTCTTCCGGCACCAAAGTTACCAAAAAAATGGCTATAGCAGGCGATGTCGGGTTTTTGCTTGGCGAACATTCCAGGGCCTTGTCCTGAATAGCCAAGGCGATCATTTAATGAGTTGACCGCCGCCACAGTGATCACTTCCGATAAGCTGTTGCTTGCATGAATAGATTTTCCAGGACCTATCGAACTAACATCACACTTCCCTGACGCACAATTTCCTCCGCAGTTGCCAGCAGAGAAAAACAGGTGCGCACCCGAAATTGCTACCTCCTTTATCTTTCTGTTCACAGGGTGGTCAAGATTGTAAATCTCATGATCGGGTTGATCCAATAGTGAAGGAACAAACACATAATTGTAACTATTGCTGACAATATGTGGTGTACCATCTAGTCTCCTTTGATTGAGTATTGCCTGCATCATCACCAAAACACCCCCCGAATTTGGAACGCCGAGAAATGGATAGTCATATAACTTCGCTTTTGGTGCGGCAACGAGAACGTCGGCTGCACACATCGACCCGTGACTGGTGATAGGTGCCGTTCCTGGTGCTCGTCTTGCGTTTGTCTGTGAGTATCCACCGATCACCGGGTAGTAATTATTCACACCTTCATCGACAATGCCGACCACAACATTCTGGCCTTCGAACCCTTTGTTCCAAATTGACTGAACACCAAGAGCAGTTTGTATAGTTGCTATTGAAACAGCAGGTTTAAATGGCTGACAGTCGGTACGAAACAATTCAACTTTTGAGTTTGGCCAGACCTTAATATCGGGTCGCTTTTCATGAAGTTGCTTAACAAAATTGCGATCCATCTCACACGCGACCACCAAAGTTTCAGATCGCAGATCATCGTTGGTCTCCTTTGTCGAGAAACTTCGTAACGATTGCTCATGTAGGCGGTTGGTGGATGTAGTAAACATCGGAACCGGCGGAACTTGTTCGTTCACAGTGATGCCAAAACCTGTAAGATTGCCGAGCAGGTTGTCGACAACATTATTCGATTCAATACTATCGCTTCTGGTGAGCTCAAAATTCGAGAACGCACGGGGAAGATTACGCGGTATTTCGATTAATACATTATCTTTTGCCATACTATTTTATTTTTTTGTCAGCATTTTACAGACCAGGCGGCCACGGAATCATAAAACGCCTTCTCACAATTCACAGAAACATGTATGTGTTTGTCGTGAGGATTTGTGCCGTTGTATGGACGCCATTGCCATGGATCGATTGTTGAGCTCATGATCTGCCTGTTCCATATAACATACTTCACACGAGCATCTTTGCCTAGTTGAAGGCTTTGCGCAATCTTGTTACAATCACATCCGTTGGCCGGATCGTTGGTGATGTCAAGCGCGGTAACAATACCCGTTGTTACATCTAGAACCCAGGGATTGTGATCCGATGTTCTTTGTTGGTGCGAGATGTCTCCGATCAATCCGTCGGATGCTTTACTGCGACGAGGTGCGAGTAAGTTCACTTGTTTCAGCAACTGCTTCAGGCTTTCGGCTGGCCTCCAGGGCTTGTTTTCCCAAGGTGGAGAATTCTCCGCACAATTACTTGATGCCATTGGGCCCGCAGCGGCGATTATCTTTTGTGCTTCATTATCGTCATCGTAGTTGAGGGCATTCTGTGATGTTGGCATTTGCGTAGCCATGTTGTACATCGATGAACTTACCTGTCTCTGAAGTTCATCCATACGAGAGCTCACGCTGAGCATTGAGCTCTGCTGTTGGCTTTGCTGAGTGGTCATTCTACCCAATAGCATCGTAGCCACATTTTTTAGGAGGCGTACAGCGGAGTATCCAAGTACAATTCCATATCCAAGCAAAACAAGGAAGGACCATTTGTGGATCGCGCAGTTTTTCTCACAATTTATATATTCTTCGAAATTCTCAAGTCCATTAAGGGTAACAATAGCATTAAACATGGGAACAAGTGCCGCACCGGCAATACCAATGATGATGTATGCGGGTATCTGCCAATGTTCTTTAAAGAACTTCTTCCACCAGTTAATCTGTTCTTCCTCGGTCAGATCGGATGCTTGCACTTCGGGTGTCGCAAGTTTTTTAAAATCAACAAAGTATTGTACTAGCCCGGCAAGCACACCGGCGACAAGTAGAGTTAAAATTACACTGAACATAGTTGTAGGGTTTTGGTTTATCGTTTTTTCTTTGTTATAGATTTTTTTTGTAAGGACTTCTTTGCTGTTTTTTTTCTACGATCTACTTTTTTACAGATTTCTTTGTCACCGGTTTCCTCTTCTTCGGTTTGATTTCTACAGAACTTTCTGTGAGTGTCGATGCAGAGGATTGGTTGCCATCACTATACTTGCACTTCACAATGGTATCTGCGTGGAACAATGGCAACCTCGATTCAAACTTATCTTCCAGGTTGTACACGATCAAAGAGAAAGCATGGTATCCGGTCGAAACGCTGAATTTATCGAAGATAGAATCGGTCGCATAAGGAACTCCATTGCTTGATTCCTGCAAGTGAACAGGAACAGAGGGCAACACGAGATGACCTTTCGAAGGAAATGCGTCGTCGAGGTTGATGAGGAATTTGGCAGTTGCCTTGAATGGCATCTTGATTTTACCAAACACTTCCGTGGCAAACGTCTTGTTTACATTTAATGGCATCGGGTTGCCAAAGCGAATAGAGGGAGTCGCCATTTCGGCAGCAAAGATCTCTTCCGTTTCATAGTGGAAGTCCTCATTAGGTATTTCTTTATTACGAAATACACGCACGGATGACTTCAGTGATCTCGCAATCTCTTCCGGACTAAAGATGTCGAATGAGCTCACTTCGATCCGGAGTACCGATCTGTCCTCGACAGCTTCAACAAAGGCTTGAATTTTCTTTGCCGAGAGCTCACGGGAAATAGTATCGGCGATCCATTGGTTGTTGCTTTTCTTTAATTCAAAGTTCCCTATTGAAATCAAATTCACATTTTCTAATCCTCCAGCGGCTGTTGGCCCAACAAGACAATTGTAGAGATCGTCTACGAAATTTTTCCATGGAAACGCGTTCGCTGTTCTGGTGGCACCGTCAACAGAAGGTGGTGGTACTATCACAGACGACCAGTATCCAACCAACGCTTCGAGCTCGAGTTTACCAACAGCATCCGATGCTTCACGATCACGTACTTTCGGAGCTTCTTTCAACAGTGTTATGCCGATGCGATCGTTCGTATCGTACAGTGGCTTGTTAGCAGGTCCCATATTGATCTTCACGATGTACTTCCACAAACCGACATTAGCGTTCCATGGAATCGGATCAGCCTTTTCTTCCATAATCTGACTTGCCTCGTGACTGATAATGGTTGGTTTATCGGGGAACCTTCTCAGAATTCCTTTCCACTTGTCGACAATATATTCTGCGGGCTTCTTACCACCGGCAGGATTATCGGGAAGAATCGGCGAAAGCAACTGTATCCACAACGATTCATCTACATCGCTGCCGGGACTGCTGCCGATAACCATTTCAATATGCGTGATGATGGGTCGCACATTAAACGTGATATCATTGGAACTGTCACCGGTATGATCGAAGAGAATCGTCCAATCATTTGAACCTGATTCGAGCTTTGAAGATGTAAACTCGTATTCGGTCGAAGAGTTAGTGTCTGTACCTTTGATGTCATTGAATAAGGATATCGAAAGCATATGACCTGCCGGAATCGGGAATCCAGTTAACGAGGTTTTGATCAATCCATCGTAGTTATAGAAGTTGTCAAGATCACGTAGCAGCAGCTCCTTGAATTGTATCTTAATGAAATCGCTGGTTGTTGTAGCTTTCGATGCAAAACTTGCCGGACCAGACTGAAGTTTAATGGCGAGTTGTCTCTTGCATGCGATCAATTTTTGATAATAATCTCGATCCAATGGTGTCTGCATCTCTGTAGAGATCGTGGATGCATTGAGAAGGTCTGAAACTTTTTTCAATACTGTTCGCAATGCGAGGTCAAGATCAATGTTTGAAAGGGATGTTCGTGGCGCAAGACCTTCATAAGTACCCGACCACAACTTGTTAGAGAACGGTTTGATGCCATAATAACATTTCTCCTGCAAAAACTTACCATCATTTACATCACCTGCTTTTAATTTGGCAAGACCTTCTTCATTGATCAGATAAACAAATTTCTTTCCTTTTTGATTGGACGATGCACCCAGGGAATACTTCGCGCGTATTACCGCATTATTTTTCCAATCAACGCGGTCGCCCAATTTTGTTTTATTTCTTACAGCATCGTTAAGGTCAGCAACAGTTGACGGTTTAACGGAAGTCGGATCTTGCGCTTTGATCTTCGTAACTAACTCATACGTATTCTGGTAATCCCATATCTCGTATTCTGTTTGCAATGCGGTCACATCCGGTTTCAATGTGGCATCACGTTTGAACTTAACATCTACTATTATTTCCTTCTTCAGTTCTTCAGCGTCAAGCCGATAGGTATAGTTCTGCACCGGTATCAGAGGCACTGGATCTGTCGCGGGGAAATCATAACTGTTGCCCTTCGCTGCATCGATTAACGCCTTGGTTAATGCACTGATGCTGACGAGCAATGCGCTTTTATAAGTATCATTTGCAGATAACTGGTCTTGTGTGAATATTTTTACTCTTGAATCCATTAATTGCGATTGGATGGTAAAGAGGTTCGTCAGCACCCCGTTCAATACGGCATTGATCTTGTCTACGTCGGCCTTTGATATAACCTTGTCGCCGTAATTGTATTTACGCGCTTTGTGTTCCTGTGAAATGCCGGCGATATCCTGAATGCTCATCATGTCCATCTTCGAGATCAATCCAAACGAAATCACTGGGTCATTGTATTCATTGCACCAATAAGTGAACCCACACAATGGCCACGTTTCCATTCCCACGATCTTGTCAGAGTATAAATGTGTGAACCTGATCGTCTCCATTGGCTGCGACTTTGAACGGAACCCGAAGGCGTCGCGCAGACCAACAGCTATTTCAAAATCTTTACCAACTGCGTCATAGCGATTTAGGTTATGCTTGTCTTCTTTGCCATCCTCTTTCTTTTTTGATAAAAGAGGAGTAACATGATTGTATTCGAGCAAGTTATCATCCTTTATCTTCTTCACACCGTCGACCATTTCGAACTGGCTGGTGGGCATGATTGGAAGAACCTTTTCCTTATCCAATACAGCTATGTTATCGGTCGTATTGGTGATGGAAAACTCAAGCGGCAGGTAATTCAGATAGTTTGACCTGTTGTCAACATCAGGGTTCTTGCGCAGATCACGAAGCAGTTTGAAACCAATGTTATGAACCGGCATGTTGGTATGAAACTCTCCAACTTTTTTCTTCTGTTCGGCTGGAGCTGCTCCACGAATACTGAAGATGCGATCTAAGTAGAGATAATATTTTTTCTTTGTCGTACGATCTCCCTCGTTCTCAGCCGGATCGAGTAACTTAAACATGGAGTCTGTTCCGACAACATTCTCTGTGTCCTTTACTTTCAGTGAATTGAAGAATGCCGGAACACCGGTAGCATGATCACTCGCTGTGGCAGGGAACGAAAGAGTAATCGACTCTTGTTTTTTGCTTTCAACAAGATCTTTCGCGTTAACAATCGGGCTATCGAACACAATGAAATACCCTCCGCTGTTTGTGCTAAGAGCTTCACGTAACATGGCAAAAAACGCATTTGTGTCGGACGACTTCACGATGTATTGCTCCTGTCCATCAATAGTACCGGCCGCCGCAAGATCCATCTGAGGCGGTGCTGTTCGTGGCGACAGGTTTACTTTCATGAGACTAAAGTTGCCGGAGCCTAACAATATCACACTATCGATCTTGTCCTGGTTTGCATTGGCATCTTTCTCCGGTTTGAAATACGCATCGACTGTTCCAAATGAGAGTTGACTTGAGATACGATTCAACGCTGTAGTCATTGCAACGTCAGTTGCATTTACGTTGACGATCTCCAGCGCCCTGCATCTGCCATTGGCATCGAGATGTCGCTTCACACGCATCTCGACATTGAGACATTTCTCTATCGTATTGAATTGACCTGCTCCTTTGTGATTATCGTCAACTAAAGTTGTGAGAATCACCTGGCTATCGGCACCGCTTTCGGATGCAGCTTTGAAGTTTATCTCATATTGATAGCGTGAATCCAATGTACCTTCCGCAAGAAGTCTTTCGGGCAAACCAAAGAAACGCACTTTTGGTTGACTGTCCGTTACTTCCAGCCTGCCATTCATTAATGCAAGGGTTACGTCGACTACGCTGAAAGGTTTAACTGGCATAATGATATTACCTGGTGTTTCAATACCATTATCATTGACATGATAAAACTCACGTTGAAGGTTAGCGAGATCGAACCCTCTATTAAAATGATCAATGAATGTCCACATGTCATGCATGGCACCTTCGCCAGTAAAGATGTCACTGGTGACCTCGATATCTTCCCCGCTTTCTTTAGTAAATTTGATATGCAAGTTCGAAGTGTCTCTTGTAAATATTTCGTCCGTACGTGGTGTAACATTGGAGCTCTGTCCAAGCATATCAAAGATAGACTGTGTTGTTGACTTGGGATCGGATGCACTGAGTGGAAGCCTGAGTCCACTGTTGTAGAAATAATTGATCTGTCCTACAATATCTTGAAGCTCGCCTCCGTCAGGAATCCATTCCGCGGCTGTTCCATTAAATTCAAAACGGAACACACCATCGCCGATAGCTGGAGTGATCTTCACTTCGTTATTTTCTTTCGAAGTTCTGGTCTTACCAGAATGGAAACTTTCCAGAGCAACAAGTGCGAGCAGTTGAAAGAATTCCGGGACTATTGTTTTATCGCGAAGATCCGGATCGAAGACATCAGATCCTTCGAGGTTGTTTGGTCTCTTCTTACGATCAATAAATTGTGTTTTGTAGTCGTCGTAGAATTTCTGAATGTTGTCAAGCTCGGTCTGCGGCTTTGGAATGGCTTTGATCTTGTCGTTAATGGTACCATCGACCAACCCTTCTATCGAAATATGAAAGTGATCGGTCGTATTGAAAACATCAGTACCGTCTTTATCGACCACTTTTATTTTGGAAACGATCGGTGCGGGTATCATATACAGCAAGCTTTCGTTCACATCTTGGTCGCCATAGCGATTAACTATCTCACAACCATTCTTACAAGGTAGTAATGCTTCTCCAGCGAAGCCGAAATACGTATCAACGATCTGCCTGATCTCGCTTTCATCATCTGTGTTGATGCCATGGATGAAAGTTGGAACATAGTTTGGCACTTCTATTTTGATGTTCACCACGTTGCCGTGAGTGTCAGAACAATTTCCGGTGAGCAGTATTCTTCGCAACGTTTCGTAGCTTTCAGGTTTATCGATTTGATTCGTTGGATCATGTATCACCTCCAACAATTTCTTGAAGAAAGGCACAAGTATCTTGCTTGTAAGGATGTTGTCTTTTGGGAAGAATACTGTGGGGTTTTCGGGATCTGTTTTGTCGCGACGTGTTGCGAAGAAGGGAATCATGAAAGTGTGAATAATCTTTAAGCGGTTTGCGTCATTCTCGTTCACTTTCGAGAATGCAGGCAGATAGATCATGGGTATCTCTCTAATGTCGTCGATTGACATACGCACCGTGATATCGCCAGTGTCTTGCGCTTCGCGCAGCAAAGATGATGAAGACAGCATTGACGGAGACTGACCTCCACCACCACCACCGATCGTGAATTCGAAGCGGATAAATGCTCGGAAGCTCAACCTGATCTTCACACATCCGATCTTCACACAAACCCGTACAATTACTTCTCCTTCTACATAAACTTTTACAGGCTGAAGTCCTGAGGATTGATTTCGATTAAGGCCGAAGTATTCCCTGTTCACTTCAACATCGCCACTTTGCGGATTAATAAGACGATATTCCGATCCTCTTTTGTTCAGAATAACAAACAACATTCCGAATTCTGCGCGCAACGAAATATATATCGAAGCCTGAATGATCGCGAAATTGACATAACCGACGAGTTCTGCGATCGCTCCTACTCTACCAAATACCGCGATGTGATCCGGGAATGCCTGCGCTAAACCTTGTTCTCCTTTTTCGAAAGCGAAAGAACCTTCCAGTATTCCATAGACACTGATTGAGGCGCCAACATAAAACACCCCACCATCAAGGTAAGTGCCAACCCCAACACGTAGAGCAAATCCAGCCTGAATGATCGTAAGGAAACGACTTGAGTATTTATCAGATATGTATCCTTTAAAAAGAGTTAGCGAAGCAATGCTAGACTTCTTGAGGTAGAATCCAAACCATCCGACAAACGGAGGAACTGTTCGCAGTTGAAGGAAGCCTGAACGACTCCAGTCGTTTGCACGAGGGAAACCGAGATCAACGGTCCAGTCGCCATTGGTATAAATCTCTATGCCAAGATTGGGCAACCTGAAATATGCACCGCCAACGTCGCGCGAACGAATGGCGTCAGGGAGTTGCAGCTCCATCGTATAGACGCCTAAATCTTCCGATAATTTTTTATAAAGTATATCTACGCTAAGACCCTTTAGAAAATCTCCTTTGAAACCGAGATGAATGCCATAAAGAACCGGGTCGTTAAAAATGAACGACAAATCTACCGGTGTGTCTTTTGGAAGAACAGACTCTGACGCAATGAGCCAGTTACGATCTGGATTGTAGACTGAAGGTAAACTTTGTTGACCACAAATTTCTATATCCTGATCGAAGACCTTTTTTGTTTCACTGATCGCATCCGCAACAGTTAGAAATTTTTCGATGCCTGCCGGACCGACGCGTTGGCCTACTCCCAATTTCAATAAAGTCTTCTTCGGAGGCCCTTGGTCGATTACTTCTTCGTAGGATACTAGCCATGCGATGTTTGACCCCGGTTTCGCAAAGATAACACCGTTGATAATGGCTTCATTCTTATCCTTGGGTATTCGAAGACCAAATATCGTAAGACTCGTATCAAGCAATCGTATGATGAACGTTTTACCAACTTGACAGAAGTCGAGCTTCTCAACATCGAGTTTCAGTGCTCCAAACAAGTTGATGTGAAGTCCATCAGATCCACCACCGGTTAGTTTAAGTCCAAGCGTAAAACCGCCGCCCTTGCACCAACCGATCACGAGTTGTCCCTTAAGTGCTTTCAGGCCGCCAAGGTTTCCAAGCGTACCAAGATCAAAATCAAAAATAAATGAGAATAAATTGAACCGGATGCCTTCAGGCAATGCTGGCATCGTGATCTGCGGGAATTCTATGTAGTCGAAGTCGCCATCGATAAAATCGAACTTGCCACCGTTATTTTTGAATGAGAATGATTTGAAGCCGCGGAAAGAGATTGGGAAGCTTCGAAGAAATCCGTTACCGTTAAAACTGATGTCGGGAATAACAAGCAGATGAGATAGATCAAATTTTGGTATGGGAATTCCGCCGCCACGTGTGAAATTGAATCCAATGTTCTGAAGCTTAAGGCTATCGAATGAGAAAAGCTGAGATGCAATACTTGCTGTGTCAGTGAATGTTACATCTGCATCGAAATCAAATCGGAAGTCGTTTGCATTTCCAATGTCACTCAACCCAAACCCAATCTTTTTTATTCTCAACGACTTGATAATGCTGCTTTGATCAAACGTAGCTGTGACGTTACCGTTAACCGAAAAATCGATCTGCTCCTGTCCTGCAGAATTTTTCTGATAACTTCCGTCGAGCCTGATCAGATTCGGTACGCTAACAACAATGGCCACGGGTGGTTCATCGGATGTTGGATTGGCTAGTTTTAATGCCGGGGAAGAAGTTATCGTGACAGAATCATCGAACAATTCCGGAAATTGAATGAATGCGTATGAAGTGAATGATTTAACCGACGAGTTCGCAAACACAACTTTCAGCTTCGATAGTAAGAAACGAAAATCCTTTATTTTTCCCGAACTTTCCTGGTTGTCTGTGAAGTGCTTTGTCGCAAGTCTGTAATCTTCAGGGTCTCGGAATGGTGCGTAGTCTATCAATCCAAAGAACGACGATGAATCGATTTCAATTTTTCCATTCAAAATCTTTGTCTTGTTGATCGGAAATGCGACGTATTGAAACTTCAATGCTGTTTTAAATTTAACCAAGTCCTCACCCTCGTTGCCAGCAAATTTCTGCGACGATGCAATTCCTTTGAAGATCGGGGGAACGTCGCCGCCAAGCAAAGGAATATTAAGAATAACAACTCCGTTCCAGTTTGGATCATCAAGTATCTTATTGAAGTAGTCGTCCGTAAATCCAATCGAATTTTTTATACCTTGCTTAACTCCGATCAGGTCTATGTCGAATGCATCGTGATTAGTCCATTTCGAAGTATCTTCGATAAGCTCCCTTACTGTCTTCCGATTGAACTTGAATATTACAATGGACTGATCGTTAGTGTATACTGTTTGATTGTTATCGTCAAAGTTCCCCGGGAAGGACGCACGAAGGTCGAGTCCAAAAGTAATTTGAGCTTGTTGAGCAATATTGACTGCAAAGAATGCATCCAATTGAACATTGCCACCGAGCTCGCGATACCGCTTCATCAACGCCGGTGTAAGAACGAAAAACACCTGATCTTTTCTCAGCCCTAATTCGAGGTTATCGTCAACTCCTGTGAAAGAAAATTTTCCACTATTAGTTGGATTTATAAATTCGAATTTCTTTTCAGTAGTCTTCTTGATGAATCCTTGTGGCGTTATGTACTCTTCGCTCGTCGCTAAATCAGAAGGTTGTACTGGAACGGGTAACTTCCTTGCATTCGCGAGCCGTATTTTTTTAAAGATTTCCTCTAGCTTGCCACGTTCAATTGTTTCAGCCGTTTCAGCCGGATTATTGTTGCTAGTATTTTTTCTGAATGAACGTGTAGGGATAATTGGAATAGGCGTTTCGAAACCGGTGCGAAACTTTAATGGTGCATAGGGTACTTGATGAAGGCCGGCGCTGCTCGATGCGGCAGGGTCTGTAGCAGCAGAGTTTGTAAACGACGCAGCTCCTTCGCTATCAACGTTGTATCCTTTGTTCCGAACGATAGCAAGTGATGTTCGTGTCTTTTTGCTATAAGGCACTAAGGCTATGCTCGTATGATCTACTTTGATGAGTTCATCATCTTTGAATTCGATTTCCAGTTTTTCGCCGACTGGCGTGAATGACTCCGTACCGGAAGCGCCAACGAGAAGATGGGTTGCGCGACCATCGCTCTTTAAACGAAGTTTCCCCAATGGACGTAATAAAATTTTGTCCCACGCGGGATTATTTTCGCGTGATACTGCACGATCCAATCGAAGATCGACTACTCGTGAAAAACAGAATTTAACTTCACTACTAGAATCTACCAGGTATGGTATGCCGCGTGTATCGAGAAAATTCGTGCGTAGCAGATCCTTTTTGATCTCGAAGACACTGTGGTATCCATTTATATCTTTCGCATTATCATGACAGATATCTTCGAACGGATAATAAGTTCCCTCTAAGTAAGCACCGCCAAGATCATCGCCGTCAAAAAGATCGGATGCAATCAAAGATTCAGTGGCTGGATGGTCAAGGCGTTCTCTACTGATGTAACCTATTCGTGGATTGATGAATGACTGCGTTGTAACCTCAAACTCCGATTGTATCTTCAAAGATCCTTTATCGATTGAAGCAGGGTTGAGGTCAAGATAAATGTCTTTAAGGCTTGCCTGTGATTTATTGATCTTAAAGAACGCCCTGGCAACTGAAGAGAACGTAAGATTGTTGTTTTTGATCGAGGCCCTAACATTGTCGAGGCCACCGATCTTCATGTCATACAATGAATTGAAACCTGGAGCAATAGGCGTGAACAACTGCGTAGTGATCTTGTTTCCAGTAAATTTTATCCTCTTGAGGCGACCGAAGTAATGTTGATCATCGAGGCATTTAAAATTATCCATCCAAATAACCATGCCCGTGAGAGGTGTCCCAATAAAAAGACTATCGAGACGAGCGGTACTGACATCGGAAGGTTTACCATCATCAACTTTGATAATACAGATGACCCATTGTGTTGGGCCGGCAATAAAATTATTATCGAATTCAACTTGGTTGGATGAGAGATCGCAGTACAAAAATATTTTTGAGAGTGACTGGCTTGCACCATCTTGTTCGAAGAGTGAAGTGCCTGTAACGCGGGTAAATTTCATGATTAGTGATCGTTGAGGTTATCGCCTGGAAGAAGTAGGAGATCTGTTACGACATCTTTGATGTCGACATCTTTGCCACGATAAGGCCGGGTTAAGCTGAACCGAGAGTTCAATTTTCCTGATGCAATGAGATCACGGATACTTGTTCCGAGCGGAACAGAAACCAGTGAACTATTTATCTCTATGTTGATCATTGGCATGACTACTCCCCGCTCTCCCCATGTTGCGTAGTCGCCAAGTTTATCACATTTGAATCCCTCTTTCAATACCTTCGGATCAGAACGATAGAAAAGCAACGTATTACAAGTAATGCCATTCGGACCATTGCAACAGGATCCCACCGGTTCATCGGCGCCAGCTTCCGATGTCGTACTGCGCAGATACATTTGGAACAGGAATAGATAATCGCACCTAGCTATCTCAACCGTAAACTCGGGATCAATGGAAGAAGCAAGCAATCGACCGGTGCCATATTGGTTGTGTTGCGCAAGAGATCGGTCTGATAAATCTTTTATGAATGGATCGAATTTGTAAAGGACTGATTTTTCATTGTCGTTGTATTGAATCCTGGAGAAGGAGATCGTCGATTGACCCGAAGGCTCGTAACGGAATGAACCATTATCTCTGTCCTCGTATTTTATAGAATGCTCTACCCGAAGTTGGATCTTTGGATTTAATGGAATGATCGATACCGAATCTTGTCGAAATCCGAACCGCGATAGCACTGCGTCTGTTGGAACCGGTAACAACTCAAAAACTTTTTCAGCGATGTTTAGGGAAATAGAACCGGGCCATTTATAATACTTATTCTCGAACGCCGATAACGTGACGATTACGTCTGTCGCCATATTAGTGAAGTGAGATTTTGTGAGTTTCCCCTGAAGAAGAAGATCGTAATTGATCTCGACCTTGATTGCGTATTCGCTACCTCTTGTGCTTGCAACAGAACTGCTTTCAACAACGGATCCAGCGTGCGAGAATATTCGAACCGTATCGAGCAATGATGCATTTAGTTCAGTGAGGCCGATTCTTTTTAGTTCGTTGGATTTTTCGAGTTCTTTAGTGAGGGTAAGATCGGTGCTAGACGACCCTTCCAGCCCTCTGGTCGCGACTCGCCCCTTCCGAGCGACGGTGATCCTGACGCCGTTCTTTGTAACGAACTCCGCGATTCTCACATAGTCCGAGTAGCCGGCCATGTAACCGATCAAATAGTTGTTTTTCCTCGATTCACCATGATGAACGTACTCAGCGCGATCGATCGCTTGAAGTGTAGAAAGATAATTCTCGTTTATACCACCTATAAAGACGTCTTGGTATTTCAGATTACTACCGCTTTTCTGGCTGACGTCGGTAGCCGGAGGCAACAACATGTTGACTCCGTTAACTTGGTTGACACGAAATTGTTTACATGCCATCATGCAGAAGCATGCGGCGAATAAGATTAAGCTTCGCATAGACATATATTGGGGTTATATTATAGCATACTCTATCATTATGAGCAATATGGGTTTATTAATGATCGTCGTCTCACCCTCGTGTCTAGGTATTTGATTCCAATGCTTCCGGATGCTAAAGTGGAAAATGATTCATTAGTTGGCAGATGATCAATGGAAATTCTGTGAGTGGTAGTAATTAACATCGTGAGGATCAGTTATTATTGGAATTGGAAAAGTATTATACAATTGAGATCTAACTGCCAATATTCAACCACACATCGCTTCCCACGAAATAAATGCCCATCAACACAACGAATCATGCCTGATTTTTCATAAGAGACGCTAACCATAAATTCACACTGCGTCACCTGAAAATGAAATCATAATCTAAGTTAAAACAAGTTCAGAAAATTCCTAGCATCAATCAAAAAATTAACAATTTGTTCATTACTACAGTAGCCGTAAATAAACAAGGTATAAGTAAATATTGGCCGCACATTCGTGGTACCAACCTATTTACTTATGCTGTGCCAGCATTACACATACTTGTTTCAACCTGGCCATTGCCAAAGAGGTTAAGCGCAAGCAGGCTCTCAAAGATCAATTCAATTGAATTTTACACTAAAAGCGATACTTCACAATCATTAGTAATTCTTTCAACACCGTAACATCAGACACAGAAAGGGTAAACGATGTATCCAAATCAATATCCGAATTAATGCCTTTACAGAGTTTCAACTCGTCCGCTCTTGAAAGATTAGTGGCAGCACCATCTATACTAACCGTATATGCGGCAGGGTTGTCTTTTATTTTTGCAACGAACATTACACTTTCTATCTCCGTTGTATCAAATGGTTGCACCATGTAAGGCAATCTTGATTTGTCAAAGGTTAACTTGATGGTGCCATTTTTCCCAAATAGTAACCACTCATTCGGTAAATCGTGTTTCATATTGATTGCAATATGTAACCCATTTTGTTTTAAGCCTTGGTTGATTACTTCCAACTGATCTTTAAGAACAGTATTTGCAGCTGTTTTCAAGCCTGATCCTCCTTCCCTTGCAGTGTATTTGACATGAATAACAACATCTGAAATCGTATTGTAGTCAAACTGTCTTACTTCTGTAGGAAGTTCTAATCTCCAACTGCTGATGGCTCCTGTGTTTTCAAAAGGTAAATAGCGTTCGTCTCTAAAGTTCAATTCAAATACGCCACTATCGTTTTGAGCATTGCTGGTGGCAATGGATTGAATGGCACCAATATTGTAAATAAAACGTTCATCGTTGCCAGGGTCTTCGGCATAGCCAGTTGCTGCTGAATTATCAGGATTTGCATTTTTTCGGTACCTGTTATTCACCAATGAAAGTTTAGCACTAACTGAGGTATATGGTCCGGCAATACAAGGCATGCTAACACTCACTGATTTTAATCTTCTAAAGTATTGGCCGGGGTGATCCATGTCATACAACACTTCCGGGATTTCAAAATCACAAATACCTGTTGCACGAAGTCTTACTAAAGCTAATGGGTCGAGCAAAGAAAGGGATACATGTTTAGTGATTTCATATTCCCGTTTGTTTTTATCCAGGTAACCAGTCTCCATTCGTTTGAGATCATGAATCAGATTGTCGGCAGACTGCAACCCTTTTTTCATGCTATCCCAATAGCCATAAGAAATATATGAATCATCATTACCTAACTCAAAACGATAGCAACGTTCGGCTTTTTTTGCAAAGTCATGAGCCAATTGATATGATTTAAAATATACGCCACTGATTTGACCGATCATCCAATCGTACAATTCTTTGTTGGTGAACTTTGATCGCATGAAATCGTCCGTCTTTTTTGCATTCTCAATTTGCAGTTCATGATTTTTTAAATCGGTTTCTGCAATTTCTTTACGGATATTGGCGGCAGCAATTTGCTTATCAATAGACGCTAATTCCCTGTCAGCTAGGCGTTTCTGTAGCTTCCAGTCATCCAATCGTCTTTCATAACCCCCAAGAGTTGCTGCTCTACTTGCTTCATATGAAGATATACTGCTAATTATATTAATAACATCAGCTCCTGCATTTGTAGCCCTAGATAAATTAGCTCCTCCCCATCTTATTTTTGCTGTTGGAGTTCCACCAAAACCAGAAACACCGGCATCAACCTCTGGAAGAAGAGCTAAAACGCCAGCTAATGTTCTAACAACCTGTGAAGCAATTTGCCATCTATGAGCTTCTTCTAATTTATCAAGATTTAATTGTTCCTTAGAATTAATATTCTTTATTCCTGCATAGTATTTCTCTCTCTCCTCAGTAACTTTCTTTGTTCTTTTCAAAACTTCAATTTGTTCTTTCGATTCATTGATTTGAAGCTTTTTAATGTCCTTAACAGCATTCAATACCTTTAATTCCAATTCATTTCTTAACAAAGCCAAAGCCTCTGCATCCTTCTTCTCTAGTGCCTGCAGCAATGAATTACCTAATCCCCTTACTTCTTGCGCAAGCTCGGTGGCCTTTTGCGACAATACATTAAAACGATAGTAAGGTGTTGGTGCATTTAAACCTGCAATCACAGATGATAAATCCAAGCCGGAAGCGGCAGCACGAACCAACATGCCTGGATCAATAGGTGGCGCAAATAATGCTAAACTTCTTTCTACGCCATCAATATTTTGACAATGTCTTATTTTAAATAATCGATCAGCAACCCGATCCCAATATTCAAACATCTTTTCATTTGCGGGAATACAGAAATACAACATGGCGAGAGTTACAGGCGGTGCCGGTAATTCATTTCCACGCTCTGGCAATACTGATAAATCCGGAAGAATGTTTTCTAATTCAATCAATGCATTTCCGAAACTATCGATTTTAGCCTCTATCTGATTATACGTTTCATAGGGTTGTTTGATGGCGGCAGGAATAATTCTTGGTTTAGGGCCAAGTAATTTATCTGCGAGTATATACATCTGGGTTGCCTGCGCAATAGATTCCATCGTGTCTTGCCTGAATAGATAATCTCCCCACTCTGTTAGGTTATCAATGTATTTCATCAGCAAAGCTTTTTGATAAGCTACCGGGCGGAATCGGGCAATTACATCGGGCCTGAATGGTTTATTTATCCATTCTTCAATGGCAAATTCCAATTCCTTACTATTTGGATTAGATAATTTTGCTGTTGCATACATCAATGAATCAATTCGCTGGCTCACATAATCCGTTTCCTGATTTAAAAAAAACGGTTTAGTTACCCAATACTTTTGTACACCCGAATTCGGCAAAGCACCCGTGGGATTAAACATATAATGAAACCATGTCAATGCTTCTTCAAATCGCTGGTTCTTTGTTAAGCTGCTGGCAATATGAAGTGGAACTCTAAAAAACAAATCCCAGTTATATGCACTATAACTACCATCACTATTAAAATCAATATCTTCAATGGGATAGCTTAATGTTTTTGTACCATCCGGATTTTTGATAAACGTTTGAGGAACTATTTGAACATTAGGCTTGTAATAGTAGTTAAAGTCAAAACTTGTTTTCTGCAATTGCGTATCCCTATTCATCAATGCAGGAATTCCGCCCTTGTACATAACACTTCGTAGCGCACACACTAATGGATGATACATATTCTTAAACTGTTCTCCGTATGTCAGGGGTTCATCCTGTATCAATTCATTTAGAAATTTATCAACCGTTGGATCATCGCTTTTACCTACCAACATGTTTAAAAAGATATCCAAATCTGCATACTTACTCAATCCTTTAAGTATATCCTGAAAATCACTATCTGCCAATATTAACTTAATTGCTGATGATATATCTGTTAATGGCTTGGTCTTAAATTGAAATGAGATTTTTTTAAACCAATTAGTAATGTCATCCAATAATTGGAAAACATCTGAAGCCGTTCTTTTTTCGGAATCATTTAAGGTATATGTTTTCGCAAATTCACCGCTATCCATTACTTTTTTGTAGAAGCCGGGGATAATTACATATGCATGGTTACTGTCTTCTTCAAAGTAAGGGAGCAAGGTTCCCATCGGAATTTTGAACTGATTTTTTTTGTCTTTATTCACAAGTGATTGAATAATCAATTGAAAGAGTTGATAAATGAACGAAATTAAATCAAGGCTAGTGAATTGATGGGGGTATGATAATCTGAATTGACCTGGAGTTAATGTAAGTAATTCCTTAAATTCATTTGGAAAAATTGCATTTTTAACAGCAAGCTTAGAGGAGCCATTATTCCATCTTGTGATTTCTGTGTATCTTTGTGTAATCAGTTCTGCATTAAAGAAATCAGGCAGAAAATCTGGAAAATCTTCCTCATTCTCTAAAACCTTTTCTGGATATCCTTTACAACCAGTAATATTAAATATCCCATTTCTTTTGAAATAATCGCGACCATCCCAACCGGTAGTATGAAATAGGAAGATCTGATCAGTTTTTTCAAAATAAATGAGATTATATCTGTTTCGGTCTAAAAGGCTATAATTATCTGTATGTTGATTGGGAGTTGAGATACTATCCTTTGATACTCTTTTAGGCTGCCATTTTTTATTTGTGTATTCGCTTATCGCCAATTGAATCTTAAGTTTTTTTCTTGGCTTGTCGAAAGGCTGTTCGGAAGTATTAGGAGTCCCGTCATTATTAGTTTGTCTTGGAAGTTTAGCCCCTTGATCTGGCTGTGCTTCCTCGCTAAACATTGGCCATGCCAAATGCAATCTATTGTTTCGCTTAAATGCCAACAAATGATCACCAGTGATATCCAACTCCACTTTTTCCCAGGGGCTCCAGTAGCGCTCATTTTCAAAACGTCTGTAATAATAGATGGACGGGTCTCCTCCCTTTGTCCGTGCAAATACGTGCATATCTCGTGAGGGAACATCGTACCAAGTTGCCATTACTTCCAAAAAAGCTATGTTGTCTAGCTTCTCGAGATACTTTTTGATGGCTTCTTCTGCGGTGTCATTGGTCAGTTCATTTTGCTGAATTTCATTGATGAATTCCGTGAGCAGATAGGTTTTATCATCGGTCAGCGTAACGTCATACCAATTTTCAGGATATAAAAATACTTTACGGTTAGCTTCCCACACACGGTAATTCTTCATCCATTTCCATTGGTTCCAGTTGGGGTCTTTTTCCACGTTCGCAATAGCATTCCTTTCCAATCCCATTAAACAACGTTGAACAAAAAGCTGAATGCTGTTATGAGCCTGCACTATTCTGGAAGAAGGCATGCAGGCTTCCATTTCTACATCTATCAAAAAATAGTCGAACAAATCATTCTCATCCTTCATTTCTGGGTTAGTGGCCAATAAATAAGCGATCAATGCATTCCGCTTTTGTGGACGGATGGCATCCATTATTTCTTTTAAGGTGCTAAGCCATGTACCTTCATCATAGCGCGATTTTAAGGTAGCACGTAAGTCAAGTACTTCAGATGCGGTGAGAACCGGTTTAGTATATCGTATAATTTGTGCTATGTCAGCGCCGATTTTTCTTGCTAAACCAGCACATTCGAATAGTCTTCTCCAGTTTCCAGGGTTTTTATAATTGGCTATATTAAAAGGTGTAAATAAATGTGCATCAATTGCATCTAAATCGGTTTTCTCATAACCTGTCAACAATGCAAGTTTATTTAAGAATTCATTTCTGGTGGCTGCAACACCTTGCAACACGATATCAGCAATTGTAAATAAACTGATTGGCTTTTCGGCATCCAATGGATTGGCTACCGGAGTAAATTGTTTTGAGTATGAAACCATTCGGCAAAACGCAACATACTTACTAAAGTCAATGGATGGTTGTCCGGCTTCGTATGGAATACTGTCAAATTCTAACCAAATTAAGGTTGTGTTATTCTTCAAATACCACTCTACATCGGTGTTGCTAAGTTTAAAGGCATTTAACAATCCAAACATTTTATACAACAATTTGATTGCCGCATATTGTTTTTCATAATTTGTCCGAGTTATTGAATTGTCAAAATCGACTAAGAGTAAATCGGAAATGAAATCAGTACCAGAGGCGGGTTGTTTAAGTTTCGAATTGAAAAGAATGATTTTGGTTAAATCTAAATCTGATTTAAAGGCAGTTGAAATAGTTACTATAAGAAAATCGCCTTTACTTAATTTTGTATTAACAACTGACATTGAATCGAAAAAAGCTTTGATTAGCTCCAGTCTTTTACTTTCAAATGAATTGCTTGCAGCCTTCAAACTAGCTGATGTTACCAGTTCATTTGCCTGAGCAGTTGCCAATTGTGCTTGGGCTATTGTACGTTGTGCATCTGTTGTAGCTTCAATGATGGCAATATGTGCTTTTTGAACATCAATGCTTGCTGCATCCTGTGCTATACTTGCATTCGAATATGTACTAAAAGTAGCATCTAATGAATCTAAAATTGGACTAATAGATGCGACATTGAGAATGCCCGCCAATTTTGTATTTAAGTAAACTTTAGCATCAACGATTGTGACGCTAGTAACTTTTGCACCCAATTCATTCGTCCACTTAAATTTCCAGTTACTGTCAATAAACTGTGCAAATATTTTAACGTCTTCACTATTTACGCCACTAAGCTTTGATAATTCAGCCTGCAGTGTTTCCTTTAGTTCATTTGCAGATAGCTTATCATCATATCGTGACCTTTGCTCCTCGTTAATCTTTTTGTATTCGGTTTTAAGTTTTGCCAACAACTCTTCAATTTTTTCTGTTTTAATTATTCTGTCGCTCAGGTTTATGGCTTCATGGTTTAATATAAACCTGACATCGGCGGCCTTTAAAGGTGAATCTTTAAAATTTTCTATGACGTTTAAAAACTCCAATGTTTTATCAGGGCTGGATGAAATGTTTATTCCACTTAGCTTTTGAATTATTCTAAAATCTTCAGCTTTTAATTTGAGTTTTTTAATCAGCTTTGATGCAGCAAAAAGATAACTAAGATTGGAGAATGTTAGATTGTTATCCGGCAGAAAGTTGGTATAAACCAGACTGCCATCTGTGAGTTGATTTGGTATTGCCAAGATGAATTCCAAATCTTTCTTTTTCAATTGAAGGCAAGTCGGAATAACATCCATTAAATCGGTGATCTTAATTGGAATCCAACCCGCTGGCTTTGTTGCTGGGTTGCGTATCCCTCCTTCATTATCTAAAATAGTTGCAACTGATAATCTTTCATCTAAAACTCCATTTTTTGCTTTGTTGAGAAATACTTCATGGTAAAGTGGTTTAGGTCCCTCCTCTTGTAAAATCATGTGTGGCAATTTCCCGAAACAACCAATGAGCTCTTCTATTTTAATATTCGCCTTTTCCGAAATTTCTTTTAATTGGGCAGCTTTAATAAGACAAGCATCGTTCAGATTTCCGGCTCCAAGATTTGCTTGTGAAATGATTTCATCCAACACTTCATACTTCCAGCCGGTTTTTTTTTGTAAACGCAGAAAACGATGGATACGATCTAAAGCATCTAAATCTAAATTGGCGATTTCTTTTTTAGCCGTATCACAGGAGATTGATTTGGTGGAGGGATCCTGACCGGGAAGAAGATCATCAAAATTGTGTTTGATAAATAGATTCCCGTTTCTATCGATAAAATTTAACTTCAACAACAAATCTAATTCCTTGTATGTAAGTCGTGATTTATCGAGAAAATGATCCACCTGTTTTAAATAGTCAACTACATTGCCGAGTGCGATGACGTTCCAATAAGCTTGCTGTGCAGCATTGTCATTTGGAGCAGGGATATTTACAATTATATTTCTTTCGGAATCTGTTAAACCCAATCTTTCAGCGGCAATACTCTTATCAGCAGGAACCGCAGCACTTTGAAAAGCTTTCATTAAATCCGACCTGTTTACATCAAATCGACTGAGGTATGCTTTTGCTTCGGTATGCGGCAAATCAAAAGGGAGCTTAAAAGCATAAGCCTTGTTTCTGAGTTCCTGGTAGGCAGCTTCATTTACATACTCGGGTGCAGCATCTAATTCGGCTGCAGTGCCAAAAGTTTGTCTTAAACGATAAACTTTGTAGTTACTGCCACCTGTATTCTCAATTTTGCAAACAAGACCTTTGTCTCTCAGGTAGTGGGGTTTTGTGGTGGACGATTCAGTTTCAAAAATCAGAGCATCAGTAGATACTTTAAGACCAGCGGCAGTCAAGGCAGTCTTCAATCCGTTAGAAATCTTTCCTTGCAAAGGATCGGTTCCTCCCGATAGTGGTCCTGTATAGCTAATCCCTGCATCAGGTGAAATTGCTCCCTCTAAAATCTCGCACACTAAGTCAATATACTTTACCGGTGTATTTGCGTTGGCACATCCCAAGTCAATTTCTCCTAATTCAGGTCTTCTGGAAAACAACTCGGTTTTGGCATTGTTGGCTACGACTATCCGCTTATCTAAAAATTGAAGGATCTCTACAAAATAAGCGGCAGGACTATACACCGAACGGCAATGTTCGCACTCACAAGTATCTACAAGTTTGAAAAGCGATTTGAGATTTGGAAAATCTTTGCTTACAGCTTCTAATTTTTTTGCCAGTGTGGTAGTCTCGAAAGAAGCAATGTCCATCACACTCATGCTATCCTGCAATTCACCCACCATGAGCATGGCAGCGGTATGTTTGGTCTCTGCTTTTCGAAATATTTCTTTGGCTTCTTTTTCTTCTATACCTGCTTTAGGCGCTACTTCTTTTATAAAACGGGTTTCACCTATGGCAACAATGCTTTGCGATGAATGGATTTTTTCGTCCCGCAACGCCAGTGTTTTGGTATAATTTGGTACTAATTTAAAAACCCGTTGCACTGCTTTTAATTCTTCATTGATGACTTCCTTGTCGCTGGCGGTAACTTTTTTATCTTTTAGAAATAAATCCACATTGTGTTCCGTCAAATCAAAGTCTTCATGCTCATTGAAAAATGAAACAATTTTTTCCTGGTTCTTTAGTACGGTTTTTTTTGATCTTTCCAATTGTGCAGCAAAAGCAAGCGTGGGGAATTCATTCTCCATTTTCCGCACAATGGCAGATGCGTACGTACTGATTAGCTGCTTATCTTTAATATCAGGTCTGGCTTTTGTAATTTCTTCCACCCATCCTGCTTTGTTCAGTTTAGCAAGTTTCCTTGCGTCTTCCGGCTTTTTTATTCCTTTTGATTTAGCGATTTGAGGTATTACTTCATTGCCAAAGCCGAAAAGTTTCCCCAATTCAATAGTGGTCTTGGCTTCTTCTTCTTTTTCCTTGGTTGAATAAAATGTCGGATCACTTACTTTGTCAAAAAAGGAGTTTAGATCATTCTTGTTTTCTGTAAATAATTTTTGAATGTCCGACAGCTTTCCATCTTTGAAAAAGTTTGTCACCAAATTAATGGCTTTTTGTGGGTGTTCATTTTTATAATACCCCTCCGCTTTTTTCTTGTACTGCGAGAGAATTTCCAGATAACCGTTCACATGTATTGCAATGGCAGGAGAAATGATTTTTTCTTCTGCTGCAGTATTCACATCAGCTGCTATTTTTTCGCCGGCCGTAAGAGCTGCATCGTAGAGCAAAGTTTGGTCTTCCACACCAATTCCAATGGAGAGGCGGGCATTGAAATTTTTCGTAAAGTCATTGTGCAAGAGAGTGTTTTTACGGAATAAGGCATAAAAGAAAGCCGCATCAATTTTAGAGAGCTTCTGCAAACGGTGGGCTACAACCAGGTGTTCTATCTTATCCGCACCTACTTCTAGTTCTTTGGACAAAAATGTAACATCCCTGTGCTCTTTATTCTCCTGCAAATCGACAAGGGCAACTTTGCCGGCTAAGAATTTTACTTCTCTCTCCAAATAGTCAAACTCTAACACTTCCTTTGGCACAGCTTGGCTGATGGTAATATTGATCTCCTCTCTTTCTGAAGCATTGAATCTCACTTCGTCCATAGAGGACTTAAAAAGTTCTGAGTTTTTCTCTTTGGTGAATACTTTTACAGCAATATCCGCTTCCTTTTTACCTCTGCCACTTAGCTGTTCATGTGTCCATTTCAGTTCGTACTTACCATCCCGGCTAGTAAAGGTGTCATCTAAAATTTGCCATTCCCGCATATCTACATCGTAGATCGCTACTTTTAGGTTTGCCAATGGCCGACTAGTATTGTCGGTTACTTTACCGACTACGGTGAATGATTTAATACCACTTTTCATCGGAGAGCTTACGGCATCAAGTTTTAAATCGATTCTGATTTTTTGTTCAGCGCTGTGATGCACCTCGCTTTGGCCGACTAACTTCTGATCTTGATATACCCTGATCAATACATCTGGTCCCTTTTCTGCTGCTGAACCTGTGAAATTTTTACCGGTGAAGGTTATAGTATAAAAACCTTCTGAGTTGGTTACAGCTACTTCCCCAAGCTGATCTTCAGGTGTAGTAGGGTCAAAGTCGAAGGCGCGTACAATTAACCCAGCCAATGGTTTGTTTTGTGATGAGGTTATTTGACCATTTAAAAAGTATGATTTTGACTGTTGCTTTGCCATGATGTATTTATTTTAATGTTTTTCTATTCAATTTTATTTATTCTTTAATTCCCTTCTTTTTGAAATAAGTTAGCGTAACTATACTTTGATTTGGTGTCATCAGCAAAAGCATATTGATACATGGCACGACCGCTCTGTACAGGATGATTTGCCTCTACTAACAAAACAATAAGTGCCAATACCACACCCGGCAACAATATGGTGATAAACTCCACCAGCCCTATAAAAAATTCGTTTGGTTTGAAATCCATGTTTGATTGGTTGCTTCGTGTTGTAGGGTAGTTTAGATCATGATTTTCATTTATTGATTTCTAACTTGATTATTAGTTCTATTCTAGATTACTCAGAAGTTCACTACGAATAGAAGATGTTACTTCTTTATAGGGCATAATAAATTTGGTTTTGAAGGGACTGTTGTGATCAGTATGACCCAGCATCTTTTTTATGTTGCTGAGATCTTTGATCGGCAAAGACAGCGGAGCACCATCCGCCTTTGCTCTGTTTTCTTCATATTCCTTAACGAGAATACCCAGGTATTTTTCCATGTCAGAAATCGATTTTTGTATTTTTTCATAATCCTTGAAAATGGTCTGGCTAGGCACTATTTTTTCATTTGTTGCTATTTCCTTCATAATAATTTCTAATTGCAACTGTATGGAATTAATGTCCTCTAATGCCTCATCATAATATTTTAGATCAACCCTGGCATCATCAGTTGCAATAGCCTGATTGTACGGAATCGTAAATGCCTTTGCTCTCAATATTCTTCGAATACTTTTTACATCAGAATATATTTTGTCTAATTGATGAAGGATATCTTTTTTGAATTGGGTTTTGTTTTCATGTAACATTCTAAAAGCCTGTTGCTCTTTCAGAAATTGCTCTTGCTTTTGATTAAACTTTGCAAGAAGTAATGACAAAATGGTTCCTATAACCCCCACTGAAATTATTTGCAGAAGGATGATACCTATTTCTCGTCCAAAGCTGTCTTTTTTCAATGCCTGAAAATAGTCAAGTATGATTAACCCCAGAATGGAAGACACGAATAGTACTACCAGGAGAATACCTAGCCATTTCCCAGGGTCAAACTTCTTTTTATTTTGCTCGGTTATCATATTTATTACACCTATTGTGTTACTGGTTTGCTATTGACGAGGTAGGCACTCTTCGTAATGAGGAGTTGTTTACCTTACACAAGCTTGTACTCAATTGTATACTCCATTCAAAACTTTTGTTGATGCCACAAGTTTGTTGGGGAGCTTAACAACATCCTTCCGCACGACCAACAAAGGCGGGATGTCGGGAAGTGCCTCGAGCCACATTGGGAAATCACTCGATTCTTAGTAAACCATGATTGCCCCCGATCCCTCGTCACCTGAATAAAATAGGCGAACCCGAATAATGTATTCGCGACCCATAATTAACCTGATCTGTATTTTTGCATTGTGGTCAGTACCGCTGTCGTCATCACCTGAAAGATAAATTTCTTCCGTGGGGGTTTTTTCAAACAAGACCATTACCATGTCAGTTTCTCCAAATGTTTCAATGGTATATTTCCTTGACCGATCTGGTTTAAAGACAAAGTTTCTCTGTTCTCCCGCTTTGATATTTAATGATTGTGATTGTGCAACAATTAACCCGCTAGTATCTGCCGCAACAAGTGGGGGGTAGAATTTTTTCGCAAACTCCTTGTCTTTTGCAGATAGACCACCTGCTGGATTAATTCCATTTCTGAATTGTGGTGGAGAAAGAATAAGACCCGGACCAAAAGGGTAATGCATGACCGAGTTGGGATCATGTGTGGAACCCTCAACCTCCGTTACCGGTAATTTTCGAATGATGTTATAAAATGTTTTATCACGGGGCCAACTGTTGGGTGGTTGGGAAAGTGCTGTGTAGACAGCTTCTTCATTCCACACAATGCCCGCGTTAGGATTTTGGTGCTCATGGGGGAAGCCAAGCGTATGACCAATTTCATGTAGAGCTGTATCTTGGTCGTTTGAAATGTCCCAGCCAAAGTTCATGGTACGCTCATCCGGTGAAGGTGCTTGATCAATAATGTCCCTGCCGACATAGGACCAAGCTCCGTCACCGATTTGAAAACCAATTCTGACCTGCGCTTCATTTTTATTATTTGTTTCTTCAAACTCAAGCCCGATACCAAGGCTTTTCCAAACAGCAAATGATTGCTTTACAGTAGCGATTTGTGCTGCACTTCCTTTCCAAGAATCGGGAGAACCGTCTGATGCTCCCTTAAAAAAGTAATATTTCAGTTTTGTTCCGTTGACCCATTTTCTGCTAATATTAATAATAACTGAAGCCCGATGTGGATTAACATTAGGCGCAAAAACCCTTGGTTGTTTTTCTACCAAAGTGCAATAATTTGGCGTGTTGTAAATATTTTGTTCTGTTGTTCCTGCATTATCTGCACCTGTTAAGTTGTTTTTCTTTTCCATTCTGATAAAGTTTATTTGTTGAAATTATATTTTAGTAAAGTTTATAATGAGCCAGAGCGATAACATCTACATCACGGTAAGATGAACCCGCTGACTTGGTATGTGATTGTTGGCATAAGGTTATAAATTTTGGTTAGCTGTTATTGTTCTCTATTTTATTTTACCATTCCATTTCACATTTTTGTTAGTGAGCTAACCGTAGCTCTTCTGCACAACATCAACATAGTCCAACCACTTCAACCGCAGAGTCCCTTGCAGGAGACTCTGCGGGGAAAAGAGTTTTGATTAGCTGTTTTTTTATTTCGCTACTTTATTTGTTATCATTCAATTTCGCAATGTTTGTTGGTGAGCCTCCTTGCATTCCTTCCGCACAACACCAACAAAGGCAAAGTCAGAAAATTTTTAAATTTGTATTCTCTCTATTTTGCCACCCGTAATAAGATTTTCAATTCCTTCATGAATATCATTTCCGACTAAAAATAATTCTTGATCCAGAATATATATTTTACCGTGTTGATCAACAGCAAGAAAAAAGTAACCTTCATTCACCTCTCCAAGTGGGCATAAAGAAACTCCTAGTTCATTAGAAAATTCTATGAATCTATCTTCTTCCCCTTCAGCAAGATTAGGAAAAAATTGGATGGTACATTTAGCCATAAATTTCCCTTTACTTTTTTTACTATCTCCTACTTTTAGATTTCCAAATTCATTTAATATATCCAAAGCTTTATTATGAAAATTAAACATCTTGGGGAGTTTTACTTTATCTAGTACCTTTCTATTCTTATACCATCCTGAACTTAGCAACATCTTTGTTGATTCATCAGAAAATTGCTTAATCATATTATAGTTTTATTTTTTTATTCAGCTCTAAGTACTCTACCTACAATACCTCCACGCAAATGGTCGACAAATCTTGGAACTACTCCCATTGTTGCATTTGCATCTACCACACCATACATTGGAAGTAATTGTTCACATGAAGTACAAGCAGGTATTGGAAGCCCATGATTTGCATTTCCAGAACTGCGAACTAATCCCGAAGCCGAAACTCCACCTCTTAATTCAGAACCTGCTTCAATTAAGTCGCTCAGCACTTGTGGTTCAACACATCTTCCATGCCCTGCTCCAGTTCTACCACCAGCGGCAATTGCATCTAGATTTTCTTGAACACCATTATTTAAAACTGGATTTGCTCCTCTAACACTACCTCCTGTGTTAACAGCCCCATCTCTTGTTGCAATTGCGCCAACAGTCTGGGGTCTTTGTCTTCCGGACAAATTTTGTAATGTATTTGCTTCTTCCGTTACTGCAGCTCTTGCCGCTAATATTCTCCTCGCAGCATCTCCTCCTCTTCCGGGAATAACTGATGCAGCTCTAGTACCTAGACCTTCTGCCCCCTGTTGTATTGCACTAAGACCTCTGTTAGCCGCTTGTAAGGGTCTAGCAACTTGCCTACCTGCACCTGCTATAACCCTACCCGTAGTTGAACTCGCAACACGTTGAGCTGTTGAAGAAACTGCTCTACCAACTGTAGACGTGGCCACCCTCTGAGCAGTAGTTCTTGCAGCTCCAATAACTGCAGCACCAGCTGTTGTGCTTGCCCCTGCACCTATGGCTGCTGACAATAGAGGTATAGCACCTCCAATTGCTGCTCCAACAGCTGCTCCTGTGGCAGCACCTCTACCTCCCTCGCTTAATATTCTACCACCATCATAACTTTCATTTCCTAAACCTAAAGCCCTATGGTTTACGGTTTGACGAGTAGCTTCACCTGCAACTCCTCCTGCAAAACCTCCAACACCTCCTGCAACTGCTCCTACAACTACACCAGTTGTTACTGCTGCTGCAGTTCCCGTTATCCCAGCAGACGCAACTGCAGCTGCTACAACTGGTCCAGCAGCACCTGCTGTCGCTACTGTCAAAACTGTACCAACGACAACAGCTGCTGCAACGATAGCGACTGTCCTTGCACTTGGCCACTCCCAATATCCCGTTTTATCAGTACTCCCAATTGGCCTATTTCCAGAGTAACAATAAAGATTTACCCCATCCCCAATCCCAATCGGGTCTCCACTCAACCACCTCCCCAACCACGGCAAATAATATCGTGCACTATGGTATTCCAATCCCGTTTCTTCATCTCGTTCCATGCCGGTGTAGCGGTAACGTTTGGCAGCACAAGCAATGGTGGCATTTTTAGCCTGGTAAGCGGTGGTGCCGTAGGGATGGTATTCTTCGTATGAAATTACACGGGCTGTATCATCCAATTCCAAAGATGCAGATCCCAAATGGTTGTGCAATTGGTAGCGCACCAATTGTTTTTCGGTACCATCGTTTATATCATTACGGGTTTCAACCATCACAAAGCGATGTCCTTCATCCATCAGGCTTAGGCTTACCCTTTCTAATCCGACATCTGTGCCTATATGTTTTTTATACAACTCGTAACCCTCTAAATAGATGCGTTGTTCTTTCTTGGTTGCGACTGCGCCTGCCGCTGCCTGGTTTTCGGTTATTTTTCGGATGCGCTGGCCACTGCCATCGTATTGGTAGTACGTGGTTTCTGGTATGCTTCCATTGTCCTGATTTACTACTTGTTGTGAACTGCTTATCAATTCTTCCTTAAAGTTCCAACCAATCTCATTCAGGTGGGGCAGTTTTGTAATGTAACCATGTAATGGATGGTGAGGATATAAAAATGTTTGGTTGCCAACTTTTGTATTTTTCAGTCGGTTTCTGTTGGTTTCATATTCATAAGTTCTTGTCCATTTATTAAGATGGCTCATCTCTTTTATATTACCAACCTCATCATAGGTGTATTTTTCAGTATAGCTTTCAACGGCCATTGGATTGCCTTGTGTATGATTTGGAATCATTTTTGAACTATCATTCCAATTGTCGTTGTTGGCGAAGTTTAGTGCTGTGCCATTCTCCCGTCCTTTTGCTTCCGTTAACCGATAGAGTGCATCATAAACATATTCGCTCACCGGCTCGACCCGCATATTATTGAAGAAAGTGGTATCATTGGCTTTGTCTTCGATGCGCACGATGTTACCCACAGGGTCGTACGTATAAAATAAATCCTGCAACGTATTGTTGTTTTTATTACTCACCAGATTGGTTAAGTGGAACGTTTCTTTATCGTATTCGAAAGTTGTTCTAACGCCATTACCATACTTAATAAAATTGCGCTGGCCTTTTTCGTTGTAATTGATGTCTTTGATATATTCCTTATCTCCCTGATAAGTGTTATTTTCTTGATCAAAATGATTTACCTTTTCTCCATCCAACAAACCGGCTTCATTATAAGATGGAGTAATGATACTTTTGTCAGGTGCTGTTTGTTCGGTGATTCTTCCGAGTGCATCGGTCTTGGTAATAAAGATGAACTCCTCTCCTTCTAAAAAATTAGGCAGTGCAGCTACCTGCGTGTTGGCAGCAGACCAGTTGACTACATTTTTGTAATCCTTAAACAATCTTCTTTTGGTGGATAGCGGCTTCACTTTAAAATCATATTCAGCAGTTTCAATCAAGCCACCCGTATCAAAGTGTCTATAGACCTGACCTCTTAAATTTAGCTCCTTATCAGTCTTTCCATTTATGATTAAATTTTCACCGTATATAAATCTGTCAAAAATATGATTCAATGGAACGTCTGGAGAGCCATCCGCTTTTTTTCGGTCACCACCAATTACTTTACTGTGCGTGGGGCGATGCAAGGGATCATCATAGAAATACTGGAACTCATGGTTTCTTTCATCCCAGGTACGAAGGGGCTTGCTTAAAATATTTGTAAGCAACCATCGTTGTCCGGCATCCATGCTGTTTTGATAGACCAGATTACCCAGCATATCATATTTGTATTGCATAACGATATTGCCCTTCAATGCATTCTCTGCTATTTCCCTTGCATCAACAACCGTCCGCAAGTTGCCTTCTACATCTAATTTTATTTTGGTTCGATAAAATTCATCAGCATTGGTCGAACTATTTTTGTTGTAATCAATAGATAAGATCGGTCGGCCCAAAGTATCAAAATGCAATGAGTTGGGCGTGTTGAAATGCTTGGCAGCTTTTGTAGCTGCTAATTGTTCGTTGGCATTAGTGATAAAATCTGATCGTGTATTGTCCGTTCTTCTCTTGTACCAATCACTGTCAACCACCGTGTCATTGGCATCAAACACCTTTTGTTTCCACGAATCAAATTCCACTTTGGAGAAAGTTCCATCGGGCATTTCGGTTTTGATTAATCGCCCAACTGCATCATAAAACATTTTGGGTGTAACCCCCGTTTCCACCAATTCCTTATAATCCTCGTATTTCCATGTCAATGAGAAATATGGTTCGTATTGTTTTACCGCATTGCCTTTGTTGTTTTTGATGGTTCTACCATTTCCAATCCAGCGAAGTTGTTTGGGATTTAATTTTGAAGTGTCCGAGATCGTTAAAGTGTATGTATTATCAGCATGAACAATTATTCCTTTTGCTTCACCTGGTTCAGCCTGCACTTTTTTCATCACCACTTCGCCAATTCCGTTTGAATATTCAAAAGCTATTTGAACAGGAGAATTAGGCAACTGCCGAAAATGCTGCTCTCGTGTAATGGCAGCTACTACTGCAGGTTTACCAGAAGTGATATAAGCATCAAAATCATAGACAAATCGTGAAGATGCAAAGTTCAATAAGTTCTTGCCGATACTGGTGAGTTGAACGGAGTCAGTGGCTTGAAAAAAACTATTGATCAAACCAGATTCTGCTATATCGGTTACTTCTGATAGCCCTGTCAGTTCATCGGCTTCATTGCCTTTCCCCATCACTGCCACTGCTTTTACTAAACCCAATTCATCAGTAATTACTTCTGAATAATTACCATTGATATCCGTCATCTTCCTTGGAGAAAGTGTTCGGAAATTAAAACTTTCTACTCCCGATTTGTTACCTAAAATATCTTCTGTTTCTTCTATAAATAAGAAGTAAGTTTTGTAGTATTTTACTTTAGTTGTAGATCCGAAAGGGTCGGTATATGAAACCGGAACATAAAAATTGTTCTTATCATATTGAGCAGAGCCGGAACGAATCCACCAATTATTATCGCTTTCGCTATGGTCGAATTTGCCTTCTGTTAGGATTGCTGCATCGACTTTAGCTCCAAAAATATTTGTAACCAATTCAGGTGTATAGGCCAATTGATAGCTTTCAAACGGAAGAGCTAATGATTCCAATTGATGCAATGGTAAAGCGCCCGTCAAATCATTCAGATAGTATGTAGACCGAACATGTTCTATTAAACGCCAAAGGGGTTTATAGTTTATAGGCGCTACACTATTGTCTGGTTCTCTATCAATTTCATGGTATAATGCTTCTTCTGATTTATTTAAGACATTAGTAAAATCCGAAATCGAATAAATTAATGCGGCAGCGGTATTTTTTTTAACGCCTTTAAGTTCATATGTTTTAACTTCGGAGGGCAACCGCAGTCGGTATATATGTTCGCCAAACACATCATTAGTAAATTGGTTTTGGGTAAAGATGATGACTGTTTTGGATTGCTCTCGCTGCGTTTCTTCAGGAAGCGCTGCGTCAGCAACTAACCTTGGATACACCACCGAAGCTGATTCTAACACATTACCGTATTCATCCAATTTGATATTTAGGCTGTGGGCTATTCGTGGATCTTCAGGCTTGCGTTCATAATTGTAGGTAATGGCTTCACTTTCTTTGACTACAAAAACAGCGTGTTTGTTTTTGCCTTTGGGTTGCAACAACTCAATCACACAATTATGTGTTGCCACTGAAAATGGAGTAAGTTCTTTTTTGCGAGCTTCAATCGAATTTTCAAACTTGGTGGCGTCTAAGGCAAAAGTTTCAGAACGCAAGGCCATTCCTTTACAGGCACGCAGAGCTTCTTGCCATTCATGCCCTGATAATTCGTTGATTAGAGCGGGGTCTAAACCTGGTGCGGTAATCAATCTGGCATCTGGCAGCGCAACTTCAGGATGAACGACCAGACCAAACTTCTTTTTGTAGGCATGATACCAATAGTCTTTTTCAAATTGGTTAAGGATTTTATCTTTTTGCAAAAATGCCCCTGTGTGATGCCATGATTTGGAAACCACAGGCTCCTGGTGTAGAGGCTCTTCAGTGATATTGGTAGCATCTTGTTTTTTCCAATGCTCAAAAGTTTCCGCATCTATTTGCTCAACCATGCCAAAACCCCTGAATTCTCTTTCGTGATGGTCGTAGTAACCATGATGGTATTTGTATTCAATTACAGATTTGTGTCCTGATATTTTATCTACAGTTGTGGTTTTTGAAACACAGTGTACCGGAAAGTGTAATTTAGTAACCCATGGTTTTCCTGCCAGTTTATCCTCAATATAGAATTTGGTGGAGGGTGTATATTCGAGCGAGACTTCTTTGCCCAAATTATTTTTATAAGAAACCATAATGTGTGGTTTCTTGCTATGCATTAAGTCAATGTATTTTAAAGGAGCATTTGCATCTTTTGCCAAGGGGCTTGACCATACGATACAGGCTACTCCATTGCCCAACAAATCGGTTACAGTAATTTTTGTTTGTGAATGAATTTCAGGGAAGGCATCAATTTCAAAGGGAATGGTACTAAACCGATTGCCACTGAGATTTTTCCAACAGGTAAATTTATTTTTTCCCAGGTAGATGATATCACTTGTACCAGAGCTATCAATATCTGCCAGTCGCAAGTAAGCAGGATTGAAAGCATCGGGATGATCAAAAACAGGTGCGTTGTCCACAGCCACTTTAGTACCGAATTTCCCATATCCTAAGTTTGGCCAATAACACACTTCACCATTTCGAATTCGTAAAATGTCCGTCAAACCATCGCCAGACATATCCGCCAAATAGATGGTTTGTTTCGCGTCAGCAAAAACAATATGTGGACCTTCTTCTTCATCGAATGGTTTTGCAGTCTTTCGTGCTGCCGCAAATCCATCTCTCCCTTCGGAACCATACCAGGTAAAAACATTGTCTTCAGAAATCACCACTTCGGGTTTTCCATCGCCATTCAAATCCAACATTCGCGTGTTGGCATCACCAAAATCAATGTTGGGCAGTGTTTTGAATGAACGTAATCCAAGCCATTCATTGTCGTCATCCAATTCAAAATAGCCTTTGGGTTCAGAACCAAAACTCACCAATTGTTTTCCCCCATCAGCATCCAAATCAACTAATTGTAAGTGACCGCCCAATCCCGCAAAGGAAGGTTTGGGCGAAACTAATTTTGCTTGTTCGAAATTTCCATCGCTTAAGTTGTGCTTATAGTACCAACCGTTAGCTTGTTCTGTTAAAATACCCGATAAGCCTTCATTAAACAAATCGGTGAACTGGTATTGCTGCTCGTCTAAACCGGAAGGGGCATGAACCAATGCATCTGTAGAAATAGACTTTATTTCACAGCTCCAATCATGCTTTTGGTATTCAAACTCCATGGGTGGGAGCTTTTTATGGGCATAGGTTCCGTCTGGTTTTTTGATGTAGCCATAGGAAGTGATTTTTTTCAGAAAAGTAAAATCTTGCTCAATCGAAGTATCGTAATCAAAATTGACTGACTTGATGAGTGTTTTCTTATCGGATTTATCCGGCTGAATAGCTAATTCCTCGAATACATGAAACAACAAAACTCGCTTGCACAATCGGGTAGTTCGTATTTCAAAACTAGCTTTGTAGTCAGAAAAAGCATCGGGCCTGAAGAACCATGCCTTACGTTTTTCAGGTTCTTCTATATCCGTTTCAAGATAGTCACCATAATCGAAAACGGTTTGAAACATATAATCTGTTTCGTCAGGCAACAGATCGCCGAATTTTTTGTATGGTGCCTTATTGCCATACAGAATTTTGTCTATATAAAGATTGGTATACGTAATTGAACCATTCTTTATTCGGTTTCTATTATGCAACAACGATTCGTCAAAACCAATTTTGTCTTCCTTTTTATAAATGTATTGAGAACAATTTCCCTTATCATCAAAAACAAATTCTGGCAGCCATTCAAATATTTTAGTTGCATCCTCTGGGTTTGCTAAAACTGAATTGTCTGTCCATCCAAAAAGCGTGGTCGTATTTTCCTTGGTAATAACGCGCCATCTGATTTTTCCAGATGCTATTTCTGTCCAGCGTTCGATCCTCGCGAACAATCCTTCAATACGAGGTTTGTAAAATCTAATTTTAAATAATCCATCTAGTGAATCCTTTTCATTAATAACATATTCACTGTTTCCGTCTAATTCAAATACAATACTTCCATCGTTCTTCTTTTCTTTTTTAAACTCAGGCACTAAATCTTCTGCTTCTGAAAACAAAAAAGTATCTGAATCAATTGCGTCCAGATATTGAGGTAACCCTTTGTCAGTTTTTCGCTTGATGGAGCTCAAACTTAGGTTCCAACCCAAGCCAAAAATGCCATTGCCTGCACCTGAACTATAAGAAAGACTTAAGGAGGGTGATGCTCCTCTAGCTGGCGAAAAAGGGAGTGGAATTGAAAATGAAGACGTGCCATTGACAGCATTTACAGAAAACTTTTCGTCAATGCCTTTGATAGCGCCACCACCTTTGGGTAAAGAAATGGAAGGCACCTCAATGGCATTGGACTTGGTTTTCCCTCCATCAGTTTTAAGGAAATTTGAAGATATTTTATTTTGCGATTGCTCTTTCATTCTTTCCTTATCCTATTTGATACCAATTGGCTAAATTAATTTCAATTTTAGAAAGCAAGTTGACTCAGGGTATTCTATTGCCAATCACTTTACGCACAGATTGTCTATCCAAAATTCCTGACCGCCAATTACTACTTTGTCGATGTTAGTGCCCTTAATGGTGACTGTACCCTTTTTGCCGCCGGGGATGGTTGATGAAGTAACAATCACTTGTTGTGCAGTAACGGCATTGGGTGCGTCTGTAATCTCGCCAGCAAAATTAAACGCACCTGTGCTCAGGTTCTCTGACCCACCTAGGTCGAGATATTCAAAGGAAACTTCTGATACAGGAAAACCCACACTACCGAAAAAGAAATGTACGCTTATGTTATTGAGTCTCATCACCTGTGTGCTGGTAAACCCAGATGGGGACGACTCAATGGCTGCGTAGTTATAAACCCGGTTGCCACCAGCCGTTGTAAATTCAAGGCCTGTAACTTGAATGTTGCCGTTTGTGAACAGTTGGGTACCTGCCGATGATCCGGTCGACTGTCCATAAGTGGTTCCAACAACTAAGGGTGATTCAAAATCTACTGAGCTGTTACAGTTATTTGGAGGACAACCTGTAAGAGATATTGTTACGATCACGTAAAGAAGAAAAGATAATAGTTTTTTCATTCTAATATGGTTTACTGTTTCACTAGTTCAATCGAGATTTACTCTTCGAAATCACTTGGCAATGAATTGGAAGCATAAAACAGAGATTAATTATTTGTTACTCTAAAATTATCTAATTGCCATAGCCACTGCAATACCCCATTAACAGGGTATTGTAAAGGCCAGAAGTTTCCATTAATTTAAACAAGCAAATTTTGCGATGGATAAATTCATTACCTTCGGTACATGCCATTAAAACAGATACTGATTGTTGATGACAACCAATTGTTGAGAGTTGCGCTATGTATGTTGCTGAAAAAAGAGCTTGGGGCTTCGTGGTTCATTCAAGCTGCTTCCACTGGTAAAGAGGCTTTGGAGATCATAACCAAGAAGAAAGAGATTAAAGTCGTGTTACTAGATATTCAGATGCCGGGTATGAATGGTCTTGAGGTATTGGAGACGCTGCGTGGAAGAAATTTCAAGGGCGGTATCATTATGCTCAGTCAGTTTGATAGCCCCTCATTTGTAAACCACGCAATTCGCCAAGGCGCTAACGGTTTTCTTATTAAAGATTGTTCGCCCCAAGAGCTTTTTGCTGCGATCAAAACGGTTGCGCGCGGTAGTTTTTACGACAATGCTTTGGCGCAGGAATGGAGGAAGCATGCGCCTCAACTTGAAAGTGAATTGAAGGATTTGAAATTATCGCCTCGCGAGCAAGAATTATTTGAACATTTAAAACAAGGTGAGTCAAGTAAACAGATTGCGAAGTTTCTTAAGCTTTCGCTGCTGACTGTAGAGAGTTATAGAAAGAAACTATTAAAGCGAACAAAGACCAAGAATGTAGCTCAGCTTATAAGCTTTGTAACGGAGTTGGGCTTGTTTAAGAGAAGGTCGTAGATTACAGTTGAAATATTTAATCAGTACAAAAGAGGCTATCGCGTGGTTACTAAAAATTAACCGATAAGCAATGGTCTTGACCGATTTCGGGGACTTCCCGGTCTAACTTTAGAACTTCCGTTTTTAGATAAGTAACCATTTATTAATCGTTAGTAAAACAACGGTAAGATCGATTGAAAAAATAATTCCTAAACAAGGGACAGAGTTTTCAATAGAGAAACCTTGTAAAATGTTAACACCAAATAAATATTAACTGATTATAGAAAGGAACTGGAAATTGATAGTTCACAATTGTAAGCCTCTACGTGAAGTTCCATACGCATAATAAAAGAAGGTGCGGAAGTAAAACTTCCGCACCTGAATGGCACACTGAATAAATCCCGAAAGCAAATCAAACGCTCTCTCCTACTGAAATTCAACCACCACTTTTTACCTCATCAACCACAAACAAAGCTGCCCCTTCTAACTACTTGCAATTATTCTGAAGCCATTTATAAAATTGCTTGAAGTCTTCCTGGGTTTCAACCGGTTTTATCACTCCGGAAGCAATGGCGTCTTTTAAGGCTGGGCATTTTACAAAAAATTCCTTGGCAGGTCTTCTATTCTTGATAACATCATTTACTTCATATGCCTGCTTGTCGCCCGCTAGTAATACCGCAAATTCACCTGAACGCGGGTTTCGCAGATAAAGCGCTTTTTCGTCTTCTTGCAACACTTCCCAAAACTCTTTGTCAGGAACGATATTCGTAGCTGCCGCAGTAGCTTCTAAAATATTTCCGGCCTTCAATTCAACGGATTTATACTTTTTCTCACCAACAACCATGATCGAAATCAAGTGAAGGGGAATTTCCGCTTTTCCAGCTTTGGTTTGAACCACTACTTTAATTTTAGTAGTGATTCCGCTTTCTGATCGTTTGGAAATGGTATTGAAATCATAAAAGATATTTCCATTTACACTGGATTGTCCGTCTATCGATTCAGAAAAATCCAGATAACCCGATTCTCCATTGTATTTGGGCAGTGCCTTGGCCTGCGCAGTTGAATCCTTGGCTTGCTTGATTTTCGAAGTCGCTAACTCGTCTTTCTTTCCTTTGTCATCAAACGCACGAGGCCTAACATTTAATTCAATGTTCTTTCCTGCTGCTTGCTTGAATTTGTAGTAAGGGTCATACATTCCATAGAGACCTTCATAATAGCCAGAAAAGTCAGCCACTTTATTCTGCTGGAAATATTTTGAATAAAAGTCAGCAAAGATATCCTCAGCCTGTTGCAAGTTTCCGGAAAGCAACGCGGTAAGAGCAGCATTTCCTGAATACAACTGCCGTAACGAATTGCTTGCATTGGTGTTTGCATTATCCGAGAAATAAACGAATAACTCATTCATCTTTTTCAACGCACCTTCTTCTTTTGACTTATCATTTAATTCGGAAAGGGCGGTTTTTAAATCGTTACACTTTGCTGCCAGATCGGGCACGGAAGCAGTCGCTGCTTTAGAAGGTGCATAAAAGTATAGAAATCCCAGGCTATATTTGTTCACTCCATACGCCGCGTTGACCGCCAACTTAAATTTTGCTAAAACAATATTATCAATTGCTTTTTTCTCGATAAGCTTTGCAATAGCGGGCTGGTTCTGATACTCCGCATTCAACAGCTCAGCTGATTTAAATGGTATTGGCCCAAACGTTGGACTTGTAGCTCCGGTTGCTGTGCCTGCATGAAATACCTCCGACAGCTCGGTGTCCTCTTTAATCAAAACAATTTCTTTTTCTGTCTCTCCGGTACTATTGCTAACAATTACTTTCACGGGAAAATTGAAATACACCTTTCGTACGAACCCAAAACCTGAAGCATCTTGGTACGGCTGATCTTCGTATCTGGTAATTTCTTTTATTCCTGATGTAACAATTGAAAATACCTTATCGGTCGGTTCGTTGCCTTTGGCTCTTTTTGCTTCTAAACCAAGACTTTGATTAAGCGACCCAAATCGTTTTTTATCTTGAGTAGGGTCTTCTGGCACCACCACTTTGTAAGATTTTTTGTCATCCAGATACTCAATGGCTGAGCCTACTTTTGCTTTGAAACTAACATAACCAGTCTCTATCTCGTTTTGGCCAAATACGAGCATTCCATGAAATACATTCAATACGATAACTACAATAAATTTTTTCATGCGTGTTTTTCTAAGTTTTAAATAGGGAGAAAATATGATAAAAAATTGAAGCTTAAATGTGCAAATGATTCGGGAGAAACCCAAATTATCCTCCGTTTCAAAAGGTAGGTTCTACATGGACGAATTAATGCATAACTTCCAGTAAAATCGAAAATAACTCAAAACAAAACCAGTTAAAAGCAGTCACTGAAACCTTCAACACTATCTTAAAAAAAATCACACCGCTTTTATGGAATGTGCATGGCCCACGCATCTCTTCGTTAAACCTATTAACCTATGAAGGCCATTTTACTTGTATTGCTGATGGTGACATTGACCACGTACACCACCGCCCAAACCGACCCATACCAAAAACAATGGAGCCGTGTATACAAATACGAACTCAACGATTTACCGCAGTCGGCGCTAACGATTGTTGACACCATCTACCGGCAAGCGAAAGCCGCCAACAACATTCCGCAAATAACCAAGGCACTCATCTATCAATCTAAATTTGCGCTTACCCTTCAGGAAGATGCTGAGTTGATTGTAGTGCGTAAGCTGACACAAGAAATCAACACCGCTTCCGTTCCGCTGCGCAACATTCTCGAGTCGATGATTGCCCACATGTACTGGCAGTACTTTGAAAGGAATCGCTTCACCTATTACAATCGCTCGCGCACAGCTACGCTGGTAAATGCTTCGGACTTTCGCACGTGGGATGCAAAGCAGATGTTCCTTGAAATTCATAGGCATTACCAAAACTCATTGCAAAACGCACCTCAACTTCAAAAGATATCACTCAGCACCATTCAGGAAATTCTGGCACAAGGCAACGGCTCCAAAATTCTTCGCCCTACCCTATTCGATTTTCTCACTCACAATGCGCTGGAGTTTTACCAGACCAACGAAAGCGGAAGTATCAATGCATCCGGTCAATTTAAATTAACGGATGAGCGTTACTTCACCGATTTTGAAAATGCTCCACTCACCCACCCGGATAGCACCGCACCGCTGTTGCTGGCAATAAAGCTGTACAAAAGTCTGCTTGATTTCCATCGTCGTGATCGCGAGCCGGTAGCTTACATTCAGGCAGAAATAGAACGTCTGCAACTGCTGAAAAAGCAAAGTCTTCATCCGCAAGCCGATAGCCTTTACCTGTATGCATTGAAAAAACTAAAAGCAACCTACAGTCATTTTCCGGTATCGACACAAGTCGACTTTGAAATAGCCTCGTTGCTGTTTGAACAAGGCGAGTCGTGGAAAAATCATCCTAACAACGGGTTTCGCTTTAAACTAAAAGAAGCTCTCGCCATTTGCGAGCAGGCCATCCGGCAATTTCCCAATGGAGAGGGAACTGAAAAATGCCGCGCGCTGCACGAAAACATTCTCCTTCCGAAAGTAGAACTCACCGCCGAACAATTTATTCCCATCGGTCTTCATTCAAAAATTTTGGTCACCTATACCAGCATCGACAGCATGATGTTTGCAGCGTACCGCATCCCACATGGCTTTGCCAAACGATTCGGACAAATTGGAAACGACTCCACGCTTCAAGCTATGCTGAAGCAACTCACTGCTACCGCTCAATGGAAAGTGCAACTACAAAAAATTGCAGATTATCAACCACATCGTACGGAAGTAGTAGTACCACCTTTGCAACAAGGTGAATACCTGTTGGTGGCCAACATGTTGCACTTCGATAAAAAGCATCCTCCCCTCTTTGCTATTGCCGATCTTCAGTGCACTGACCTTGCGGTGATAAAAACAACGCAAGAATCCACGCATCGCTATCAGGTGGTGAATCGAAATTCGGGCAATCCGGTAGAAGGTGCTACGATCCATGTAACCGACCAACAGCACTCGACTAGCACACCCACACTGATAGACCGACTGGTGACCAATCGTGAGGGATTTGCTGAATTGAAAAGAACACCACGATATTATTACGATTCCCACGCAGCCATCAGATACCAAAATGATTCAATGTACATGAATCGGCATTACCTACCGGCATCGTACTCAAATTATGATGAAGCGAAAGATCTCATTGCCCACACGTACATGTTCAGCGATCGCAGTATTTATCGACCGGGTCAAACAATTTATTTTAAAGGCATCTTAATCAAGAAAAAAGGAAAACAAACAACTGTTGTTGCGGGTGAGTTTGTAAACGTCGTGCTCGAAGATGCCAACAGCAAAGAAGTGGCCAGCCTGCGATTGAAGTCAAATGCCTTTGGTTCGTTCAGCGGTGAATTTAAACTGCCGGCTTCCGGCATTACCGGAGAATACGAACTGTATGCCGATGAAGACGATGAGAGTGATACTAAGTTTTATGATCAGATCGATGACTTTGAATCGAACCCATTGGAAGTGTCGATAGAAGAATACAAACGGCCTACCTTCGAAGTGGTGTTCAAGCCCGTTACACAAACGTTTCGGATAAACGACACCGTGACTGTATCAGGCAACGCCACGGCCTATCAGGGTTCGAAAATCAGCAACGCTTCCTTCACCTATCGTATCAAGCGCTTAGTGCGTTTTCCGGATTGGTACTATTGGCGCAACACATCCGCATCTCGGTATTCAGAAGAAATTGCTGACGGTGAAGGCACTACGCAAAGTGATGGATCATGGCACATTGATTTTACGGCCATACCGGATGAATCGATTGATGAAAAAACATTACCCATCTTTCGCTACGAGATCACGATAGACGTTACCGATATCAATGGCGAAACGCGCAGTGCCACCACCGAGGTAAATGTGGGCTACCACACCATCGCGGTAAGTTTACAAACGCCGGCCGTGGTCGCTAAAAAATCAAATCAATTTGCGGCAACTCTGTCCGTCAAAAATCTAAACGGTCAGCCAGCCCACATCACGGGCAGCATACATGTTTATAAAGTGCGCACACCTGCATCGCCACAGCGAAAACGAGTGTGGGATGCACCCGATGCACCACTCCTATCCGAAGCAGCTTTTGCTTCGCTCTTTCCACACGAAACCTACGGCGATGAAGAGGAACACGCACAACAGAACAAAGGAGTGCAAAAAGCAGAGAGTCCCTTCGACACGCGAAAATCAAATGAAGTGATTTTTCAAATCTATCCTTCGTGGGAAGCAGGAAACTACCTCATGGAACTCATCGCTGTAGACTCTGCCGGAAACCGCATCATCGAAAAAAAAATGTTTCGTGTTGATGACTCGGCTACCAAAGTGGTGCCCGACCAGCAGTTGTTGGTTTTTGAATTGGATCAACCAAGTTATCACGTGGGCGATGTTGCTCGCCTCAAGGTAGGGTCTGCTTCACGCGATGTAACACTCACTATCGACATCGAATCGAATCAGCAAATAACACATACGCGAGTGATCCACTTCTCCGGTAACTTTAGTGAAATCACCATTCCGGTCACAGCAAAAATGGGAAATGGATTTAGCGTAACGTGCAGCGGCGTTGTGTACAACTCATTCATTCACTCTGAAAAAACAGTACCCATCATTGCGCCGGATACTCGTTTGGAATGGGAAACGATTTCCTTTCAGGATAAACTTCAACCCAGTGGCCGGCAAATGTGGAGCTTTGTTCTCAAGGGAAAAGAGGCTCCGCAGTTGGAAGCCGAAATACTTGCTTCCATGTACGATGCATCGTTAGATCAATTTAAACCACATGCCTGGAGTTGGAATCCCATTCCTAAAAATCGGTACTACCGCCAGTATCAACCTTCCGGCGAGGGTAGCTTTGGAATAGAGCCTTTCAGAATACACAATAGGTTCTTTAGAAATTATCGACTGTTTCCACAATTCTTCGATCAGTTCGATTGGTTTGGGTTTACCATCACCAATCATCCGTATGAAAAAAAGAAATACCTGGAGCGGCTCTACAACGATGGACACACCAGTGGCAAAGCATCGAGTGTTTCGTTGCACCATGCAAAGGACGTACGCACAGGGTATGTGCGTGGCACTTTGCGCACGAGTGATGGCGATGCATTGCCGGGAGTGAATGTGCTCATTCAGGGAACAACCACAGGCACCGTTACTGATCAGTATGGAACCTACACGATTCAGGCCAACAGAGGCGACGTTTTAGTGTATTCATTTATTGGTTACGTCTCGGCCTCGGCCACGGTTACCCGAAAAAATACAATGGACGTAACCATGGAAGAAGATATCACCCAATTGGCGGAAGTAATAGTAACCAGCTATGGGGTTGTATCAGAGCGAAAAGCACTCGGCTTTGCGCAGGTTTCTACAGTTGAAAATGAAACGTATAAATTTACAACCCTGCATGGGAAAGTAGCCGGCGTGCAAATTGCTGGTTCTTCAGGTGCCGCTTACGGAATACAACTTCGGGGCGTGAAGACTCTAAGTGCCAATGAAGAACCGCTCTATGTAGTGGATGGAGTTCCGGTAGAATCGCTCACTATATCCGAGCAGGACATCCAAAGCATTGAGGTTTTGCAAGGCGAAGCAGCCACTGCTCTGTACGGAAGTCGAGCCATCAACGGCGTGGTGATTATCACCACCAAGTCGGGACAACGTAAGTTAGACGAAGCGCTCGCGAAAGTAAACGTTCGAACGAACTTTAACGAAACCGCGTTTTTCTTTCCACACTTGCGCACCGACGAGGAAGGAAAAATACAATTCACGTTCACCACACCTGACGCACTCACGCGATGGAAACTACAATTGCTGGCGCACACCAAAGATCTGAAAACATCCACCCAGGTGCTTCAGGCGGTCACGCAAAAAGAATTGATGATCACGCCCAATGCGTCACGTTTTCTGCGGGTCGGCGATGAACTTATCTTCTCAGCAAAAATCAGCAACCTGTCTTCATCTGCACAGGCTGGCGATGCTGTTTTGCAATTGACCGATGCTGTCACCAACCAACCGGTAGATGTGCGCCTCGGTAACTCTAAAAAATACAGAACCTTTCAAGTGAAAGCAAAGGATCAAACAGTGGTGTCGTGGAAATTAAAAATTCCCGATGGAATCGGTGCGCTACAATACAAAATCATCGCGAAGGCAGGCCACTTCAGCGATGGCGAACAAAATATAGTGCCCGTGTTTTCAAATCAGGTGTTGATTACCGAAGCCATGCCCATGCAGGTGCGGGGCGGGCAGATCAAAAAATTCAGCTTGGATAAAATGCGAAATACCGATTCGCCTACCCGGCAGCACCATCAACTTACTTTTGAACTCACCTCTAACCCCGTGTGGTATGCCATTCAGGCTCTTCCCTACTTGATGGAGTTTCCGCACGAGTGCGCCGAGCAAACATTTGCACGCTATTATGCCAACTGCATGGCAGCACATTTGGTAGACAACTATCCACAGATTAAACAAGTGTTCGATCAATGGGCCTCTTCTTCAGAATTGGTGAGCGCGCTAGAGAAAAATCCGGAGTTGAAATCGATCATCGTACAAGAAACGCCGTGGCTACGCGATGCACAAAATGAATCGGAACAGAAAAAAAGAATTGCACTGCTCTTTGATCTGCAACAGTCAAAAGACCAATTACAACGTACCGCCGAAAAACTACAGAAAATGCAATTGCCTAATGGAGGCTTTCCCTGGTTTAGCGGAAGCGAATACGCCAGTCAGTATATCACGCTGCATATCGTGTCGGGTCTGGGGCATCTCAAAAAGTTACACATGGAGTCCGGAGGCAACCTGACAGAGTTGGTGGACAAAGCATTGGCCTACCTCGATCAGGAGTTGGTAAACGATTATGCTGAACTCATGCAAAAGGCCAAACTGCAACCCGACTGGCTGAAAGAACAGCAGGTTAGCCACGTGCATATTCAGTATTTGTACATGCGCAGTTTCTATCCGGAAAAGAAACCAACGGAAGTGGTGGCACAAGCCATTGCCTACTACGAACAACAAGCACAGCGCTACTGGAAAAATTTTAATCTGTATGACAAAGCCATGATTGCGGTGATTCACCTGCGAAACAACCAATTGGAGTTAGCACAAGGCATTATCCAATCGCTGCGCGAGAGCAGCATTCGCAGCGAAGAAATGGGAATGTATTGGAAAGAAAACGTGGCAGGTTGGTATTGGAATGAAGCACCGGTGGAAACGCAGGCATTGCTGATAGAAGCGTTTTCAGAAATGGAAGCCACGGGCTTCGGTCAACCGCAGGCAGAACGACAAGCGATCAGCGAAATGCAACTTTGGTTGTTGAAAAATAAACAAACCAGTGAATGGAAAACAACCAAAGCCACCACCGAGGCCATCTATGCGCTGTTGCTGCGCAATACAAATGCACTCTCAACCGAAAATCCGATAGATGTAAAAGTGGGCGGACACAATGTACCCATCCCCGCCGATAGCGAGGCAGGCAGTGGTCATTTTAAATCAGTGTGGAAAAAAGATGCCATTACATCGGCCATGGGCGAAGTAGAAATAAACAATCGGGGAAAGCAAGTTGCCTGGGGTGCATTGTATTGGCAATACCTGGAGGACATCGATCGGGTTACACCGGCGGAGTCACCGTTGCGTATTGCAAAAAAAGTTTTCGTCGTGACCTCAACAACACAAGGTGATTTATTAACCGAGGTGAGCGCCGCTACGCCCGTTCAAGTGGGACAACGCATTCGTATACGAATGGAATTAACTACAGATCGCTACATGGAGTTTGTCAGCCTGAAGGACATGCGTGCCGCGGGTCTGGAGCCGATTGATGTGTTATCGGAATACAAATGGCAGAATAAGTTGGGCTATTACCAAAGTACACGCGATGCTTCCACTTACTTCTTCTTTGATTCGATTCCCAAAGGCGTGTATGTGATTGAATACGATGTACGGGCAAACAACAAAGGTGATTATTCAAATGGCTTTGCCATCCTGCAAAGCATGTATGCACCCGAGTTTACAAGTCATAGTCAGGGGCTTCGAATAACCATCAAATAATCGATTAGCCGCTGTTTCTAAAAACCTCAACAACGCTCCATCCATTTGATTACCTTGCAAAAAAAATACGTATGCCCGAATCTACCCAATGCCCGAATTGTCAATCACCATTTGGTTATCCCACCGGCTCTTCCATGATGTGTCCCGAGTGTGGCCATGAGTGGAACCCCAATGAAGCGGCAGCAGTAGTAGAATCAACCGGTGATGTGTTGGTGGTGAAAGATGCGAATGGTGCGGTTCTTCAGGATGGAGACACGGTGATATTGATTAAAGACCTTCCGGTAAAAGGTGCCAGCAAAGCCATCAAAGCGGGCACGAAAGTGAAGAACATCAAACTTACTTCCGGCGATCACAACATCGACTGCAAAGTAGATGGTTTCGGAGCAATGGCGTTGAAATCTATTTTTGTGAGGAAGGGTAGTTAATGGGTGCCCTACGTTAACACTTAACATCGCTAAAAAAAAGGAGAAGAAAATTTTATCTTTTCATTCCATCTGTTTTTGGTTAGCGAGTCTTTCTGGTGTATTAATCTATTTCCTATCCTAATCAAAACAGAATCTAGGCCAAGCTTAATACTTTTTTCAAATTCTTTGATCGCTAATCCTCTCTCAGTTCCATTTAAGGTTCGGTACACAAACATAAAATAATGGTTAGTTGCCTCCGTTGAGTCCAGTTTAATTGACTCATCAATGTCAATTTTTGCTCTTTCAAAATATGCCAAGCGTAATAAAACTGAACCGCGTAGACTCGTCGCTCTTTGCTTTTCATGATTATTAGAACTAAGTTCTATTGCTTTTGTGCAATCATCAATTGCACCAAAAAGGTCACCTAAGTTTACTTTCAGACTACCGCGTGCCATGAAACTCTTAAAGTCCTTATCATTTAGTTCGACAGCCTTATTAAGATCAATTAAAGCATTTATGCCAGATGTAATTGTACCCCGCCACTCATAACACTCTTGGCAAAGTGAATCAATCTCAATTGCTTTGGTCACTGCTTCAATAGCAAGAGTCTCATTTCCAGGAATAAGAGTTAGGTAAGCAGACTTAGTTACATAAGCAGGAACAAATCTTGGATTATCTGAGATGATCTCATCCAAGATCTGAATAGCTTTTACATAGTCTTTTTTATATCCAAGCTTCCTCGCTTGACTGTATTTTTCTTTAGGATCAGTTTTACATGAAATTAATTCAAACAATAAAAGAATAATGACAAAAGGTGTGCTTGTGCTAATTAACTTCATAGGAATTAACTAAATACTAATCCTAAATCTACTCCACCTCCGCTTTCTTTTTGTTGCTCAGAAAAATCATTCCGATCACAAAACAAATTCCGGCTACGAGTATCGGATACCACAAACCGGCAAACGGATCGCCTGCTGGACGCGAAGGCGTTTTGCTGTACTCATACAAAGCAGTGGCGATGAAAGGTGTCAGTCCACCAAAAATTCCATTACCAATATGATACGGCAACGACATGGAGGTGTAGCGAATGCGTGTCGGAAACAACTCAACGAGAAATGCTGCAATAGGTCCGTATACCATCGTAACCAACACAATCTGAATAAACACCAATGCGATCATCCAGACGTAATTGCTTCCGCTCAGCACCACTTCTTTTTTCGTTGAGGTCACCTCGCTGTTTTTGGTTTTCTCTACTTCCATGCTTCGGGTGGCATCGGTATAAAAATACGTGTTGGTAGTAGTGCGCAACGTATCTGTTCCACTCATTGACATGCTTCGCTCAATTTGCGCTTGTGCTTTTATTTCTGTTTTCTCAGACAGGTTGGTTAGTGAAAACATTTTCTCATAGATTGGTCGATACAACACCACCGCCAGCAACATTCCGGTAAGCATGATGAACTTTCTTCCCACACGATCCGACCATGCGCCAAACAAGATAAACAACGGCGTGCCCAGCACGAGCGCAATGGCCATGATGTAGTTGGACTGCACGTATTCTAACTGACAGGTCTTCTGCAAAAAGGAAAGCGCATAAAACTGTCCGGTATACCACACTACCCCCTGCCCTGCCGTAGCGCCAAACAGCGCGATCAACACCAGCTTCAGGTTTTCTTTTTTTCCAAAACTTTCTTTGATGGGGTTCACCGAAGTTTTTCCTTCGGCTTTGATTTTTGCAAAGAGTGGCGACTCACTCATGCGCATACGAATGTAGATGGAGATACCGACCAGCAAGGCCGATAATAAAAATGGCACGCGCCATCCCCACGTTGTAAAGGCATCTACGCCGATGGACTGGCGCACTGCGAGAATCACGCCTAACGAAACAAACAAACCGAGTGTAGCGGTGATCTGAATAAAGCTGGTATAAAATCCCCTGCGATCTGCAGGTGCGTGCTCTGCCACATACGTAGCTGCGCCACCATATTCTCCGCCAAGGGCCAACCCTTGCAACAAACGTAGTATCAAAACCAGCAGTGGCGCAAACAAGCCAATGCTTTCGTAATTGGGAACAAGACCAATGGCAAACGTAGAGCCACCCATGAGCACGAGCGTGACCAGAAAGGTATACTTGCGCCCTACCTTGTCTCCCAACCGGCCAAACACCAGCGCACCAAATGGGCGCACCACAAATCCCGCAGCAAAAGTTGCGAGGGTTGAAAGAAAGGCAGCAGTCGGGTTTGTCTTGGGAAAAAACTGCTCCGACAAAATGGTGGCTAAACTTCCGAAGATGAAAAAGTCATACCACTCAATCAGCGTGCCCACCGACGAGGCAGCAATGACTGTCCACAGTTTGCGCTTTTCTTCTTTAGTAACTACCGTTGCACCCATGCGCGATTTACCAGAAGGCAATGTACAATGCCGAGATAATGCCCATCAACAAAACAGCACCAATAGCAAAGGGGCGTTCGATGGTAAACATGTCGCGCGTAACGATGATACCGTCTTTCTTTTCCTTGAAAGGAGAAATCAGACTGACGATCACCATCAGCGCTACCAAAATCAGAAACACAATGCCCATGCGGTTGAGGAATGGTATCTCCGGATAATATTCATTGATGCCAATGCCAAGTGGCAAGGTTGCAATGGCTGCCACCAGAGCTGCCATTCCGTTGGCACGTTTCCAGAACATACCCAACAAGAAAATAGCGACCACGCCGGGTGAAATCAATCCACTGAATTCCTGAATGAATTGGAATGCCTGATCGAAGCGACTTAACTGCGGAGCCATAATGATAGCAATGATCATGGCCGCAACAATGGCGAACTTACCAACGTTCACCAGATTGCGTTCAGAGGCATCTTTCTTGAAAAACTTCTGATAAATATCGAGTGTAAAGATGGTTGAGATACTGTTGGCTTTACCGGCAAGTGAGGCTACGATGGCCGCTGTGAGCGCAGCAAAACTCAAACCCTTCAAACCTTCCGGCAACAAGTTCAATAAAACCGGATAGGCCCGATCTGATTTAATTACTTGAGTTGTCGGATCGAGCATCTCTGATTGGAAGAATCCATTTTTAAATAACACGAAGGCAGCAATACCGGGCAACACCACAATCACCGGCATCAACAACTTTAAGAATGCAGCAAACAGCAAGCCCTTACGTGCGGTGGGTAAGTCTGCACCCAATGCACGTTGTGTAATGTATTGGTTACATCCCCAATAGCCGAGGTTGGCAATCCACATCGCACCAATAATCACCGCCAGTCCGGGCAACTTTTGATAGGCATCTTCAGTGCCTCCTTTACCGTCGGGTATCATCATATCCCCTTGATTGAGAATCATGTGGAAGTGATCGGAAGCATTGTCTTTTACAAAACCCAACGCATCCAGCACACCACCACCGCTGATCTTATCGGCTACCAACTCCAGTGCCAAATACGTAGTAGCCAATCCACCAAGAACCAATACCACAACTTGAATGACATCGGTATAACCAATCACTTTCATCCCGCCAAGGGTGATAAACACTGCGAAGATGGAAAGACCAATCACACACAAGGTAAAGCTGAGACCTGTAATGGTTTCAACGGCCAGGGCTCCGAGGTAGAGGATAGAAGTAAGATTCACAAAAATGTACACCAACAACCAAAACACGGCCATGATAGTGGCTACCAGCGGACTATATCGCTGCGCCAAAAACTGAGGCATGGTGTAGATCTTATTTTTGAGATAAATCGGCAAGAAGAAAGCGGCCACAACGATGAGCGTAACGGCAGCCATCCATTCATACGAGGCAATGGCCAAACCCATGGCGAAGCCGGAGCCGGACATGCCAATGAATTGTTCTGCTGAAATATTAGATGCAATGAGCGATGCGCCAATAGCCCACCATGTGAGCGAGCCCTCAGCTAAAAAGAAATCTTTCGAGTCGATCTCGCTGCGTTTCTTGCGGCTGTAGATCCAATAGCCATACAATGAAACAATAAGAAAGTAAACAAGAAAGACAATGTAATCTGAGATTTGTAACTTTTGCATGTCGGTTTAGGTTGCAGGCATGATTGACACACCCGGCGTTAGGTTAACTAAATAAAAATCAGGTTCTTTTTCGAAAGTAGCAACATATTGGTGTAATACTTTTTCACGGAAGCTTTTGATTTTTTCGGTTTTAATCAGATTGAGCGTGCATCCTCCAAATCCACCGCCCATCATGCGGGCACCTGCAATCGCATCGTGTTCCTCTTCAGCCATTGCCACCAGAAAATCCAACTCTTCACAACTTACCTCATAGGCCTGGCTGAGCCCCCAGTGTGTTTCATACATCAACTTACCAAACTCGGTTAACTCGCCCTTTTTCAAATGAGCTGCAGCTCGCTGCGTTCGACTGATCTCTTCCACGATGTATAAACACTTCACAAAAACTTCCTCTCCCATGGCATCCTGAAATTCATACAACATGTCGCGATTTACATCGCGAAGGGACTGGACCCTTGGGTACCTAGATTGTATAATCTCTACGCCACGCTCGCATGCTTTGCGGCGTTCGTTGTATGCGCTGGATGCAAGGGTATGCTTCACCTTCGTATCGATCAATAGCAATGAATAATCACCCAAATGAACAGGAATGATTTCATGTTTTAGTTCTTTGCAATCAAGCAACAGCGCTGCATCTTTTTCACCCATCAAACTGGCATACTGATCCATGATGCCACACTGCAACCCAACAAACTCGTGTTCGGCATATTGTGATATCTTCGCTAATTGCAATCGGCTCAGGTTGCCTTGAAACAATTCATTCAAACCCATTCCGAATCCATTGCACAAAGCAGCCGAAGAAGATAAGCCGGCACCAGCCGGAATGTCTCCTCCAAAAACACAGTCCACACCATGAATGGCAATACCAGCTCTCTCAAAACCATCAATCACACCCATTAGATAATTGACCCACGTTTCGCCGGGATTTAAATCGTGAATGGAGAAGGATACCCCTTCATCCATATCCACCGAATAGACATTGCAACGGTCGGTTTGGCTGGGCGCCATCGCAAAGTAAATGCAACGGTCAATGGCAGCAGGAAGCACAAAGCCCTCGTTGTAATCGGTATGCTCTCCAATCAAATTAATGCGACCGGGAGCTTGAATGAGAAAAGGTTGACTGGGAAATTTTTGGTGGAAGGTAGTAACTACCGAACTTACGACATCAGACATCTTACAAGTATAACACTCCCGCCATTCAAAGCAAAAGGTCTCAAGTAAAATGTTGGCATCGGTTGCGTAGGGCTAGCATCGAGCGCGCCGCAACGGCAAACACCCAGCAGCTTTCCGTCCAAATAGAAGCCCGCTACCGGCACATACCTTCGAAATCGGACACCTAAGCACAAAATCTGAACAGCCCCCAGCGGGTTGGGCGCTCATTGCGCGTCGAAAACGTGGTTTAGTACAATGGTACAGCGTTTGCCCATTGCAACGAAACCCTCGTGTTATGTTCAAACATTACCTCGTCCACTTCTTCCGCAGCATACAGCGTCAAAAGTTGTTTTCACTCATCAACCTGCTGGGGCTTACGGCTGGAATCACCAGTGCATTACTCATTTACCAATATGCACAACACGAGTTTAGCTACGACAATTTCCATCAGCATGCCGATCGTATATACCGCATCAACCAGACTTTCATCTGGGGCGAAAATAACGACCACGAGTTTGCATCTACCGGGCCCGGTGTGGCCTATGCCGTGAAAGAAGAACTGCCGGAGGTTCAATTGATGTCCAGCATTCATACGCCGGGCGATCAATTGATCTCCTACACCAATGCCAAGAAAGAAGTAATTACATTCGATCAGACCAATATCCTTGCCGCCGATTCGAACTTCTTCCAACTGTTTAATTTTCCTTTGGTAAAGGGAGATCCTGCTTCGGCTTTGCGTCAGGCGAATACAATCGTAATGACGGAGAAAACTGCCCAAAAGTATTTTGGAGAAGAAGACCCCATCGGCAAACTCGTGCGCATGGGTGCAGGAGATCAACAACAGGCATTTGAAGTAACCGGCGTAGTCCAAGATCTGCCAAGCAATACCTATCTTCAATTTGAAATGCTCGTGTCCATGACGAGCTATCCGGTGATCAAAAGACTATATTGGAGTTGGGTATGGACCCAATTGGAGACGTATGTATTGTTGGCCCCGACTGCCTCCATCACGCAGGTGCGCGAAAAGCTCAAGGCCATTCCACCCAAACATGCCGAAGCCACTTTGCAACGAGTGATGAACATGTCGTATGCCGATTATGTGAAGTCCGGAAAAAAATGGGAACTGTTTCTTCAGCCCCTTACGGGAATACATTTGCCTTCGAAAGTAATTTACAACCGACTTCCCAATGATGGGAACATCGTGATCATGTATTCGCTGGTGGGTGCTGCTATTTTCATCATTTTACTCTCATGCGTCAATTTTATGAACCTTTCCACTGCCCAGTTTACCAAGCGCATGAAGGAAGTAAGTGTGCGTAAGATACTGGGCTTAAGCCGGATGTCGCTGAGTCTAGGCTACTTCATGGAAGCATTCATTTTTTGCCTTATTGCTTTTGCCATTTCGCTTGCGCTGATACAAGCACTGATGCCCGTTTTCAATCTATTGGTGGGGCGCGAACTGCATTTTAGTTTGTTGAACAATCCAAGTCTGTTGATCGCACTGTGTGTTTTGCTTTTCGCGATGAGTTTGATTTCCGGAAGCTACCCGGCGGTGTTTCTGAGTGCCTTCAATCCAATTCAAGCCATGAAAGGAAAGCTGAACACCGGTTCGGAAGGAAAGACATTCCGCAATGCACTGGTCGTATTTCAATTTACCATTTCCATTGCACTGATCAGTTGCACGGCAGTGGTGTTTCAGCAACTATCATTCGTTGCCGAAAAAGATCTGGGCTTCGACCGGGAAAACCTGGTGGTGCTCAGCCACGGCGAACGAATTGCCGATGCGCAAGATATGGTGGTTGCGGTTGAAAATATTCCCGGAATCGTGAGCGCCTCCATGAGTACTTCCGTACCTCCCAATGTGTGGGGTGGCGATAAGTTCACAGCCGAAGGCATGAGTGATCGAACGTTTCCGTTGAACTTCACATCTGCCGATGAAAATTACATCCCTACATTGAAAGTGAAGTTAGCCTATGGTCGCAATTTTAGTAAAGAAACTCCGGGCGATGCGAGTCGTGTGATCTTGAACGAAACGGCAGTAGAGCAAATCGGCTGGGCATTGGATGAAACCGTGATCGGCAAAAAGATTCAGTTGCCCGGTTCGGATGTTTTCTTTGAAGTGATTGGTGTAGTGAAAGATTACAACTACTGGACATTGGGCAACCCTATTGAGCCGATGGCGATCTTTCATTTGAAGAACGAACAACTTTTTGGTGGTGGCACCAAGCAATATTTGGTAGCACGCATCGATGGCCAAACTGCCGAGGGGTGGAAAACAACGTTGACTCAGTTAGAGGCACTCTACAAAAAGAAGGCAGGCGATTTTCCGTTCGAATATTCTTTCGTCGATCAGGCATTCGCCAACACATTCAAAGGCGAGGCGAACTTTGCTAAAACACTAACCGCTATGGCCGGCTTGTGCATACTTATAGCCTCGTTGGGGTTATTGGGAATGATCGTGTATGCTTTAGAGCAAAAGACAAAAGAGATTGGCATCCGCAAAGTTTCCGGAGCATCGGTCAGCGATATTCTGTTACTGATTTCGAAAGGCTACACCATCCTGATTGTAATTGCCTTTGCCATTGGAGCGCCACTCTCCTATTGGCTGATGACAAAATGGTTGCAAAGTTTTGAATACCACATCACACCCTCGCCTTACATTTACATTGGCGCGGGACTGGGGACTTTGTTAACTGCACTCACCATCACCAGCTATCATTCGGTGAAGGCCGCATTACTCAATCCGGTAGATGTGTTGAAGGATGAGTAAAATAAATAGTTTTGTTGTATCTTTACTTTACAACTTGTAAAAATGACCGCACTCACCATTGATCGTACAAAGAAATGGACAGTAGATGAATATCTGATGCTGGGTGAAATCAAAACTCCCTGTCAGTTGATTAATGGAGAAATCATTATGAGTCCAGCACCTTCCACCAAACATCAGCAAGTCTCTCGCAGATTATTTAAAATTATAGACGCAGCTACATCCGGAAAAGGTGAGCTGTTCTATGCACCTATTGATTTGTACATTGACTCGGTCAATGTGTTTCAACCTGATTTATTGTATCTCTCCGAAGCGAATAGGTCATCACTCACTGACCGTGGTGTGGAAGGCCCAGTTGATATAGTGGTGGAAATTAGTTCGCCTTCCAATAGCAATACCGATCGCCATCACAAGAAAATCAACTATCTAAATCACGGTGTAGGCGAATACTGGATTGTAGATCCGGCAAACGGAACTATTGAAATTTATACACCTCAGCGCGGCATGAACGCTCCAATCGTTTATCGATCAGAATCAGAAATAGTTGAGTCCATTCATATTTCTATGATCCGTTTTGAACTTAGTGAACTATTTTAAGCCTATCATGGCTTTCGATTAATTAAACAAGCATTGAGGTTGAAGGAAAATCAGGGGTTCTTAACAAAGTAGTTCGGCTTCAGTTTTTGTTTGATATCAACAGGCAACTTCTCTCCTTGCGAATATCGATCGATCAGGCTGGCTAAATGTCGATGGTTATACTTTGAAATTTTATAAAATCCAGCTATTGCCGCTACGGAACCTGCTCCTGCCATCGCATGAATAACAGGGGGAGTTGTTTTATCAAATGTTGATGAAATCCTGGTCAAGGAATACAAGGCTACTGAACCACATAGAACTGCGAGGAGTCTACCTGATCTCTTTTTGGTAAGAAACATCTTTCGGATTGCTTCAATAGTGTCTTTCTTAGGATCATTCACATTCTGAAGTTCTGATAACAAGAGAGATGCCTTTTTATCAAACTTTGACAATTTCAATTGGGCCTCAGCATTGGTCACTGGTCGAAAAGTTGCTAATCCATCCATTACGCCTTTTCCAACTCCACATTCTAAAAAATAAGTTTTACCAGCTTCAACACGCATTTGAAAGGAAGCTTCAGACACCGTTACCGCCTTAAAAGTTACAGAACCTGGTTTGCAATGGTACAAGAAGTATGTATTTGGTGCGATCATACCAATCACTTTGTTGTCATGCAAAATCTGGTATGATTTAGTGCCAATCAGCCGGCCTTGGCGAAAGAACACAATTCGGGCTAATGAATCTTGTGCAAAGCATGCGATAGAACCTAAGAACAATAGACTAAAGATTGTGAATCTGAAGACTCTCATTGGTAGTAAAAAAAATTAGTTTTTAGATTTAAAAAATAATCCCAAACATCCCAAGAACGTTATCAAAACCACCCAACTGGAAGCCAGCGTCACTTTATTTCCGATCAAATAAGGTTTGGGTTCAAACTTAAACTCCACCACATGTTTGCCTTGCGGAATTTTGAGTGCACGCAAAACATAATTGGCGCGAAGCAACGTGGTTTCCTTTCCATCAATCAAGGCATGCCATCCTTTGGGATAATAGATTTCCGAAAACACAGCAAGGCCATCCGTGGTACTTTCCGTTTCATATTTAAGGTAAGAAGGTTTGAACTCCACCAATTGAATGGTGCTTGCACTATCCAGCGATATTCCTTCAAACAATGATGTTGCAAATTTCGATTGATCGATGACGGCGGTCTCTTTGGTATCAATCGTTTCTGTCTTTTTCAACTCTTCGGTGGGCGAGTTAACCGACACAACTTCTTTTACAAACCAGGCTGCTCCATTTGCATTTGGATTCGGAATGACATTGGCTGCTTCCGGCCCATAGACTACATACTTCGTGTTCAGCATGTTTATCACACCATATTTCGTAAAATCTAAACTACCCTGCTGCGCATCTTTATACAACTGGTTGGTCTCTTTCAACAAGCAGGAATCATACAAATCCTGGTAGCGCCTCAACTTTGCACCGTGGTAGCCACCCAACGAGTGATGTGTATAGGAAGTGCGTGCTTCCGACATCGCTCCTTGCAAATTATACACCCGATAATAGGACTTGTCTTGCAAGATTCGCTCATCAGCAGCATTGTTGGCAACAAATGAATTATCGCGCTTACGCTGATAATTTTCCTTCGTAAAATACCTTCTGTCAACTACGGAAAGATCAATGGCTACCAGAAAAATAATGATCGCATAAAATCCCAACGCAGAAACTTTCTTTTCGAAATTAAAATACAACAGCAAAAAGACAGGCAGGATAAATGCAAAAGCGCGCCACGCATCGGCACGCAATAAACTTCTGCGGTCTTCACTCAATGCCTTTACAAACCACACAGGTAATTGACCCTCGCCATCTTTCACAAAACTTCCCATTCCTGCAAAAGCAATTAACACCAAACACAAGCCACCGGTGACGCCAAATGCGATGAGTATTTTCTTTTTGGTTTCTTTGGTGATACCATTTGTAAGCAATCGCTCTACGCCCATCATTCCCAACAAGGGCATCGCAAATAGAATCATGACCAAGGCAAAACTCACCGAGCGAAATTTATTATAACCCGGGAAGTAATCGAACATGAAATAGTTAAATGTCGAGAAACTATCGCCCCAGCTCAGCATGAGACCCAGCGCTCCGATGGGAACCAACCACCACACGTATTTGCGCTCAGCAAATAAAATTCCAATCACAAAAAGAAAAATAACGATCGCTCCTGCATAATACGAGCCCGCCGTAGAACCTTGCGGGCCCCAATACGCTGCGGTGTAGTTAGCCAATTGATTCGCCGTTTCATTGTCTCCCGAATTCATCAATGCTTTATAGGTGGCACTATTCTGATCCTGAACAAACGCTTTCATGCTCGTGCCTCCATAAAAATCCGGAATCATCAACGCCATCGATTCCCACACCCCATACTTATAGGCAAAGGCATATTCCTTTGACAATCCGTTTGCATCTGCTGCATTGCCTTGCGAGGCCGGTTTTACCAATTCCGATTTTCCTCGAATGGAATAGTTCGTGTATTCGTTAATCGCCCAAAATTGTCCGAAGAAAGTACATGCCGCCAACACGGCTGCCGGAATCAACGCACCCAGTGTTTTGAAAAAATTGCCAAGCTGTTTGGTTTGGTAATGATGAATGAGTTGCATCAAACCATACGCGGCTACAATCAATACAGTGTAATAAGTTATCTGCAAGTGATTTTCACGCAAGTGCAAGGCGAGTGCAATGGAAGTAAGCCCGAAGCCAACCAAGCGCTTACCCGAAAAAGCCAAATGAATTCCGGCTATCACTAAAGGCATGAAAGCTATGGCACCAATCCGTGAGTTATGTCCAGCCGATAAGCCAATGATCACATACGATGATAAACCAAAAGCCAATGCACCAGCAATGGCGAGATAGGGTCGAACGCCAAATGCTAACAACAAAATGTAGTAGCAGAGAAAGGCAGCAAAAATGTTGTTGATCGGATGAGGCAGAAACAAACTCATGATTTTCTTCGTCCACACTACAGGCCCATCGCTCCAACGCAAACTAACCAGATAGGCAGGCATACCGCTGAACATGTTCGATGCCCAGAGGCCTTCTTCACCTGTCGCTTCACGATAATCGCTCAATGATTTACTGGCTCCCTGATACTCTTGAATATCATGTTGGCTGATGGCTTTGTTATCAAAAAAGACCGGACTGAAGAAGAAGATGGTGACAAGAAGAAATACCAAAATGGCGATGGCATGAGGCTGAATGGCAGACCACTTAATTTTTTGCATGGAAATGGGTTTTATAGTCTGCAAATGTGCAAATTTGATTTGGTTTAAAGTATATCCTAAACCTTCAAATGCTATGAATTTTCGAATTCCTCTTTTTGCGTCTATCGTTTTGATAATCAGTTGCCAGTCTCCAGCAAAAGAAGATAAACGTTCAGAAGACCAACCATCGGCAACTGACATCGCTGCCATCCGTGTTGTCTTAGAAAAGCAAGTGAACGCCTGGAACGAAGGGAACATTGATGGATTTATGGAAGGTTACTGGAAGTCGGATTCGCTCCTCTTTATCGGACCGAAAATTACTTATGGATGGGATAGCACCTTGGTTCGGTACAAAAAGAGTTATCCCGACAAGGCCGCAATGGGGCAACTGCGCTTCGACATTATGCGGGTAGACTTTGTATCGAAAGACAGTTATTTGGTCACAGGCCGATATACATTGATGCGAGCCAATGACCAGCCCACCGGCATTTTCACGCTATGGGTTAAGCGAATCAATGACGAGTGGGTGGTGGTATATGATCATACTTCTTAACAGTTAATTACTGGCAGCAGGCTAAACGTGAGGTAAGCTGAAATTTTTCAAGTGAAAAATAACCACGCATACTTGATTGCGAGGAGATGCTTATGCGACCGAAAATATTCACCAGATTAACACTCCCTGAATAGGGGGAGAAATATTCATGAACTCTATAATAAGACTGTCCATTACTATCCGTTGACAGGTTGTAGATAACATACGACGCAGAGACCATCGACGTGCCAAATCTGTAAACTTGGCTATCTGGAGATTGACCCTGAAAGGCATAGGTAAGAAGGTACAACCTATTCGATTCATTTCGTGAAGCAGAGATGACGTAGAGGTAAAAAGGATCTTCATCCGGTTGGGCTGCATTCACACTGTAGCAACTGACCGTAGAAAAAGGAATATCTAGGTTATCGATTTTCACCTCTACTCCTTGTTGGTTGCAAGGAAGTGGCGATGCAGATTGAACCACAAATTTGGTTCCTTCTGTCGAAAAGCTAAATGAATTAGCGGCAGTTGACGTTAAGTACTTATTCGCCAACTCATTATTGAAAGACCATGCCCAATCATTCTTCTTGGCAATTTCCGGAATCTGACCTCCGTCCTTACAAGCTATCAGCAGCAGCAGAATGTAAAATCCGTTCTTGATTTTCATGTGCTTAAAATATAAAACCTAAACGCAATGAGCTATTGTAGTTCGAACCAATCTGAAAGATTGAACCGCCTTTGATCGGCTGACCGGCTTGACCATTGCGTGGCGTAACTGTAATGTCACTTGAGCTCACCAATTGAAATCCGTAGCCTACTTCTAGTCCGATATAAAGTCGTTTAATCACATAGTAGTCTGCACCAATAATCAGGTTAGAGCCAAATCGGGTATACCCACGCTCAGTACCATTGGTATCCCAGGCACCGCTGATCGAACTGATTGAGCTTTGTCCCTGTGAGGCTGTGCGATCATCTGAATAGCTTGAAGTCTTCAACGCAATATCCACATCAAATCCAACGTATGGAGATAAACGTTCGGTGCCTACAAAGTGCCACTCATAGCCCGGCCGAAAATTGATCTCGAAACTGGATTGCGTTACATTTTCAATTTGCTTTTGGCTTTTGAAGCCAAGCGTACCTGAAATGCGCCATGCCTGACGATTGGTGACAAATTTTCTGAAGCGCAAATAATTGATTGAAACCGGTGTTGACGAAAACGGATTGAAGTTAACTTCAATAGTTGAATTCTTCGCATTTGGTTTGTATTCATTCGTCACAGAAGCCTCTTGCGCAAAGCCGGAAACACAAACCACCCACAGGAAAATAAATAAAAATGATTTCATAAAAGGTTTAAATTTTTTTCAAATAAACGAAGAGAAAAGTAAATAAAAAATAAAAAGTGTTTATTGTAAGCCTAAGTAAAAAATCATCACTAACTCTACCAGTTTGATAACCCAAAAAATGGATAACCCGTCCGTTGTACAACGTTTCACATCCGAAATCCTCGCACATCGTGGCATCATCCACAAAATATGTCGCGTTTACCGGAGAGACGCCGATGATCGGAATGACCTGTATCAAGAAATTGTAATGAATGCCTGGCAATCGTATGCACGGTTTGAAGGGCGATCGAAATTCTCGACATGGCTTTATCGAGTGGCCATCAACACAGCTTTGTATCAAACACGCAAAGACAAGTTTTTTGGAAAGATGTCGGATTTAGATTCAGCAGAAAACCAGCCGGAAGAAATTTCGAACGAAGATGATCTACGGCTTTTATACAAAGCCATTGATCAACTCGATGCGGTCGATAAATCCATTGTGCTTTTGTATCTGGACGAATTGCCGTACAAAGAGATTTCAGAAATCACGGGACTCACCGAAACGAATGTGGGCGTAAAGCTGAACCGCATTAAACTAAAAATGAAAAACATACTTTCTGCATATGGAGCTAGATGATTTGAAAGCGCAGTGGGCCAAGCCCGACTGGAATAAAGCTACGGAAAATGACCGGAAAGAAGTTGAAGAAATTCTTGCCATCATCGCTAAATCGAAAAGCGGGATTCGCAGAATCTTCTCAATTGAATTGGGCGTTGGCCTTGTGATGTATCTACTTTTTGGAGCGGTGGCTTTTTGGGTAAAGGGCAGTGTAGAGATATTCCTCTACAAACTGGTTGGCGTGATTACCGTGTTTGCTATTCCCATCTATTACCGAATTTATCAATCCATCCGCCTTCTCGAAACTGCTGATTACGGCAAAGACATGAAGAGCCATCTCTCTGCTTTTTTAACACATTACAAAATTACCATGGCGATTTATCAATGGGGAAGTTATTTGATGATTCTCGGATGTCTGGTGGTCTTTTACAACGATGATTCTTTTAACAAACAATCTGTAATCTTCAAAATCCTAATTACCGTTTACATGATCATTGCCATGATCATCACGAAGCCTCTCGTGAAACGTTTTTATGGACGAAAGGTAAAGTCGATGGAGGAATTTGTGAATGAGTAAAAAAAATGGTTGAGGCGTCAAGACGCCTCCAAGCTGTCAGACGCCTTATTGCCATTTCACAAAGCTTCACAGAGAACCACAGAGGTACACAAAGAAAACCCTCTGTGTAACTTTGTGCTCTCCGTGCAACTCGGTGAAATAAAAATTCAATAATCAGCCATTACACAAAGTTTCACAGAGAACCACGGAGGGACACAAAGAAAACCCTCTGTGCAACTTTGTGCTTCTCCGTGCAACTCGGTGAAATAAAAATTCAATAATAAGGTATTACACAAAGCTTCACAGAGAACCACAGAGGGACACAAAGAAAACCCTCTGTGTAACTTTGTGCTCCTCCGTGCAACTCGGTGAAATAAAAATTCAATAATCAGCTATTACACAAAGCTTCACAGAGAACCACAGAGGTACACTAAGAAACTCTCTGTGAAACTTTGTGCTCCTTTGTGTCACTTAGTGACATTCTTTCAAAGATGCCTCGTACCTCGGCAGGACAGAGAGAGTAAGGTGTCAGACTAAAAAAAGCAGTTCAGGCGTCACGACACCTCCAAGGTGTCAGACGCCTTATTGCCATTTCACAAAGCTTCACAGAGAACCACAGAGGTACACAAAGAAAACCCTCTGTGTAACTTTGTGCTCCTTTGTGTCACTCGGTGACATTCTTTCAAAGATGCCTCGTACCTCGGCATGACAGAGTTGGGTAAGGTGTCAGACGCTTAAATACCTACACTGTCATTCCGAGGTACGAGGAATCTTCTGCACAATAACTCCTAAATATAAAAGTTGCTTCGTAAACTAAAACTTCAGCAACGCATATCCCTTCAATTGATAAGTAGTAAGTGTGGTGAGCATGGAGGTTGCTACTTTTACCTCGGGCACCATTTTGTTTCGATCCACTTTGCGATTAATCAAAGATTGCCCACAAACAAAAATGCGTACTCCTGACTTCGACAACTCCTGGAACAGATTCAAATTTGGGTTATTGGTCTTAAATTTCTTTTGGTATGCAGCATTGTCCATCACGTTGTACGTGGCTCCTCCGTGTATCACCATCACCACATCCAACTTTTCTTTCGGCACACCGCCCATTACGTGCAGGTTGACCAGGCGCGCCACATTGTTGATGGCCCAACTTAACGAATCCGGATTTTCGCTCTCACGTTCTACTTCAATCACAATTTTATAGTCGAGGTTCGGATCGGGTTTTTCAGCGGCATACGGAATTTCAAAAATACCACCATAATTATTTACGGCCGGAAACACTCTTTTCTGTGCGAACGAAGTGGTTGCCATCAGGCACAATGCAAAAACAATAAGTCTGTTCATATTTTTTTATTTAGCTGTAATCAGTTTACCAATGATCTTTCAATATATGAATGGCCGCTACGAAGATAAGCAGTGCCGTGATGCGCTTGATATACATGGGATTAAATTTAATGGCTCCCAATCGCGAACCGATTTGCCCACCAGCCATCACCGCCACCAGCAACGGCAACAAAAACGACCACTGCAAATGCAAACCGCCACGAAGCCATTGTCCGGCCAGTCCACTAATGGAGTTCACGAGAATAAACAAACTGGCCAGTGCGGAAATGCGCTTCGCTTCATTCCAGTTCATTAAGTGCAAGATAGGCGAAAGAAAAATGCCGCCACCAATACTGACCACCCCAGAAAGAAAACCAATGCTGCCCGACAAAACCATTTTTGCCGGCACTGTTTTCAGTGCATTTGAAGTTTTGTTTGAATGCGTGGGATTGATCCACAACAACATAGCCGCCGCCAATAGAGAAATAGCAAGAATGATAAAGAACAAATGCTGTTCCAGCTTCCATAACCCGCCCAGCAAAGCAAATGGAACACTGGCTAATAGAAAAGGCCAAACTTCTTTCCAATCAATTTTACCTTCGCGGTAGAATACGATGGTGCCGCCCGTTACTACCACAATGTTGCAAAGCAAAGCCGTCGGGCGAATGACATCGGGTAACAAAAGAAAAAAGGGCTGTGCCAGCAAGGCGAGGTAGCTGGAACCACCTCCAAAACCCACCGATGCATAGACCAATGCAATCGCGAAAAAAGCCAGCAATAAAATGTAATGCTCCATCAATTCACTCTTCGCAATTCAATCGATGCCAACGACTTCACAAAGCGCCTTCCGGTCTTACAATCTTCGGTAGAAATCATGAGTACTGAATCATTCATCGCAGCAGCACGGATCCCTTCTTTTTCAGTAACAAGAAATACAGTCTCTCCTACTTTGGTATTGAAAATTTCATTCCATGAATAGACCACCTTGTAGCCGTCTGCCGCTTTGCATACAATGTACCACTCACTAAATACCTTGGGCGACTCCGCTTTGATCTCCACGGATTGCAGGATGTCTTTCAACAAAACGCCTTTCATGGCGCGCGCAACGCCTTTCACTTCACCGAGGTGGTTAGTGATAGTCACATCTCCTATCGTATGCTCCTTCCATTGTGCAAAGTCGGTAACCGAAACTTTCTTCTCTGCCTTTACATCGCCGGAAATAGTAAATGATTGCGTAGCGGGTATCGCTTTTTGTGCTACTGCATTGTAACTGATCAAAATAAAAAAGAATAGATGCTTCATCTAAATTATCCTCCTATGGTTGACATGGATTCATTTATAGGTGTTCCTTTCGAGCGACTTCGTTCTGCTTCAAATCCGTCTTTTGGGCGTGCCGAAAATGCGTTCTGCAAATGCAACTTCAAATCATCGTCACTCAGACCATCGCGCATCAGCGTTTTGATATTCAACACACCATCATCATACAAGCAAGTCTTCAATTCGCCTTGTGCCGTAATGCGAATGCGATTGCATGTGCCACAAAAGGTGCGTGTGAACGCTGCAATTACACCGATGGAACCTTTGGCACCAGGGATGCGGTAATGGTAAGCCGTTGAGTTTGCAGGGTCTGCCTCTCGCTGCAAGTCAGGAAAAGCCTGCTGAAGGTGCCGGACAATTTCGACGTGCGTCCATTTCAGTTGTGGGTAATGACTTCCTTCGCCATTAAAAGGCATTTCTTCGATGAATCGAACGGATACCGGAAAGCGACGGGTTAATTCGGCAAGTGGAATAAGATCTTCCGTATTTTTATTCTCCATCACCACCGCGTTTATCTTCACGGGAATGTCATAGGCCATCAACTGCTCAAATGCTTTCCAAGTCTTTTCAAATTCATCCCTGCGGGTAATCGCTTTAAAGCGATCCTTATCCAGCGTATCTAAACTGAGGTTAACCGAAGCGATACCAAGTCGCTTGAGCTCCGCAATGTGGGGCAACGTCAATAAGCCATTGGTGGTCAAATGCAAATCACGTATTCCATCAATCGCCACAATCCGCTCAATCAACTTCATTAGGTCAGTTCGCAAGAAAGGCTCTCCACCTGTCAGCCGCACTTTAGAAATACCCATGCCGGCCAACAGCCGCACAAGTCTTTCAATCTCTTCAAAAGTAAGTAACTCTTTCTTCGGCAGATAGTGAATGCCCTCTTCCGGCATACAATAGAAGCACCGAAGGTTGCACCGATCGGTTACGGCCAGACGCAGGTAGTTAATGGGACGGCCATGATTATCAAACAAAGAAGACGACATGATGGGCGAAAGATAGGAATGATCCGATAAATCTCTGATTATATTTGCTGTATGGTCATTAACGTAAAGGCATTTGGCATTTGTAAAGATTGGTTGGGTGGACGAAATGTTTCCATTGATGTTCAGGGCACTACGGTGGCACACTTGCGTACTACATTAGAACAGCGCTATCCGCAAATGGCGGGACTTCCCTCCTTGCTGATTGCCGTCAACCAACAATACGCAGATGATGACACCACCTTAATGGGCACCGAGGAAGTAGCCCTCATACCTCCTGTCAGTGGCGGATAACTCTAACCAACTTTTGTGATAACCATTACCGATCAACCTCTGGATGTCAACTACATCACTTATTTAGCTACCAGCCCGGATGCCGGTGCAATAGCTGTTTTTGTGGGTACGGTGCGATCAAAAACGCAAGCGAAGAAAGTCATGCGGCTGGAGTATGAGGCCTACGAAGCCATGGCCATTAGCGAAATTCAAAAGCTCTGTGAAGAGGCTAAGTCGAAGTGGCCGATTCAAAAAGTGGCGGTAAGTCACCGCGTAGGTACGTTACAGGTTGGTGAAATTGCCGTGGTGATAGCAGTATCAACCCCACACCGCAAGGAGTCGTTTGAGGCGTGTCAATATATCATCGACCGCCTAAAACAAACGGTTCCGATCTGGAAAAAGGAAGTTTTTGAAGGTGGTGAAGAATGGATTTCCGCCCATCCTTAAAACCGGCTCACCACCATCACCATCAAGGTGCCCAAAGCAATGGCCACCAGCATGGCCCCGACAATGATTACCAGCAATTCCAATTGCATGGCATTCACGTGGGGAAAGTGAATCATGTGTCGAAAATTTTTCATTGGTCAACGATTTTTAGTGGTCACCCGCCGTCTGCGGTTTAGAAAACTTATCGTGGCTTGGACTTTACCATGGCCATCGATTTATGTTTAAGGGTACTTCTAAAAACTCTTTATTTTTATCACCTCAACCCGAACCCTTCTCCAAAGAGAGAAGGGCTATTGTGTTTTTAGAAGTACCATAAAGTAAACACATCTTTAAACAACATTCCATTCTATTTGATTCAAAATGAGGTGAAGTAATTTTTTCTGTAAAAAATAAAAATTTCAAGGTGTATCTTTTGAGAAATTCTGCATTTAGGTATCAGAATGGATCAAACAATGAACGAGACAGACTATCAACACAACCGACTGGATGAAGAACAGGAGGCGATTGATATCAAGCGATCACAAACTGATCCTGAGGCTTTTAAACCACTCTACGAAAAGTACTTTAAGAAGATATTTTTATTTGCCCTTCGGCGCGTGGAAGAAAAAGAACTGGCCCGCGATATTACCCAGCAGGTTTTTTTAAAGGCACTGAACAGCATACGTAAGTTTCAACTGCGCGGATTACCTTTTTCGGCCTGGTTGTTCAGAATTGCCATCAATGAATGTAATGATTACTTCCGCAAGAGCAAGAAGGCCCGGCTGGTGACCATCGATGAGCAGATAACGGAATCTCTTTTTGAAGAGATGATGGCCGACAACCGGATGGACGAACTGAAGCTGCGGCTACCGGTGATTCTAAAAACACTCACACCCGACGAGCTTCAATTAATTGAGTTTCGATTTTTTGAACAACGCTCGTTCCGGGAGATTGGTCTCTTGCTGGATGTTACCGAGACCTACGCGAAGGTAAAAACCTATCGCGCTTTGGATAAAATGAAAAAACGATTTATCAACGATCACACAGTATGACTAAGCGAGAGATAACGGACGAGGAAATCAGAGAGTTGATGGATTTTCAACAGGTGTTGGACGGTCATCGGAAAGCGGTTGCCAAACGCTCGGCTGCCTACTGGGCTAGTGGGATAACCGCTGCCATCATCGTCTCGGTAGTGGTGTATTTCACTACGCGTCCGGTGGAAACACCCTCACCACAAATGCATCAACCATCAACTCATTCACAGCCTTCCATTGTGGTTGCACCTGTAGATAGCACAGAAAAGAAGGTGAAGAAAACTACACCGGTCGAAACAACGGTCATTCCTTCGAAAACGAAAGAGCCACGCAAACCTACCACCAGCCAACCAAAAGCAGCAGTTGCAAAAGCAGATGTGTATGTAGCCGCAGAGCCAATCGAAGGCTATCCGTATCTGTACAAATATTTCAATGACCAACTCGCCTATCCACAGGAAGCTGCCAAAGATTCCATTCAGGGCGTGGTGTCGGTTACGTTCATCATCAGGCCAACGGGTGCAGTTGATCACATCACCATCACCAACTCGCTGGGGCCGTTGTTCGATGCCGAAGCCATGCGGGTCATGCAGGGAATGCCCCTTTGGAAACCGGCTCAGCTCAATGGTAAACCTGTGCCCAGTAAAATGTCAGTGCCCCTCACCTTTCGCATAGAAACGACAAAAAAATAATCTCATGAAATTTGGATTCATTACTCTGCTGATGTGCATCAGCCTGGCTGCTTATAGTCAAAATTTTCAAAAAAAGTATAGCTGGAAAGCGAACGACCTCCGTGAGGTGAAGTCGCATTGGGTCGATTGGGATAACGACAGCTTGTTGGATGTAGTGGTTGTTGGGAAAAGTAGCAACACCGATTCACGAATCGCATTCTACAAAAATTCGGGAGCGCAATCTTTTGCACTAGCCAAAACCAAAACGGAAGATATGGTTCCCACCGATGTTTATTGCGCCGATATCAATCAGGATAATCGCATCGACTTGTTGCTAACGGGCACGATTGATGGCAAGGCAGGCGTGCGGGCCGTTATCAACGATTCCAACCTTGCATTGCGCGATTCATTGCTGAAGTTGCCGGAAATAGTGACCACTTCTTTGATTGCCAAAGATCTTGACCTCGATGGCCGACTCGATTTGGTTGTGGGTGGCTCCAACTTTTTGAAGATTTTTCAAAACACCGGCAAAGCCTACGAACTCAAGTTTGATTCACTGGGTATTTCTGTTTCATCCATTGCGTCGCATGATTACGATCGCGACGGCAAAAATGATCTAATCATATCTGCAACGAACAGTAATGAGCCTCTCTTATTCTTCATGAAGAACCTGGGCAAATTCACATTCAAGAAAAAGGAACTTCCTTCGCCTACAGCAGGCAACATTGAAAGTGGCGACTTCAAACGGGATGGCAAATTTGATGTGATTGTGAATGGAACCAACATCCATCAACAAGCGCAACTGAAATACTTTACCAATGTGGGGAATGCGTATGAAGCGACGGACTCGCTTGCTAATTACCAATCAGGGCAACTGCTGTTAGCTGATTTCAACTCCGATGGGGTGGCCGAACTGTCATTTACCGGAAGGAAGACAGATGGAAAACGTGCCAATCAGATCATTGACTCAACTGGAGCTGTCACTGCTCTCGACACAGCACGAGTGTATGCACAGAAGTGGGGTGACTATGATTTGGATGGCGACCTGGATGTGCTGCGTGTGCTCGATTCGGCTTCCTATTTTGTGTATCAGGTTTGGGAAAATAAAGAGTCCAAAATCAATTCACGCCCAGGCAAACCTGCCCGCACTTTCTCTGTCAATTTTTTCAATCGCACGTTCATTTATTGGGATAAATCAACCGACGACCACACACCTCAAAAGTCGTTGACGTACGATATCGGATTGTACGATCCTTCCGCGAAAGCGAATTACATCGCATCCGGCTTTAATCTTATAACTCAGAGAAGATTTCAAACAGCACATGGCAATCAAACCACTAACAACGTGATGATGCTGCCACTGATTCCCTCCAGCTATTTGTATTCAGTGCAAGCCGTTGATAATAGTTTTACCGGAAGTCGATGCATCAATGGGCAATGCAATGCGAAACCTTGCCCGAGCATTGAGATTGAATACGTTCAGGTTTGTCAAAATAATCCCGTTGAAATTACGCTTCCCAAACCCGTGTACTGGTTTTCATTCAAAGAAGGTTTTCTGGGCGAATCAACGAAAGCAACGCTGAGTCCGACTGGCACCGACACCGTGGTGTTTATCGATCCTTCAGCCGGAGGTGGTTGCAAAGCCTGGGTCTTGAAAGTAAACACACTATCCAAAATCGAATCATCGACAAAATATGTTTGCTTTGATCAATCGATCAAACTGGGCATTGAGCCGGGCTGGGAAACGCCTACCTGGAAATGGAATACGACATCGGCCACCGGCGATACGGTGTCATTGTCTACCAAGAAAAATGTGGTGGTTACTGTGGAGGCCAAGAAAGGTTCATGCTCTTACAAAAAAGAGTTTACCATTCGCGTAAGCATACCAACCTTAAAATTGAATGGTGATTATTTTAAAATCAAAGAAGGCGAAAGCGTAACACTGGAAGCCAGCGGTGCGGAATCTTATCAATGGAGTCCTGCAACAGGATTGAGCAATTCACAGTCGGGCACGACCAACGCCTCGCCCACAAAAACCACCGTCTATCAGGTGGTAGCGAAAGATAGCATTCAATGTGAAGCGCGGGCGAGTGTAACGGTGGAAGTAGAAGATTCAGGATTTCTCGCCACTTTATTCACGCCCAATGGCGATGGCAAAAATGACGAAGTGAAAGTTTATGGACTATCGGCTGCGAACGAATTCCGGTTTCAGATTTACAATCGCGAGGGCGTGGTAGTGTACGAGACAACCAATTTATCACAAGCTACGACACAAGGTTGGAATGGATCTACCAACAGCATAGCGCAATCGGCCGGTGTGTACTATTGGAAGGTAGAGGGCACGCAGCCCAACGGTGAGCCCGTTCGAATCAATGGCAAAACAAAAGGTTCTATTCTTCTGGTTCGCTAATCGAAATGCAGATGGAATTTAGATTGACGCTCATTCATGCTGGATTATTTTTCCTGTTGTTCGGCACGGTACCCGTTCATGCGCAGTACTTTCAATTTTCGCAATACAATTTTACGCAGCAGCGTGTCAACCCGGCTTGGATTGGAACGAACAAATACATGTCTGCCTCACTCCTCTCACGCACACAAAGCACAGGTGGCGATTTTTCTATCAACAGCAATCAACTTTCGTTACAGCGACCACTGCTCAATCGAAGTACCGGCCGTGCGTGGTCGGGCATTGGCCTTACTTTTTTAGACGATCGCTCCGGAGGGGTGTTTCGTACCGAAGAGATTACATTGAGTTATGCCGTCAACATTCGGTTAAGTCGCTACCGTATTTTATCGCTGGGCTTCAAGGGACTTTACCAGTCGCGGAGAATAAGTTTAGATGGCTACTACACCGGATCGCAATATGTTCCCGACCGAGGATTTGATGGCTCACTTCCATCAGGAGAAACGATGAATGAGTTGACCAATAGCTTTTCTACATTCAGCACGGGTTTGTATTGGCAGCAAGTCGATCGGCAAGATGAAGTAGAAGCATATTGGGGCTTATCTTTATTTGACATCAACAAGCCGAACGATGCTTTTTTCAATAAGCAAAATCAACTGGCATCTACACTGGTTTTTGCAGGCGGCTTTCGCGCCTACCAGCAAGCAGAACTTTCTGTTTTCCCAGAAGTGCTTTACAGCATGAACAGTGGTGGCCACGTAATGAATGTGGGAGCTAAGTGGCAATACAATTTGAATAAAAGCGCACGCGAGCAATCACACCTTGACTTCCTTACCAAATATGTGATCGGTCGCTCAGGCATTGTCGGCGCACAACTGCATCAGGGCAATTTCTCCATCGGACTCAGTTATGATTTTCCGCTTTTTGTTACTAATCCTTCCAATCTAGGAGCATTGGAAGTAGGTATTGAAATCCGAAAGCTGACCACGACAAGTGCACCTAACCGTAAAGCAAAAGGAAAAGCGAAAGGAAAAGGAAAAACAAAGCGCAAAAAAACAAAAAAGCCAGCTCGTCCGGTTGCCTATCGCCGTGTGCCTGTGCCTAAGAAGCAAACGCCAAAAGTAAATCTGGATTCGTTAGCCGCCATTACTCCGATAAAATCCGTTACTGTGCAGGATACCACGACAGCACCCATTGAACTCGTGAAGATGGACACCGCTAAATTTAAGTTAAATGCCGAAGCAGGTAAGGTGTTGCATGAGCCAATGATTGTGGAGAAGATAACACTTCACTTCCAATTTGAATTTAACAGCGTTGATCTGGACGATAAAACCGAAGAGTTCCTCCGTCAACTCAGCGAAACGCTGACGGAAGACAAAGCGTTGAAAGTGCGAATCACTGGACACACGGACAACATTGGCTCTGCAAAGTTCAACCAACGGCTTTCGCAAAAACGAGCGGAGGCCGTGCTGAGCGAATTGGTGAAGAAAGGCATTTCAACGGATCGCATCACTGCCGAAGGAAAAGGATTGAGCAGCCCCATCACCACCAACGAAACAGAAGAGGGCCGGAGTAAAAACAGAAGGGTTGAAATTGTGCTGTACTACGAACGCTAAGAGGGATGAAAATCGCTCTTACCTCCGGTCTTCTCTGTGAGTTGGATTTTCTCGATTACGATATCATGTGAAATCGCTTTGCACATATCGTAGATGGTAAGCGCAGCGACTGAAGCTGCTGTAAGTGCTTCCATCTCCACACCTGTTTTGCCGGTTACTTTCGCGAAGGTTCGAATGATAGCGCGTTCGCCTTTCACTTCAATCGTTACCTGCACATCTTCTAAACCGAGAGCATGACAGAATGGGATGAGTTCGTGTGTGCGCTTGGCAGCCATCACTCCGGCAATGATGGCCGTTTGAAACACCGGACCTTTTTTTGTGATCAACTTATCTCCTGCCATCCGGCTCATGATTACGTTTCCCAGAAAAACAATCGCTTCTGCTTTCGCTACACGCGTGGTCACTTTCTTTTCAGAAACATCGACCATCTGCGGGTTGCCGGATGAACTAATGTGCGTAAATTGATTTTCCATTCAGCTAAATTAATGAATCATGATCAGTGTTGAAGAAGCTACCGCGATTATTCTTGCGAACACAGCCGTGTTGAAGAAGAAGGGCGTGCCACTCGAAGAAGCGTTGGGACAATCATTGGCCGAAGCCATCGAAGCCGACCGCGACTTTCCTCCCTTCGATCGCGCTACGATGGATGGCATTGCCATTTCGTTCGATGCATTTCAGTCAGGCACACAATCATTTCCAATTGAGTCGGTGCAGGCTGCCGGTGAGCCCGTAGGTAAATTGCTGAACAACACCCACTGCATCGAGATCATGACCGGAGCACCGCTACCCGTGGGCACCGATAGCATCATCCCCTATGAGCAACTCCGCATCACCAATCGTATCGCGGTCATCGAAACCACTTCCGTGGAGCAAGGTCAAAACATTCACCGCCAAGGGAATGATGCCCAGCAAGGTGAAGAGCTTTTAACACCGGGCTCCATCATCACTTCGGCTGAAGTCGCATTGTTGGCTTCGGTTGGAAAAACGGAAGTATTGATTTACGAACTTCCCAAAGCAGCGATCATATCTACCGGCAACGAGTTGGTGGACATAGAGCAGCAGCCATTGCCACATCAGGTGCGTAAGTCCAACAGCTATGCGTTAAAGGCGGCTTGGACTGCGCTCGGAGGAACATCAGCCCTCTTTCATTTGGCCGATGATGAACACGTAATTCTTAGGGAGTTAAAACACATTCTGACAGATTATGACGTGCTTATTTTGTCGGGAGGCGTATCGAAAGGAAAGTTCGATTTCATTCCACAAAGTCTGGAAGCACTAGGCATCCAAAAGATCTTTCATCAGGTCAGCCAGAAACCGGGCAAGCCACTGTGGTTTGGCCATTCGGCGACTAAGTTTGTTTTTGCCCTTCCGGGGAATCCGGTTTCAACGTTTCTGTGTTTTCATCGCTATGTAAAGCCCTGGCTGATGGCCAGTTGCGGAAGGAAAGCAGCACCCATCAAAGCCATACTGGCAGAAGACTTTTCATTTAGCGCACCACTCACTTATTTCCTGCAAGTTCGTTTGCAAAATGAGGATGGCAAATGGATGGCCTACCCGATGCCGGGCGGTGGCTCGGGAGATTTTGTAAACCTGCGCGAAGCAGATGGGTTTTTGGAGTTACCGAAAGGTAAAAATTCCTTCCAAAAAGGCGCATCATTTGACCTTGTTGCCTTTAGGTAAAAATTCAAATTGACATTACCTTTGCCAAATTCTAATATTCTAAAAGCATTCGCATGTTCGATAATTTAAGTCTCAAACTAGAAAAGGCATTTCAAACGCTGAAAGGCAGTGGCCGCATCACGGAAATCAACGTGGCCAGCACGGTCAAGGAAATTCGCAAAGCGCTGATCGATGCCGATGTTAACTATAAGGTAGCCAAGGAACTAACTGACGATATCAAACAAATAGCGATGGGCCAAAATGTGCTCACCGCCATCTCTCCGGGGCAGTTGCTCACCAAAATTACCAACGATGAGTTGACCAAACTTATGGGTGGTGCGAGCGAGGACATCAAGATCGAAGGAAACCCCGCTGTCATTCTGATTGCCGGTTTGCAAGGTTCGGGTAAAACCACTTTTTCTGGAAAACTGGCCAACTACCTCAAGCGTCAGGGACGTCAGGTGTTGTTAACCGCGTGCGACATCTATCGCCCTGCTGCGATCACGCAATTGCAAGTATTGGGCGAACAAATTGGCGTGGAAGTATATGCCGAACCCGAAAATAAAGACGCTGTAAAAATAGCGAAAGCTGCCATTGAGCATGCCAAGAAAAACAATCACCGCATTGTGATTGTCGATACCGCAGGACGCTTGGCGGTGGACGAGCAAATGATGGATGAAATCGCGAAGTTGAAAGAAGCACTCAAGCCTTCCGAAACACTTTTTGTGGTAGACTCCATGACGGGTCAGGATGCTGTGAACACTGCCAAAGCATTCAATGATCGTTTGAATTTTGATGGTGTAGTGTTGACCAAATTGGATGGCGATACACGCGGTGGTGCAGCATTAACCATTCGCCGTGTGGTAGAAAAACCCATCAAGTTTGTCAGCTCGGGTGAAAAGATGGAAGCCATCGACCGCTTCTATCCCGATCGTATGGCCGGCCGTATCCTGGGCATGGGCGATGTGGTGAGCTTGGTAGAAAAAGCACAGCAGACGTTTGACGAAGAAGAAGCTAAGCGCCTCAATGCCAAGATGCGCAAAAACCAATTTGACTTCAACGACTTCCTGAAGCAATTGGAGCAAATCAAAAAGATGGGCAACATGAAGGACATGCTCGGCATGATTCCCGGCATGGGCAAAGCCATGAAAGATGTAGACATCAACGATGATTCATTCAAACCGGTGGAGGCCATTATCCGCTCTATGACTCTGGATGAGCGTGAGAACCCTGATAAGATCAACCCAAGCCGCAAAAACCGAATCGCGAAAGGCAGCGGGACATCGGTGCAGCAAGTCAACCAGTTGTTGAAACAATTTGAAGACATGCGCAAGATGATGAAGATGATGAATAAAATGGGAGGCGGTAAGCGCGCCCTCAATGCACTCAATCCTTTTGGTAGATAATTTATGGGAACCTCTAAAAACTCTTTCTTCTTATCACTTCAACCCCTCGCGCTTCTCCACAAGAGAAGGGTACAAGGCGTTTTTAGAGGTAATCTCATGAAAAGCTTTCTGATTAGCTTCTTCTTGTTAATTCAAATGAGTGTGATGGCACAAGATTCATTGTATCAAAAGAAAATCTTTGTGCGTCAAACCGACACGATAGCCTATCGCATTTTGTATCCTAAAAATTATGATCGTAGCAAATCGTATCCATTGGTTTTGGTGTTGCACGGTGCCGGGGAACGAGGAAAAGACAATGAGAAACAATTAGTACATGGCTCGAAGTTGTTTGCCAATGAAAAAGTACGCAAAGAGTTTCCCAGCATCGTCATCTTTCCTCAATGCAAAGAGGAAAGCTACTGGTCAAGCGTAAAAATTGATCGTGAAAAGTTGCCGTTGACATTTGACTTCGACTACATCCGCGAAGAAACCAAAGACCTCTCGATGGCAATTGCACTGACGGAGCAAATCATTAAGTCCGAACGTGTAGATAAAAAAAGAGTCTACATAACAGGACTCTCAATGGGTGGCATGGGCACGTTTGAAGCAGTGTATCGTTACCCGAAACTTTTTGCGGCAGCCGCTCCTATCTGTGGAGGTGGCGATGCCGTACACTATAACAAGAAAGCGGCAGAGGTTCCATTCTGGATTTTTCATGGCGATAGCGATAATGTAGTTGGCGTTGATTACTCGCGGATCATGTACAAACAAATTCAACAATTTTCTAAAAAGGTAAAGTATACTGAATATCCGGGTGTGATGCACAACAGCTGGGACAATGCCTTTGCCGAACCGGAGTTTCTTATCTGGATGTTTGCGCATTCCAGGTAAATCACACACAAGCTAGTATGCCGACTCCTTCCCTATTTCATGGTGCCCTCAAAGAAGAAGTGGCCGCCTTCGGTGAACTACGGAAGTTTGTCTCCGGCGATGTGATGCTGCAAGAAGACAGTTACATCAAAGTGATTCCACTGGTGCTTAGTGGAAGCCTCAAAGTGGTTCGAACCGATGCCAACGGACATGAGATATTGTTGTACTACATTACGTCGGGCGAGAGTTGCATCATGTCCTTTCTGGGTGGCATGCATGACGAGCCCAGCAAAATCAAGGCGGTTGTAGAAGAGGATGCTGAACTGCTGCTGATTCCGGTATCCAAAGCAAGTGAGTGGGTAAAGAAGTTTCCGGAATGGTCGGATTTCATTTTCAAACTATATCACAAACGTTTTGAAGAGTTATTGTCCGTGGTCAATGCCATTGCTTTTCAAAAGTTGGACGAGCGATTGCTTCAACTGCTCACCCAAAAATCCAAACTGACGCATTCCAAAGAAATTGTAGTCACCCACAATCAACTGGCCGAAGAACTCGGCACGGCACGCGAGGTGATTTCGCGTGTGGCCAAACAGATGGAAAACGAAGGTCTGATTCGTCTGTCGCGGAATAAGATTACCCTTGTGTGACATTGGTCACCATTTCACGCTACCGCGACACTTACATTTGAGTCATAAACAAAACACATTATGACCAAAAACATGGGCTCTGCTGATCGGGTAATTCGCGTGATTCTCGCAGCAATTGTAGTAGTACTTTACTTTGTCAACATCATCTCCGGAACAGTAGCTATCGTCTTGTTAGCATTCTCTGCCATTTTCGTTCTCACTAGCATGGTAGGCGTGTGCCCTTTATACTTGCCACTCGGGTTGAATACACTACGCAAGAAGATCAATGGATAAGTTAAGAAAACCACTACTCATTGCAATGGGTGGACTGGTCGGTCTAGCAGGTGGTTATTTCTATTGGCAACAGGTAGGCTGCGTCAGTGGCAGTTGTCCGATCACGTCCAATCCGATTCATTCCTCACTCTACGGAGCCGTGATGGGTGGATTGCTCTTTAATATGTTTATCGATTCTAAAAAATAGTATTTAAAAATCAACGATATGCTTGACTCATTAAAAAGTTTAATCGGCCTCGGCCCCGCAGTAGATTATCAACATCTGGTAAAACACGGTGCTATCATTTTAGATGTGCGTAGCAAAGGCGAATATCAGCAAGGGCACATCAAAGGATCGCTGCACATTCCCCTAGATCAATTGAGCAACAGCCTTGCAAAGTTGAAGAATAAAGATACGCCTGTGATAACCTGTTGTGCCTCCGGCATGCGCAGTGGCATGGCAAAAAAAATACTTCAGTCAAACGGATATAAAGAAGTACACAACGGCGGTAGCTGGATGAGTCTGCAATCTAAAATCTGACGGCAAGTATCCCGTATCCCATAATCAAAGCAACTGGATTAATCGTATCTTCGCACTATGGCAAAGGCAAATTTTTCTGAATTGATTCAAGGTAACACACCTACGTTGGTGGATTTCTCGGCTGAGTGGTGTGGTCCCTGTAAAATGATGGCGCCCATCCTCGATGACGTAAAAGCCGCCATGAACGATTCCATTCGCATCATCAAAATCGACGTCGATAAAAATCCATCTCTAGCTGAGTCCTATCAAATCAGGGGTGTGCCCACTCTTATTGTATTTCAAAACGGTCAAGTAAAATGGCGCCAGTCGGGTGTTGTGGCCACAGAGCAATTGAAAAAAGTGTTAGGAGGTTTTGTTCATCTGTAAATGTGTCTTGCGATTCATTTACCCGCCTTGCGCTTCACTTGTGCAAACTCCAGTCCAAAGCGAACCAATAAACGATCTGCGTACGGACTTTCGCGCTTGGGGTCATACACGTTGTAAAGTACTTGAGCACTTCCGTTGATCTTTTTTGAAATTCGAAATTCTTGTTTGATCCCTACCAAATAACTCCAAACCCATTTTCGGTTTCCATTATCAAGCGGCAGATTTGGTTGACGGATGGGAGTATTCATCACTTCAACTTCTCCTCGCAGCGACAGTTGTGCCCGCAAGCGGTATTGTAAAAAACTGCGAACGCCATACACACGATCTTCGCTGATAAAATACTTGGCCTTGGTAAAATTGAAGGAAACCCGTTCATTCCATCCAAGCCCTGCCGTCCAGCGGCCGGATAAATGATAGCCCACATAAGGATTGATATCCATTAAAAAATTGTTGCCACTTTGTAGCTGAAAGTTAACACCCGGTAACAACCGCTCCACCAAAGGCTTTCCTCGCATGGGGTTAATACGTTTCGGCTTTTGTCCTGTACTAATCGTCTTAACATCACTATATTTCATCTTGACTTTATTCAAATCAGCGAAAGCCATAAATTTCAATAAGTCTTTTAAAAAAATCGTAGGTATATGTTCTAAAATTTTGTTCCATCAATTCCGTTTCTTAATCATTCTTAAAAATCGGGATTCAATTACTTTCTACATGAAGGCTAACAATAGCTAAGGCGGCCCTTCGGCCGATTCTCTTCCCCAAGAAAGAGAAACATAAGGTTTAATTTTCCATATTAATAACTTTGATCAACTTCTTTAGTGAGTTGAGCTTTACAGCTAGTAAGCCATAAGAGCATACCACAGATTAAAGAAATTCTTTTAGTTGTTTTTATGTATTCCATTAAGCCATGTGTTTTGTTCGGCCATTCTTCTCTTGTAAAACCCCTGCTGTGAGCTATAGCGAAGGAAGATGCCGCTAAAGCTCACCTTACTCATTTACTAAACTTAAACTTTTTCTCTCTTGGCTCCAAAAATAAATCTTCAAACAAGCTTCCAGCATTTCCTTACTCTTAGATAAACAAATTGTTTTACGAAAGAGTCTTTTTATGTGTGTGCACAGGCTTAGGTTATTCCGCTCGATGTGCTTGATACTATACTTCTTTTGGCTATGCTGAGCAGTTGGAACTAAACTTTTGTAAAGCTCATAGCCATCGGAAATACTCGCGTGGCTTCCGATAAAATGACTTTGCCTTTTACAAATTACTAACATCCTAACAAAAAATAATTTTATGATATAAGTCATAGATTCAATCAATGAGCATATCAAAACAATCAATTTGATTTATTGCTAAATCAGATGTAATCTTGATGTGTGAATCTGTAAACAAAACATGAACGCATCAATCAACTTAAAAAATATCTAAACCTATGGAAAAGCACACCTCAGCAGGCGCCTCATCGTACCAAGTAAATGGTGAAGGCAAATGCCCTTTTCATGGCGGCGCTGTCAAACAAGCCGCAGGCACCGGAACCAGCAATCGCGATTGGTGGCCGAATCAACTGAAACTCAACATTCTCCGCCAAAATTCATCGCTGTCCAACCCAATGGATGAATCCTTCAACTACGCGGAAGCATTTCAATCGTTGGACTTGGCTGCCGTTAAAAAAGATATCTTCGAATTAATGACCACCTCTCAAACCTGGTGGCCTGCAGACTACGGACACTATGGCCCGTTCTTCATTCGCATGGCGTGGCACAGCGCCGGTACGTACCGCATCGCTGACGGACGCGGTGGTGCTGGCAGCGGCACGCAACGCTTCGCGCCACTCAACAGCTGGCCGGACAATGCCAACCTGGATAAAGCACGCTTGTTGTTGTCGACTATCAAAAAGAAATACGGCAAAAATTTATCATGGGCCGATCTGATGATTCTGGCTGGTACCTGTGCGCTGGAATCTATGGGCTTCAAAACATTTGGTTTCGGCGGTGGACGCGAAGATGTGTGGGAACCGGAAGAAGACATCTACTGGGGCGCTGAAACCGAATGGCTTGGCGATAAACGCTATACCGGAGACCGTGAGTTGGAAAATCCGCTTGGCGCTGTTCAAATGGGGTTGATCTATGTAAATCCGGAAGGCCCTAACGGTAAGCCTGATCCGTTGGCAGCCGCCCGCGACATCCGCGAAACATTTGGTCGCATGGCCATGAACGACGAGGAAACCGTTGCCTTGATTGCAGGTGGTCACACATTTAGAAAAACACATGGCGCCGCAGATCCTACCAAATATGTTGGTCGTGAACCGGCTGCAGCCAGCATTGAAGAACAAAGCCAGGGCTGGAAAAATACATTTGGCTCTGGTCATGGTGTGAATACCATCACGAGTGGTTTAGAAGGTGCATGGACTACCACTCCTACACAGTGGAGCAACAACTACTTCGAAAACTTATTTGGCTTCGAATGGGAATTGACAAAGAGCCCTGCCGGCGCACAGCAGTGGAAACCAAAAAATAATGGTGGTGCTGGCACTGTGCCCGATGCACACGATGCATCACGCAAGCATGCGCCCATGATGCTGACCACTGACCTTGCATTGCGTGTTGATCCTGCATACGAAAAAATCTCACGCCACTTCTTCGAAAATCCGGATGCATTTGCCGATGCTTTTGCTCGTGCATGGTTTAAGTTAACCCACCGTGATATGGGGCCGATCGGTCGCTACCTCGGAGCGGAAGTGCCCAAGGAAGAATTGATCTGGCAAGATCCTATTCCGGCTGCCAAACTTCCGCTGATCGATGAAAAAGACATCGCAACGCTGAAGAGTAAGATTCTTGCTGCTGGCTTATCGATTTCACAATTGGTATCGACAGCATGGGCCTCTGCATCTACCTTTCGCGGATCAGACAAACGCGGTGGTGCTAATGGTGCCCGTGTTCGTTTGGCACCTCAAAAAGATTGGGAGGTGAACAATCCTGCACAACTGACCACAGTACTGAAAGCATTAGAAGCAATTCAATCAGAGTTTAATCATACTGGTAAACATGTTTCGATGGCTGACTTGATCGTTTTAGCCGGCTCGGCAGCCGTTGAAAAAGCAGCGAAAAATGCCGGGCATGATGTAAAGGTGTCCTTCACGCCTGGTCGTGGTGATGCTACACAAGAACAAACCGATGTAGAATCATTTGCTGTGCTGGAGCCTGCAGCAGATGCGTTCCGTAACTATGCAAAAGCCAAGCATAAAGCATTGGCGGAAGAAATGCTGATCGACAAAGCTCAATTAATGACGTTGACGGCACCGGAAATGACGGTATTGATTGGTGGTATGCGTGTGCTTAATACCAATTTCGATCAATCGAAGCATGGCGTGTTTACGGAGAAAACCGAAACGCTTACCAATGATTTCTTTGTGAACTTGCTGGACTTCGGCACCACATGGAAATCAACGAATGATGCCCAGACCGTGTTTGAAGGTAGCGATAGAGTTACCGGAAAAGTAAAATGGACTGCTACGCGTGCTGATTTGATCTTCGGATCGAATTCTGAATTACGTGCCATTGCCGAAGTGTACGGCTGCGAAGATTCGCAAGCAAAATTTGTGAAAGACTTTGTAGCAGCGTGGACCAAAGTGATGAACCTAGATCGGTTCGATTTGAAGAAGTAAATTCAAAATTCGTATCTAATTAAAAAAGATCCACTAAAAAGGGTTGAGGTGATAGAAAAAAGTTTTTAGAGGCACCTCTAAAAAGGTGGCTGTTTCAAACAGTCACCTTTTTTTATGCTTTCAACTTATTGGTCTGGCGAAATGCGGAGTGGGTAGAATGGATTATACTAATTAAACTTTAGCAATCCGAATTGCTGAGTTTTCTTTCGTTTACCAAACAGCACGACTTCTGTATTGGAAATTTGCTCACAAACTTTAGGCACGGTAATGACATCGACGTCCTTCGATGTGAAGATCGGTTTCTTCGTTACGTTGCCTTTTGGATCGATTGATGAAATGACTACAACCGATTTGCTGGGATTAAAGTTATCTGCTTTTTCATCGTCCTCAAGCGCCATGTTATCGGGGTTGTCGTTGTAAATAAAACACAAATTCCCTTTTACAATCGCAAACGTATAGCTGGAGTAAAATCCACCATCTTCGCGTGTAAGTTGTGTTTTCGGAATTTTGCGACTCCACACAATTTCACCGGAAGCATCCATTTTTACAGCAATGATGTCATTGTAATAATAATACGTAATGGTGGTAGATGTTCGCATGCCATTGATGCTTTGGTATTGTGTTACTGACCTCAGGAAGTATTGCTCGGCTATCAACACGGCGCTGCCATCTTTTCCAATCAACAGTTTGTCGAGATCATATTCAAATAGTTCGGCATCATCGCCGCGTTTCTCCTGACGTGCGGCTCGCTTAGCGTCCCGCCGTTTCATGTTCTGTGTAATAAATCCAATTTCAAAATCCTTGAAATTTTTGGCCAGGATTTGTTTCGAGGCTGCATCTACTTTTAGAAAATACGTGCCCCGGATACTGACCGTTCCCTTTTCAGAATAAAATCCAGCACACACAATAGTTTGAGAATCCTGAATCTCTATTTGCATGTCCGTAAGAAATCGGTCATCCACGCTTATCGGATACTGTTGCAAGTTGGCTCCACCCTCGCGGCAAGCAATTACTTCGTAGCGGTAATTCGGCAAACCTCTTTTTTTCTCCTTTCGCTTTTCGTTGTATACTTTGCCCAGCATGTAGGCATTGCCATCGTTGTCCACACGGTAGCTGGTGATATCAAATAACTCATCGGCATAAGGCAACGTAATATCCTTTTTCCACAGCGTCGTGAGATCGGTATTCAACACATGCAATCCAAATCTCTCCGGTGCTTCGTCATCAAACGGCAATGCATAAACAATCAATATCTTGGAGCTATCTCTGGAAAACTTATAGGCAAAGTCACCACTATTGCGCTGTTTTTTTCCGGTGTAGTCAATTTCTCCAATCTTTCGCGCATCTCCCGTGGGCGTTAATGACTTCTTATCAATCTCCTGAAGGCTGAGTGTATTCTTTTTTACACTGCGATCGGGAGCGTAGTAAAGCATGTACAATCTTCCTTTCAAAAAAAAGATAGTGTTAATGGTGGCTTTTTCACGTCCGCTTTTTATCTCGAGATCAAATGAATGCGTTGGTTTATAATTCGTATCGTAATGCTCAAGCGTTAAGTCGCTTTTCGAAAATCCAACACGTGCCTGAATGGCATAAATACCGGTGCCATCATAACCAATGATGTCGGTTAACGATGACCGACGGGATGCCTCAAACTCTTGCCCCCATTGCACGGAAAACTTCAATGGCTGTGCGCTGGCCACGATGCCGTGAAGTCCCAAACACACAAAAAATAAAAACCACGTAAGACTCAATCGAATCATAAAATTTTGGATTTAAGAATCAAAAGTAAGAAACTATTTTCCTCCAACAACCGAATTGAGCGTAGGCGAAAGGTAATTGATAATCGGTTGTTGCTGTAGTAACTCAGCGTACATCAAAAAATCGATGTAGCTGGTGAGTATCTCTCGTTTTAGCCGGGCCGTAAGCACCTTCAGACGAAGGCTTCGGTTTTGCAACCGCACCACGGTGGTAGGGTTGTTGCTTTTTAGTTGTTGCAGCGTGTTGGCCAAATCGCCAAAGTTTAAGTCGGCAGTCATTTTAGAAACATCTTTGTAGCGACTTAACAAATTCATCATCTTTTCATAGGCAAAATCCTTTCCCTGACGTTGCGCAAGTTTGGTTTGCTCAAACACACCTTGTGCTTCAATTACTTGTAGTTTGCGTTGAGCCATGTCGCCTTTGTTCGGATTAAACAAAGGAATGGTGAGGCCCATTGATATGCTCCACGGACGGCGGTTGGACTCTTCACGAAAAGGTTCGTACTGTGTTTGAATAAAGCCCACATTGATATTGGACTTCTCTAACTGCCACTTGCGCATGGCTAACTCAATTTGCTTTTCGCGATACGCCAGCTCACTACCGGTGTTACTTCCCTCCTGCCGGGCACGATTTGTAAGTTCTTCCATTTTTTCAACAGTCATCAGCGAAGCACCGTTCCAGCCAATGGATTTTTGTTTAGCAGCCTCATAGAGTGCTTCTACTTTTTTCTGAATGGCATCTCGGTTGAAAGCCATCTCTTCCAACTCAATGGCTTGATCGACCTGGTCGAGTTTTAATTCCACATATTCTTCCGGATTAAAATTGACAGACAAGCGCTGTGCCTCCATAATCGATAGTAATTTTTGGGTGTTGTCTTTCTCCTCTTGCTTTAGCATCAAGATTTCATCCCAATACCCCCATTCAATGATCAGAAGATAACGCTCGCGCAACGCATCGCGCAGTTGTCGCTCCTGATCAATTTTGATCAACTCCGAATACGTCTTAAAATAATTGTTGGTGTTGCGTACCTCCCACGGATTAGATGGCAACACCCGAAATGAATAATCTTGACGCGTGCGATCCAGTTGGTTGCTCGTAGTTTGAAAGGCCAATTTGCGAATGGGCGCCAGCTGATACGGCTTCGTGAGTAAAAAATTCTGTTGCTGATCGAGTGTCTGCAATTTCTGCGATTGAAATGCAGCTCCTAAAAACTCTTCCATCGAAACCTGAGCAGTTGCCAGCAATGGCAACAACATAAAACAACTTATGACCAATTTTCGCCTCATCGCACCAACACCTTTTCTCCGTTGGCCAATTGATTATCTGCAGGAAGTTCAATAAACACTTCTTGTCCAAAAGCCTTCACGGCGGTTGACTTTTGAAGAATATCCGGCAACGGCATAACCGATCCGTAACCAATTACTTTTCCTTTGACCTGTAGCCGGGGCTGGTCGTAGTGCCATACCATTACTTCCTTGCCAATCTCAAACTTTACTTGCGACACGCCTACTTGATAAACAATCACCATGGTTGGATGCAGCGGGTTTAACTTCATCAGTGGCGTGAATGCGCTCACTTGCTCGCCAGCCTTTACCAATACTTGTTGAATCACACCGGGGCCGGTGGCATATTTGTTGAGTCGGCCATTCGCTTCTTTCAACAGGCGCAACTCGTTCTCTTGCAATTCAATTTGATTGCCCAAAACATACTGCTCTGTGGAACTGATTTGTTTGACATCTTTAATCTTAATTTCTGCTGCTTCGTTTTGTTTGTTCTTCTGCTCTTCCAACGATTTTATTTTTATCACCAACGGGCTCTCGGATTGATCGGAAGAAGATGGAACAAATTCCTTGGCCAACCGGTCATTCATTTTAACCTGACTTTGCGCTTGTCGCAATTCTACACCCAGCTCTTCCTGCACGATGCTATTCTGCGCTTGTATATAAGAAATCTGTGCCAACGCCAGCTTGCTTTTTTCAATGCGTTCCAATTTCAATGCGGTGATCTGGTTAGTGAGCTTGGCTATTTGCACATCCAACTCCTGACTCGATAATTCGATTAAAAGATCACCTTGCTTCACTTGCTGGCCGGGCACGGCATGCACTGCTTTTACCAACGCCGATTTTTCGGAATTTATTTTGTACTCCTGCATAGTGGCCAAACCAATGGAAGCTACACCGTTGCCCTTAAAATACCGGGCGCTGATAAAGAGCATGGTGCCCAACAACAACGCGATGAAAACATAAAACCAATTTACTTTTTGGTGCTTCATGATTCTGGTGTTATTTCATTGGATGAAACCCGAATTTGCTTCACTCCTTCCAGCAGTCTAAGCGCATTGATCAAATCCAGTTGTGACGTATTTTTCTTCAATGAAAATGCATAGTGGTAGCGTGTAGCATTTTCTTTGTTCACCGTAATGGTGATGATGCGAAACTCCGCACAATGCTCAGTCACCAATTGCAAAACTGGTTGCAGTTGGTTTGTATCGCTTAATGTGAAAAATAAATGGCTATGATGTGCAAAGCTGCGAAAAGGTGAGTAATGCAACCCAATGGCTACAAGGCAAAAAAGAATGGCACCGATAAAGGAAATGCTAAAGCCATAGACACCAATGGCCAAACCTGTGCTGAGAGCAGCAAACAAAAAAAGAACATCGCGGGGGTCATCCACTCGGGTGCGAAAACGAATGATTGCCATGGCACCAAAAACACCCAACCCTCTTGCCAGGCTATCGCCAATAGCCATCATCACCAGTGTGGTAACAACCGCACCTAAGATGAGCGATTGAAAAAAATTCTTGGGATAATAATCTCCCGTAAAAGTAAACCGGTGGGTGATAGCGATCAATGACGATAGTAAAAATGCCCACACAAATGAATACAGAATATTGATGAACTGCGGGTATTCGTAAACGGGCTGATCGGGAAATAATTCAAACATACAGTGGCTTCATTAATATCTAATTCGTTTTACTCGGCGTGGGTGTGTTAAAAATCTTCCAGGTAGAGGCTCCATTTGTTACGCGCCCGAAGGATGTATTTTCGGTTTGTGCGCCAAACGTGTAAACATCAATGGTTCGGCCATCTACATAAAACAAGCCCACATCCTCTCCCAGATTGCTCAATCCAAAATTCAAATGCAAGGGTCCTTGCGATGAGGAGTTATCGGCCCACAGCAACAGAAATCCTCCCGGTTGAATGGTAGTAGTTGTAGGGGCATTCGATGGAATCTGATGTTTAAATGGATCTGACTTGTCATCGGAGAGATACATGCCGGCAATGTTCACAGCCACCGATCCTTTGTTATAGATTTCTATCCAATCGTCATACTCGGCGGTGCCACTTGTGTTATCCGGACAGCAAGAAGAATTGAAGGCCATGAATTCATTAACCACCAACTGGGGCAACGCGTCGGTATTGAGCAGGTATTCTTTTGTCTTTGAAGGAGCGGTTGCAGGTTCGTACGCAATTTTGCCATTGGTGCCGGTTGCCTCCATGTAGTATTCTACTTTGCCTGTGGTTGCAAAGGCAGGGATGGTTGCAGAATAGGTGGAGCCAGAAGCCGTCATGGTAGTGGTTGTAAAAGCACCGCCATTGAATCGATGGTACATTTTTACACTTGCTAAGCCGGTAGTGGTCGCAAGCGTGATCGAAATAGTTACGGATTGATTCAGCCCCGGAATCAGAGGCGTGCGTGTGTGTGAAGTGATGGCTGGTGCCTGCGAGTCGCCATTGGTTATACCTTTGGTGACTACGCCAGAAATGGCCAATTGAGTGGACCCATCGGGATAACGCCCGTAACTTTGCCCATTGTCAAGAGATGGGTATTGCACCCGATCGATCAAGGTACCAGCGGCATTTTCGAGGTAAACCGTTTCTCCGGCAGCATCCAATTTAAAATTGGTATTGAGTCCGGTAGCGACATCATTACAAATCAAAACTAAAAAACCCTTGGCGGGAATGGTAGTGCCTGCAGGCAGTTTGTATTTCGTCGTTTGGTTATCGGAGACAAAATAACCACTCACATCTTTAGTAGTCGCTAGTGAATTATAGATTTCCAACCAATCTTCACCCGAAGCATAAATCTCATTGATGTAAAGACCTTCTTCTATCACGGGGTTTACTGCATCTTTGGGAGGGTCGCATGCAAAAGCTAATGCGAGTAGTCCCACTAGCCATCTCTTATTCATTCATCAATTTTAAGATAGGATAACCAAAACTTAAAGATAAGGTAAAGAATCAATTCCGTATCAAATGTGTGGGCGAAGTATCGAGGCAGATGAAGATTTTGTAGATCAATCAAATTAGATCGTACCGTGACGGAACTTGAATTGGAATTTTAATTTGGCGAGAAAGGCGCTTTACATCGCATGTAGGTTATAAACCCATCGATCTATTTCTTCTATTTCTTCTTTTTCACTTTGGGCTTGGCAGCAGTCTGTTGTGCTTTTCGCAACTGCTCTTTGTCTTCCATGCAGGCAATCAGTTTTTTACGACACTCATTCAGGTCAGCCTGCAAGCCGTAGGTGGCTGATGGCTCTTCAACTCCTGAATGCATCGGCTCTTCAAACATGAGACTGATTAGGTTCTCATCAAAAACTTCTTTCCATTTAATGGCCAATGCCAGTGATGGCATGCTGGTGCCTTTGGTGTAGGATAGGATTGCCTCACCCGAAACGCCCAACATTCGGCCGAGGGAAGCTTTGCCTTTTACTTTCTTAATTTTTTCTTCAAGAATATCAACGAGTTGTCTCACTGGTCTAAAAATTATTAGATTAATGCTTTTGAATCCTAAATATTTTAAGGACAATTGCATATCAATTCAAATATAATCAAATGACAATTACCGAAGACCTCCGTAAACGAATTACTCCCCATTTGCCTGATTCCTTCCGAGGCATTATTGCCAAACAAACCGGCTATAGCGAAAGCATGGTAAGTAAAGTGTTGAACGAAGGTCAGCCCAACGTCAAAATCGCTGCTGCGTTGATTGAGCTTGCCAAAAAGACGAAAGAAGAAAATGAAAAAGAACAGCAACGACTGAAGGCAATTGCTGATCAACTCTAATTAGACCAGCACATGACCATGACGTATCTCGTACGATTCAATACAAAAACATATCACTTCCACTCGAAATTGGAAGCCACGGGGTTTGCCAAAACGTGGAGCTTGGAAGTGGAAGAAACCACCGAGGATAGTATTCGGCATTACCTAGTATCTAAGCACAGCCATGCATTGGATACGGTGGCCAACTTGCACTCGCAAGCCGCCGTAATTGAGTTGATTAAAACCTACAATGAAGAGTGGTACGATTTGGCATTTTGCTAAAGAGGAAAAATGCGGACATAAAAAAACCTCTGCTTCCCAGGGGATGCAGAGGCGAGCGGTCCGGACGGGGCGGTAAATACTATTGAAAATCACGCCGTTAGAAGGCTTTCGTAAACATTTATTTGAATTTGATGGCATCTGCACGATCAGTGCCGCCATCTTTGAAGATCATTATAATTCCATCCGCTTGGGGATAGTCTTTTTTACATTTCTTAATCATCACATCGCGCACACTTTGATATTGGCCCGAATTGCCAATACGGAATGTGAGTTTTACAGTACCTAAATATTCGTATTCACTCACCGGCTTAGAATCGGTAAAGACATATAATCCTTGGTATTGTTCTACTTCTGCCGTGCCTTTCTTCACATCATAAAAATTAGTTCGCATTGCCAGCGTAATCAGGGCAACGAACGCAATAACAAAATAGCCAGCTACTCTATTCATAAAATTTAAGGGGTTACTTTACTTAATTCTCTTTTTTTTTCGAACAGTTCATTGTAAGCTCGGGTGAGTGCCAAGTTCTGTTCCTTCAAAATCATAATTTCATTTTGCAACTGTTCAACATCTGTATTTACCGGTTTTAAATACTGAACTGATTCTTCACTTACTATATTATCATTAAGCTTGTAAGGTTTACTAACCCACTTAGTGTCATCCCATATTTCACGAGGATCAACATTAAGTGCTGATGCTATTCTGTTTATTTTTTCAATGGTCATCTGAACCTTTCCGGTTTCCCAATTGCTATAAGTTTTCAAATCAACTGAAAGCCGGTCGGCCAATTCTTCTTGACTATAGCCTCTAGCAAGCCTTAAAGCCTTAATTGTTTGAATTATAATACTGCTCTTGTTGCTCATTTAGGCAAAATTATTTCATTGATAATCAAATAAATAGGGCGTTTAATTGCATATTGTTTGGCGTTAAATTGCATGTGAGTATATTTTTTGCTTATGTTTGATCCATCAATTGCACATGAAAACAAAAAAGATGGCAGCAAAAAAGAATTTTAGACCTCACCTTTCTCTCTTAAGCATGTCGTTGCTTTTGTTGTCTGCGATTGATACCCGACCTGAGAAGGTAGAAAAACAAGTCCGCGAGGTAACAGTCGCGGCTTGTTTCATTTAAACCAAAACAGTGCCAAGAATGACACACAAAGAAATTAACCAGCGGATTTTTGAGATAGCCAAAGCACGGGGCATTAAAACCGTTCCGTTGGCTTCTATGTCTGGCGTTGGTTATACTGTTTTAAACCGGATGCAAAAAAGACCGGACAGCGCTATTGATTTACTAGACGCTGTAAAACTTTGCAGGGTATTAGGCATTTCTCTTAGCCAACTCATTTCAGGAGAAATTAACCCATACGAACAAGCGGTGCAAAAAATCAGCAAAACGCTTAATCAGTTCAATGATCAGGTAAAAGAGTTAACCGTGTTGGTATGAAAGGCACAATCGGCATATCCATTCACTTTGATAAAGTCAACAGATGTTGGTATCAACTTACATATCAGTATTTATTCAAAGACTTAAGTAGTATAAAGACATTTTCGCGAGGGTGCCAACGGTGCCATGGTTTAGGGGAAACTACTCCGATGCCCTTCGCGAAAACACATATAGTTTGAAGGTCTATAACAAAACTTCCTGAAAGTGCCCGCGGGCTTCTTTGCGTTGCCGAAAACAGAGTAACACAACAATTGGCGAAGGAGATTAAACACTTTCAGAAAAATCGCGAAGTAGAGCAGTGGTAGCTCGGTAGGCTCATACCCTACAGGTCGCGGGTTCAAATCCCGCCTTCGCTACAAACCCAAATAAATACCAGGAAAAGGACTTTTTATTTTTAGCAACGCGGTTTATAAGATGGTGAGTGGCGGGAAACCATCGGTATCTGATTTTGATTTGGCAAATTAAAATCTTAGAAGAGCTAAGCGTCACCGTTGCAAAGTCCCGAATGATGATTGCTGCTAGGGGCCGGTTAGTGGCCGGCCCCTTTATTGAGAGACAAAATATTTATGAGAAAGAAAGCATTCTTTTCAGAAGACGGAAAATTTAGATTTCAGTTGTATCGCATCTGGGATGAGTCACTACCAATTGCAATGTGCATTGGATTGAATCCATCAACTGCCAATTCTAACGATGATGATCGTACTATAAGTAAACTTATCATGTTGATGAAAAGTAACGGATATGGAGGTTTTCACATGGTGAATTTATATGCTTTAATATCTCCGTATCCAAAAGATTTAAGTTCGATTCCTAATCCAATTAATGACGCTGACAGATGGAATTTTAATGTAGCACAAACTTGCGACGCAATTGTTTTTTGCTGGGGGAATTTCAAGCAGACTAAGAATAGAGCTAATAAATACATTAACAAATTTCCAGATGCGTTGTGCTTTGGAAAAAATATTAATGGCTCACCAAAACACCCTCTTTACTTAAAAGGAACTACCCTACTACAAAAATTTTGATTGATATGAAGACAGATTTTAATTCAGAATTATTAGCCGCTTACCTGCAAGCCAAACGCGGTAAAGGTTCGCATTCAGTTGCCGCAAATAAAATCGGCATAAGCAAAAAAATGTTGATCGACCTTGAGAATGACAAGATCAGTAGCGGAGCTCTTGATGTTGACAGTTACATAAAAATTTGCAAGTGGCTTGATACATCGGGTGATACATTCATTCGCAGAAAGTTGTCATTCAGAAAATCAAAGAGTAAAGATTCAAAAGAACCTATACTCCTGGCATTTCAATCTATTGCCGGCAGCCTGTCGCGCATCGATAAAAGATCGGATCAAGCTACCAAAGGGTTGCTATTTTCTATTCAATCATTAATTGACGGCGGATATTTTCCAGAATCAGTAAAGGACGCTGCCAGAAAATTTACTAATCAATTTGTATGATACTGAAAAACGTTCTTTTAGCATTATTGCTCATTGCCCTCATTCCGATATGGGTGCCAATCTTATCAATTCGTTTAGGATGGGCCACGGCTGATTACTTCTTTAACGAACTTGTATGAAAGCCAGCGAAGTTTTAAAATCCATCCAATCAGAATTTGATAGCCGTGTGAGGCGATTAAATCAACTCATACAAGAGGCCGATTGGTTGGTAGAGCTCGGCAAAAAAGACGAAGCAGAAATTGAATTTTTGCAAACCATCATCACCGCCGGTGACCGGGAGCTGACACCGGAAGAAATGGATCAGTTGAACATAGCGCCACCGCCATCTTTAGAAGAAATCAAAAACTATGTTCGATGATTTCTATAACAAATTGGCGGGCGACCTCAAGTCTGAGCTGCATAACATCGAAGCGCGGCTCCGTTTGCTCATCCAGGCAAACAAAGACCCAGAGCGTATCGCCTATAACCTGGACGAAGCCGCGCGGCTCACAGGCATTGGCTACGATACCTTATATGCCCGATGTAAGTCGGGCAAAATCGAATACTCACAAGACGGCCCAGGTGCGGCCATCATCATCAAACGTCAAACCCTTTTAGATTATGTACACAATACCTGTAGAGCAACAATTCCAGATCGGCCAGAGAAACATCCAGAGCCAGACACAAGCTCCCCAAACTCTGCGGATGAAAGCGGACATGTGGTACGGGAAATTCGGATGCCAGGAAGCTCATTACAAAAAGTACATCGAAGGAAAAGACTTACGGGTGACTAGCATGCGTAGCAGCAAGGCACCGGAACGCATCTTTCGTGTGGTAGACGAAACAGGAGAAGCATGGACGGTTTTTAGCTCATGGTGTTTACCAATTGACTTTTCGCGCTCCGTATTAGTTGAAAATTCCCAAAACGAGAACGCGAAAATCAACTAATACAAACCATTACTTGTATTAGTTGGGTTTTCGAGTCCGATCCTTACTTGATAAAGACTGAAACATCTTAGCACATTTTACTTTATGACCAAAACGCCCCTTAATCCGCCCCAAAATGCAGCTCGTGCATTACCACAGGGCCCGTGTATAGCTTCGGATCGTGTATCGGCTGCAGGTGCATTCCCTTTAACCTTCACCTTATGTCACTAGCGCAAACACAACCAATGCCCGTCAATCTTGGCAGCGAGTTCCGAAAGCTCCGCAGGCTGGCCAACCAGGGCAACTACAATGTGGCAATACAAAAGGATATTCGTGCCTATCTGTGGGATCAACATAATATCGTTTTGCCGAAGTGGCATGGCGATTACAAGATGCGCAAAGCGGAAATTTTTGACCATCAAGCCTACGATACTGCCGTAGAAGATCATCTACACGAGCTTTGCAATTACTACTATCTTCTCTTCACCAACAAAATTGGTATTGCCCAATTTAAAGATGGCAGCGGGTTTCAAGTGGTAAACAAGCGCGTAGGCCAGTACTACAGCAAACACCGGCTCGATCCGGTATGGAATAGCACAAAGTCCAAAAAGTTCCGTGGCATCATGTCTACCTTTTTGAAGGAAGAAAAATGGCATCAACGCTATCAACCTACGCATTTGGTTCTCACAGTACCTCACAAAGGAGGAATTTGGCAAGGCAAACAGATTTACATCACTGAGTTGATCAAAGCCTTTCGCGCTCTTCGTCACGAGCGTTGGTGGAAACGATACATCCACGGTGGTTTGTACTGCGTGGAAGTGAAGAAAAACAAAGAGAATGGCTACCACATTCACTTGCATGTTCTGTGCTTTCAAAATCCGGTTATCTACGATTCGCGCAATCGGGAAATACAAGATCCGATTAACCATGTGCGGGCCAAAATAAATAAAGCATGGCGAACCATTGTAGGCAATACCACGGACCATAACGGAGCTTTCTACGAATCACTATACGTTCCAGAGCGTGATGTAAACGGAAAGTTGGTAATCGAAGAGGTGGCCAGTGAGCGTAGCGACTGGCAGTTTAAGACCGGCGTAAAAAAGTATTATATCAAGCCTGGCGATAGCGAAGAGATGTGGATTAAAGGCGTGATGGAATGTTTGAAGTATCATTTTAAGCCCGGTGTATTAGAGAAAACCGATCGCAGCTTTGACATTCCCCTGATTATAGAAATGCTTAACAACACCAAGGGCGAACGGTTTATGAGCAAATTTGGCAAGCTCCATAATCACCGTGGTCTATCGTTAAGTGGTAAAAAGGCAGATGATGATATTGACAGCGATTGTCTGGGGGATGCCATGGCCGCACAAGAGAATTTGGTCAATCCGTTTACGCAAAGCATTGCCAGCAGCGAAGAGTATAATCTATTCTTCACCGGCTTAGAAAACATTGTGCCTTATCAAGACCCAATCACCGGCTTGGCACAAGTGCGCTTGAAAGCCCGGTCACCGGTGCTTTTCTTCGAACAGGGAACTACCATCAAAGAGGCGTTTACCCAATACGCGAGTGGTAAGTTCACTAAGGGAGTCAAAGGACTTTCAGTAGAAGATATTCCGCTCGAAGGAATTCAATCAGGCTGGAAGAAACATGTAAACAGCGAGTGGTCAACAGTAGAACAGGTTCAAAAAGTAACAGACGAAGAATGTCCATTTTAAACCCATTGTTCATTTTCATTTTCGCCATTTGGTCAATCACCTGCATGGCGCTGCCATTCTTCATTTACTGGCTTCTACGAGCTCGTAAGGAATGGGAACATCTAAACAAATCAATCGAAAAATTGGATCATGAACTGTTTCAGATAAAATTCTGGCAAGAAAGATGAATCAATACCTATTTCTTTTGCCGGAATCACAGCAAGTAGCCACCGCTGCCGAAAATGTGCGGATAGCGATTGAAAGTTTACACGCTACAGGCGTTCGTAACTGGATTTGGGTGCGCGGCAACAATGAAGAGGACTTTCTAACACGCACCGATTACGCTTGCATCTTATACGATGAGTGGAAGTGGGAACAGCCAATGCGAGCACTCATGGTAAAAAGTATGGAGGCCAGCATTCAACAAAAGCCAAAGCAAGATGTAGACCCCAACAAACCGGTTTACGCTCCGCAAATGCCATCTGCAGCAAAGGCCAAAATCGAAAAGAAAAAACAATTAGGCTTGTTTGTATGAACGAAGTAAAATTGTCCGATCTAAAAGCCACCGTCAACATTGTAGACGTTATTGGCAAGTATCTTTCACTCACCAAAAAGGGAGCGGAGTATGTGGCCATGTGTTGTTTTCACAACGATCACAAGGCAAGCCTGATGGTAAACCCACACAAGCAAGTTTTTAAATGCTTTGCGTGTGGCAAGGGAGGCGATGTGATTGACTTTCTAACATTGAAGGGCCGTAGTATACCCGAGATTGTTACGGAGCTGCAAGGAAATTATTCAGCAGCTGTATTCCCTAAAAAATCAGATGAGTGGAAACAAGCCATCCCCACGGACGAACCGGCTTTTACAATCAAGCATTACCAACACGGCGAGCCTAGTAAGGTATGGCGTTATACTGATCTATACGGCAAATTGACTGGCTTCGTCTGCCGATTTGATTTGCCGGAAGGAAAACAAGTTTTGCCGTATACCCTTCGCTACAATGGCAAGCATTATCAGTGGATGTGGAAGGGCTTTGATAAACCAAGGCCCTTGTATAACCAATACGCACTCATCAACAATCCGGATAAGATCGTTTTGATTGTAGAAGGCGAAAAGACATGCGATGCGGCTCGACAAATATTTCCAGAGTTTGTTTGCGTCACCTGGATGGGCGGCGCTAATGCTTATAAACACAGTGATTGGAGTGTTTTAAAAGGCCGCAATGTAATCAGTTGGCCAGATGCGGATGAGCCTGGTACAACGGCAATGTTAGAAATTTCCAGATTACTTTTTGGCATAGCTCAAAGAATACGCACTGTAATGATTGTAAAATATTTACCTGATCACTGGGATTTAGCTGATAAAATGCCAACAGAACGATTTGACCCAAAAGTGTACTTAAAAGAATATTTATACGAAGTGCTGCCAACCCATGAAAGAAATAATAGCCACGCTACCGTTTAACGATTTGACGGAAAATGTAAGAGCGCACGTTGTCAAAGATCAGTGCGACCGGCTTAAGAAGTATATCCGCATTACCGCTGTCAAAAAGGAGATATACCAAATGTTCCGGCAGATCAATCCACGTGTAGAATTCTTCGTACAGGATGGCAATAAATTGTTTCGAGTGCTGGATGATGACGGTCGTATCGGTAAAACGTATGGCGAAAACATTGCCAGCTATGCCAAGTACAATCCAGAGTTAATGAATGCCATGTTAAACCTTATAATCAATAAAGATGGAAAGTAATCCAACACCAACACCCGAAAAAAAAGCAAGTGGCATCTACAGCTTCAAGCCCAAAGGCGAACAGTTGACCTTCTTAGAATCAATAATCAAAGAAAAGGGTAGCATGACAGAAGCGTTAAAGCATTGCGTAGACCTCGCAATGACCCCAAGGGGAAGAGATATAAAGTCGGTGGCACAAATTGAGGGGTTAAAAAAAGAGAAAGCAGAATTAGCAGCGAACCACGAAGAGCTTTCTAAAGAGTGGCGCGCTTTGGTAGCTAGTCTACGAGAAGAAATATTGGAATTGCAAAAATCTCAACCCAATAAAACTACACAGTCAAGTCAGTCAGGCATCGGAATGTTTTAAATCTAAATTATATGAACTGGATCAAAAGAATTTTATTCAAAAAAGAAATAGAGTTGTTTCAAGAACGCGAATTGTTCTGGCAACGCTATTACAATCAGTCTCAACGCGACCTTGACATCATGCTGGCACTGGTTGTATTCATTTTTCTAATCATGTGCATAATCATTCATAAACTCAAAAATCAGTAATGGAAAATTTGGATGATGAGGTATCGGTAAAAAAAGCTGACCTCAAAAAATGGTTAGAAACAATAAACGAGCTTAAGCAATTCAAAACCGAGGCCGAAAACGACATTGGTTGGGTTGTACGATCATTCTATAGTGTGGCTGTAAACGGCAGTCCCATGAAATTGATCGGTAAACTGATGATGGGTAAAATGGAACTGAAAGAAATCATTGATCCTGACAGGCTGCAACAAATCGGAGAAAAGTACGCCCCACAAACCATGCAGGAATTGCGTAAACCTAAAAACTAAATCAAATGGAAGTACACCCTGAAGAATTAATTGCCAAGCTCAACGCAGAAAGTGCGGAAGCTACACCGGAGGTAAAAGTAGAAGAAACAAAATCCACACCTGATCAGGAGGTCAATGCACCGCTAGAAGAAAAACAAACGGCCCCGCCGGTTAAAGATATTTCTACTGATAAAGCCCGCAGCATGGCCACACGCTGGGTAAAAACATTCTCAAGCGCCATGAAGGTATTTTTCTCATGGAGCTACAAGAAAACCATCCTTAAACCAGGAGACGAACAGGCAATGGCTGAATTCGTGAAGGCCCACAAAGGCCAAAGCGAAAAAGAAATGCAAGATGCTATCACAAATGATAGTCCGATGTACGATGTCAGCAACCGGTTTGATAAGTATTTAAAAGCATGCGAATCTATACCGCTTGATCAGGATGAGATCGACAGCATTGCCGAGCCTTTAGAAGAGCTAATTATCAAGTATAAAAACTTACAACTTACTCCCGAGTGGATGTTAGTGATCAGTGTAGGGCTTGTCATGTTGCCGCGCGTTACTCCTTTGATGCCTGATTTAAGTAAACTATTTGCTGGTAAAAAATGACAACACAAGTTTTAGTGTGGTCAGCATTCCTGTTTTGTCTGGCCACCGCTATTGGCATGGTTTCACAAACCTTTAAAAAAAAGAAATGACCTACGACATTACCATGATTATAGGCAATAGAGGCACTGGTAAAACCGGTACACTCATTCGTCAGATCATTCCTGAATACATCGCTATACGCGAAGGAAAGTACAAAATTGGCGTGTTTGATTTGGAGGACAACTACAACTATCAAGCATTCGAATGTTTGCAGGATTCCAAGTATTCGGTAGAGCGTAAAAAGTTGCTTCAACGTTATGTCTGTACACCGGTCCCAATCTTCACCCGTGAGCGATTTGTCAAAGTGACCAGGGGAATGGTGCGTATACTCCCGCAAGCCCACGAAAACGGTGGCGATTTTACACGTACAGCCATGAAAGATATCGTGTATAATCAATCAATCAAAGAGTGCATGATAGTGATTGAAGATAGTGCGCGGTTTATGCCCGATAACAACAGCCTGGATAGCACTATGCGAGACATCATCATCAACGCAAAGCAGCGTAGAATGAATCTAGTGCTCATGTTTCACTTTTGGAGCGATGTGCCCCCTAAACTATTGAAGTGGATTGATACCATCTACCTACACCGGTGCGATGAGAGTGTGAGTAAACGCAGTAAAGATATTGCCGAAGTGAAACTCGGTAAAATACTAGCCGCCGAGAAACGAGTAAACCAAAACAAGAACCGTTATGCCTTCGAAAAAATTACCCTCAATTGAAGAAAACGAAGTGCCGGTCAAAGCATACAATAAAGCTGAACTTGCTGGATTGTATGGCGTTTCGCCGTTCACCTTTCATAAATGGCTTGTGCATTGGGAAAAGGAGTTGAAAAAACTGAAGTATACACCCAAGCAACGGATTTTAACGGTGGCCCAAGTGGCGTTTCTCTTCAAAGATGATGTATTAGGTAAACCTTAATTTATGAAACAACGATACAGAATTGTATGGTTTAATGGAATCGGTTTAATCATTGCCCTAAACAAAGCAGCCTATCTGTATGCTAAAAAGGAGGGGTATTTGGTTTTGACTATAAACTCGGGGGTTCAATTAGATTAATTATGGATCACTTCACCAAAATAGGCCGCGCCATCACTTCACTAGGCGCTGTGATTTTTGTACAAATGCTTTGGGTTGGCGCAATGATATTCTTTTCGCATACCCTTTTTACAGACGTTCTGCCCTCTTACATGACACCGTGGGAAAAAAAAGTAGCCGCTTGGTTTATAGCGTTCGCGTGGGAGTTTATTGTTTTGGTAACAACCTGCAATGTAAAATTCATCAATAAGCATATACCGCCTTTTATGGCAATCTGTAGCGGTATTATATTGCTGTACTTCCTAGATGCCTTTGATTGGAGTCAGCCTGCATTAGTTATATCAGAAAGATGGTTTGTAAGTATACTAATAGCTACTGTAAACTTCATCCTTTCTGATCTATTTTATAAGAGATGGATGGAATTCAACGAAAGTATTTCGTTGCCCGGTCAAGTGAATGAACTTCAATCAGAGGTCAACCAACTTCGTTCACAGTTGAATGACAGTCAATCAAGCCTGAACGAAGCTCGTTCACTTAAAGCGTTTAAAGCTAAGATTGAACGAGAGTTGACCTGTAAACACTGCAATACGCCTTTCGAGAGCTACGGCAGTCTACACGCCCATAAGGGGCATTGTTCTAAGAACCCTAAGAATTTAACCCCATCAATGACGCAATGACCCACGGCAGTCTATCTACAGGCATTTGCGGCTTCGACATCGGAGCGGAAGCCAACGGAATTAAAACCTTGTGGACATCCGAAATAGACACGCTTCGACAGGATGTAATAAAATACCTTATACCCAACGCCCGCCACTATGGAGACATGCGTAGAATCAAAAACCCGAAAAAAGTCGACATCATCTCGTTTGGCTTCCCCTGCCAAGACATTAGCCGGTCAAATCCAAAAGGTAAAGGGATTGAAGGGGAAAAGTCCCGTTTATGGTATGAAGGTTGGAGAATCATTTGCACTTGTAGACCGAAATACTTCATCATTGAAAACAGTCCAGACCTCATTCGAAAAGGACTTGATGTTATTCTTCCGCAAATTGCCGAGGCGGGGTATAATGCGGAATGGGATGTTATATCATGCAAGCAATTCGGAATGCCCCACATTAGAAAACGACTTTTCCTCGTTGCTACCGACTCCGAAAAAGAGCGAATGGATACGCAACAAATTCAGCAACGCGGCCATGTTGCGAAATATAGATCGCAAGAGATCAAAAAAACAATCGAACCCAAAAGGGTTTCGGTTTGGCCTCGATCTGGTAGAGTATTACGATTCTGCATTTTGGACTGAAATGCTCACCAAGTTTCATTCTATGGATCATGGGCTACCACGAGGAATTTATAATGGATTGGTGGCAGCGGCAGGGGATACAGTCAGCCCAATCATCACTTCGTGGATATTCTCCCGAATCAAAGAAAAAGAAGAAATGATATGATCAACAGCATGGATATTAACAATTTCGTTAGGATCAATTCTAATGAAGGTTTAATAACAAGAACATGGTTTTTAACTGAATCGTTTACTCACAAAGAAGTGAGATTAGGTGAAGCCGTTATAGTAATAACCAAACATCCAGTATTCATTCAGGATGCCATTATAAAGATTCATGGTAAAATACCTGATCCGGCACGCCCAATTGCTCGGTTTACGTTAAAAAAAGATAGAGAACTCTTTCATCCAGAAATGTTTGATTATTGAAATATGAAACTATTTAAAATAGAATACGAGTCGTGTGGCTGTTGTTTTCATGTTTACATTTTTAATTGGAGTGTGGCAGGTAAGAAAGATGGACATAGGTATATCAATATTGGTAGTAAAACAATTTGGTTATAGACCATGATCCACAAGTCAACCTCCGAAAGTCAAAGCAAGATTCTCGCATCGATCGTGCAGTTGCATAATGAAGGCAAGCCGATTGAGTTAGACCCGTGTTATAATTTGGGTAAGATGTACGTGCCGGATGTAGAGCCACCTCGTTTAAAGTTTGATTTGGTGCCACTGTCTCAAGAAGTAAAGCAAGCGTCGGCCGATGCACTGCCGTTGCCGGATAAATTTGTACGGTCCATGGTATTAGACCCGCCCTGGCTAATACATTCTGGAGAGAACAATTCTAAAATGGCCAACAGGTACGGTTCGTTACAGAATAAAAAGGCTTTAAAAGATTTAGTGACCGGCTTTCTTCGTGAGGGGTACCGTGTACTGGCTCAAGATGGACTGTTGATTTTCAAGTGTCAGGACTTTATACACGATCGCAGAAAGTTTTTTATGTCGATCTACTTTGTCAATAAGGCAATTGCATTGGGATTTAACCCAATAGATCACTTCATCTACCTGCCGAAAAGTCGAATGAGAAACTTGAAGGAACGAAAAGAGAGCTACGCGGCCCACAGTTGGCACACTCATTTCTATGTGTTCAGAAAGAAGAAAACTCGCACCGATTATCTGTAGAAGGCGTTTTCGTAAACCATTCGTAAACCTCTTTATTCAGCGTTAATTCATTTTATCTGCTGTCAGCCCGCGCTAAACCGTGTTTGGAGCGGGCTGATTGTTTTAAACCCTTCAAGTTTGGGTTCAAATAAAAAAACACACGCCATGAGCAAAGAAAAAATGATTGCTGCCGCGGTAACACTCGCGATCGTAGTAGTCGGTGGAATTATTGCAGCCATCGTAATCAATAAAGTGCAACCCATCAAAGACCTTACCACTAAGTAAGCCATGAAAAATTACAACTACACTTTTGGACTGCTGACAATCGCTGTATTGGCGGCAGTGGCCTTTTTATCCGAAGGCGGCATCACTCCCGCAACCCTTTTGGGATTTGATTCGGATACCGTATCTGCCGGAATGCAGTTTGCGACCGTTGGCCTTGTGCCAATGTCCATCAAAGACCTTCGTGCGGAAGCTGACAAGCTCAGCCACTTCAACGGAGGCCGTTCAATTTCTCGCTACACCGGCGAGGGGGATGACTTTTTGCAATTCAATGGTGACAGCCCTGATTTTTCGGGTGAGCTTTTAAATCACCTGGAAAAGCAGTTTGTAATTTCGATAGCAAACGCCAACGCCGCAACACGTACCGCTGTTCTGTTTGCTGGGTATTTCAAAGGCAATGCAACTTTGGCCCCTGGTCAATTGGTGCAAGGTGCCTTTAACGATAAGGCAGGCTTAGCCGGTCTTACGGGAGCGACCGCATCTGAAAAGAGCATCGAAGAGTTGCTATTGTACCTCCAATGGATTCCTACGCGATTAATCGCTATACAATTGGAATCTGACCAACAGTCACAGATTCAGCAAGGTTTGACGTATCAACGATTAAACCCGTTCAAGAGTGAACCAACCAAGATTTTACGTCCGGCGAACTATCGTAACCAGGACAGCTTTCAGAATAAGTTGGTGAGCTTCCCTGTGGATGTGCAGCTCGACACCTTGGCAAAGTTGGAATTGCCTGTAGTGGGCACCTCCAATCTGACGCTGACTTTCTTCTTTGGCACATCGTTCAATCCGGTTCTTGCCTTGGAGAAAAAAGCATCACGCGCCCTGCCTAATGTGCGTAGCGGAGCTGCCGCCGCCGAAAAAGCATTGCTGTTGGGAAATTAAACCCTACAGCAATGTTTAAAAACAGCGCACAATTTAACTCCTACTTAGAGAGCCTGATAGACAGACACAAAAGTGATCTGTCTATCATTCTTTCACGGTTGGGTGTAGATGCGGAGCCAACACCACAAGTGCTGTTGAGCACCTTCATCACATACGGCAAAAAGTTTACAGAGCAACTTGCTCTTTTGCCGGAAGATTACGCAGACGGATCAGGGTGGGCAAAGTTTCAGGATATTTTCTCCAAAGGACTTGGTATCGTTCAGCAAGGCTCACAAGCCTACGGACAGTTAGCAGGCGCTTTGGGAACGTTAAACCCTTCCTCTGGTCAGCCAAACACCGGTGGCTCTTATGATCCGCCGCCGCCGGTTGAGAAGAAAAGCGAAACCACCAAAATCATTGTCATTGGTGCCATTGTAGTGGTGGTTTTGGTAGTTGTTTTCATTGTAGTTAAAAAACTTAAAAAATAAGAACATGTTCTTACACGAATTATTGATAGCCCTCAATGAAGGGAAAAAGGTTAAGCGTCTTGGATGGGCCAACCAATACATGCTGAAGGCGAAAGCCGTTACAGCATTTGAATTGGATGACCAGGAGTGTGCCGCCATTGGGGTGCCCAATCAAACCATTGCCGAGCCTGATGATAACTGTTTGTTGCTTGTGACCGGGGGTGTAGTAAAAATTGGTTACCAGTTAGACGGTGAAGAAAAGGTAGCGCAAGATTGGGAGCTTAAGTAAGATGGAAAAGTGGGCACCGGGCATCACAGCTATTGAGCATGCAGACCTGGGCGAAAGTCCAGCGGCTGTAAACCGAGAGACGGGCGTGATGTACATCAACCCAAATTTTAAACTCACCTCCGATCAATGGTACTTCATCATGCTTCACGAAATGGGGCATTTGAAGGAACAGACCAAAGATGAGTTGACAGCCGATGCATGGGCCCACAAACAATATCTAAAAGAAAGCAAACGCAGTCTCAAAGAGTCTGTGTTTGCTCTTACCGATCTACTCACATTTCAAAAGGACGAAGATTTCATTCGAGCGCGCTACCAATTAGAGCGCGCCAAAAATGCGGATAGCAAACTAAGCATGTATACCAGCGCATATAAATATTACGGCCATCCCAAATGCGACCCTGATTACTCCACGTATTTTATTGGAGGTAAGAAGCCGAAGCCTAACCCAATTGAGAAAAACAAATTGGAGTACTTGTTTGGCGTTGATGATGCACTTATAGCGGGCGGTATAAGTCTGATTTCAAACATTTTTGGCGGCGGTAAACCGGAAGACACTTCTGATGTCGGCTATCAAAAGTTTCTCGCTCAAAAGCGAGCTGCCGAGGCTGCGGAAGCTCAACGGTTAGCGGCAATACGCGCTGAAGAGGAAAAGAAGAAAACCCTGTATTGGATCATTGGCGGGATAATCGTAGCCATTGTAATTGCGGGAACAGCATTTCTCATCATCAAAAAGAAATAATCATGGATCAGGCATTTAAAGATTTAGCCATTAAGATCATCACCTACATCGTGATAGGTGTGATTATTTATTTAATGCTCATCCGGCCCATCCTGGTTAAGATTGGAATAATTAAGTCATCGGAAGAAATCAAAGCGGAGAAAGAAACCAAAGAGCTAGGCACCTCATTGGGTAGCCCCTTCTCCCCTACTTATTGGAAGCAAGTAAAAGGAGCGCAAATCTTAACCAAGGCCGCTGCCGAAAAGATGGCCGACAAAATCGAACAAGAAGGCATCAACGACTGGTTGCCAGATGATGAGAATGTTGTGTATGGTGTTCTTCGTCAACTGAAGTACAAAACACAGCTTAGTTATTTAGCCGACATCATGTTTCAGCGTCACGGATACGATTTGTTTCAGCTCCTGGATCGCAATCTATCAGAAAAAGAAATGGCAGTAATAAAAGGCATCACCAACAATCTGATATGAAATCAGCAATCATCATATTGATTATTTCAGTTGCTCTTTGGGTTGGCTATAAAGAATACAAAGCCTACCTGATGGAGTGTGTGATGGGCGCATATGATTTAACGCGCGACCAGGTAGAGGGCAAATCAATCAGCGAATTACGCCTGATGTTAAAAACCTTAAAGAACCAAAAACCATGAACAAGTTTATCATGGGTATGATTGTAGCTACAGCAATTATTTTGCTCTACATCTACCGCAAAAAAATATTTGTTGCCGCTCAAGACGGCAATACATCCGGCAACGGAAATAAATTAATTACGGTGCCTACAAGTACAGCTAAGGCCGTGCCTGGAACCGATGGTGCCATGCTAGGCAAAATGATTGCTGACATGATGAGTATCAAAGCCAGCGAAGATTCTCCCGTGCCGACCAACGATGTTACTTACAAGCCAACCAAACCAGGATGGAAAAATCCACCGTCTTTCGACATTGGTAAAATGACCATCAATCGCGCCATCGAATATCCCAAAGCATCATTTTGTAATTGTGGGAATCCAATCGAAAGTAATTGCGGCTGTTCACAAACTTATGATTATCAATAATGAGAATACTTATCATCGTTGCCATTATTGTCATTGCCCTGATCCTATGGGATAAGGAGCGTGTGAAGAAAGCCGTTGACGCCGGGGCAAGCCTGGTCAAAGATGGAATCGATAAAACAGCCAGCGCCACTCAGGCAATAATAGGCGATGTCAAAAAAGATACAACGCAGGCGATTAAAAAAGAAGCGGCAGACCAAATTCTAATCCCCATCCCACTGGGAAAAGAAAATGGCGAAGCCGAAATAGTGATCATGCTTCCCCTTACCGCGCCTATACTTACAGAGGCAATTCGTATCGATAAATCACCAATCCCTAAGCAAACTATATGAAAAAAATCATCATCATCATTATTGTGGTTGCCATCATTGTTGCGGTCATCATTTGGAAAATGAGAGTACCGAAGGTTTCAGTATTGTCGGTTGATTGGCTTACCAACAGAGCTAAGGTTCAGGTTAAAGGTCAAGTATTCGAAATCACCGAACAGTTAGCACTATCAGTTTCAACAGACTATGCCGTAGAGTTTGGCCGCTCCTACAGACAAGATATTAACAGGATTGGGCCTACTTCTGTAGTGATTACTAAGAATGGGGCGATTGTAGAATATTTAGTAAGGAAATAAAATGGGCGATTTCTTCTCAAGCAAGTTTGTAAAAGACCTACAGGGAGGCAAGCTCCCACCGGTAGAGGTCACCATTCCACCGCATACGCTTTACCAATTGGCAGCTGTATTCTTTTTCACAGGCTTAGCCCTAATCATCGCCCAAAAAATATTTAAGAGTTTATGAATCAGGCTACGATAGATATTTTAAAAGCAGAGCTCCGTAAGCAAGGCATTACTAATGCGTATGCCATTGACGGAGTTATTGCAGTCGTTCAAACTGAACATCCTAATCTAGGATCGGAACAGAACTACAGCAATACACCGGTAGATCGTATTCGTTTTGTTTTTAAAGATAAAGTAAAGGCATACACCGATGCCCAACTTGAAAAAATCAAAAAAAGTCCGGTTGACTTTTTTGAAATAGTATATGGCGGTCAGTATGGAAACACAACCAAAGGCGATGGTTATAAATATCGAGCTCGTGGATTCAATGGCCTCACGTTCAAAGATAATTATGATCGCATTGGAAAGGCGATTGGTGTTGATCTGGTTGGCTCGCCTGATCTGTTAAATCAAGAAGTTATTGCAGCTCGTGCAATGGCGGCTTATTTCGCTCTTGAGTATAAAGCCGCGGCCAGGAGCGGTCTGATGCAAAAGAAAATAGGCGTATCTGATTCTACCAAAGTGACTAGTGTCGCACAGGGCACCAAACTAGCGTTGCAAGCCAATGCCGGATTTGGCAAAAATATTGAAACACCGTTTTACAAAGGCGTTTATGAAAAAGCCTTGGCTACGATAAAAGAAAATCCCGTGGCCAGCACTATAGTTACGATTGTGTTTATAGCAACGGTTTTTTTTTGATCTATAAATTCTCGAACCGATGAAGTACAAAATGCCATTTGCCGCTACGGCTTTCCAACACAACTCAGGCGTAGAAGAATTGTTGAACGCCATACTATACGGCGGCAAAGCAATTCAATATTCTAAACTAACAATTACAGGCGCTGGCCCTGAAAACTTTGCCGATGCGATTGCGGCCGGTCATGGTATCGACGGCATTCCTGTTGGTGCTCAATTTGCGCTATGCATATTGGAGGCAGACGCGGCACAAGTGGGCGCGGCCCGTGTATGTCGATTTCGTCAGGAAGATATTGTTAACGCAATACCTTCTGCAGATAATGGCATGCCAGTTGGTGACAACGGCAGCTTTGAGATAGCCGGTGAAGATAACATTGCCAATTTTTCTATTATAGCCATCACACCGGCCAACACGCACACTCTTCACATAACCTGGTTCGGAGCCAGCTAAAGATTATGCCATTTCCAAAGAAACGATTTTACGTGCCAAGTATAGCTACCGGCTCAGGGGGCGGCGGTGGCGGATCAACGCCTAATGCAATTATTGACAAAGGTAATTGGGATGCATCCGGCGGAACTCTTCCGGTAGGCGCTGACCGGGGCTGGCTGTATTATATCAGCGTTGCGGGCAGTGTCTACGGTGTGGATTTGGTAGTAGGCGCTACCATTACATCTCGGGCTAACGGAGCTGGACAAACCTGGAACGATTGGGCAACAAATTCTTAAACTATAATTTTTTTAACATCATGAAACTGGAAAATTTTATCAAAGGCCCGCTCACATCAATTTTAGGTCTTGTGTTGATGGTATTTGCATTTTACGCCTACGCTATAAGCAAAGAATTTACCGCATGGCAAGCCGGTGGCGTTGCCTTGGTTGGGTTCTTACTTGGATTTATGAGACTGAAACTCGAAGACTTTGTAAGTGAATTCATCAAAGCCGCCATTGATAAGTTTAAAAACAAAACGCTTTTACTTATTGTAGGATTGGCGTTTTCAACCATAGCCTACAGTCAATCTACCGATGCGGATTTAACAAATCAGGTAAACACAACCGTTCGCGGAAAGATATACAATGCTACATCTTCTGGTAATATGTATCAGTCAATTATCGACAGCAAAACGCCTCGACCTGTTGAACTTGGACAAATTATTTCCGATGATTTTAATCGCGGATCGCTCGGAGCCAATTGGACAAACGTAGGCACGGCCACTTTCACCATTTCCGGCAACGCGCTAAGCATGAGCCGGACGGGCGCAATATCGCTTTCCAATTATTTGGTTTGGAACGCTTACGGAAATTCAAATTTAGAAAGCTACACGGTTAACTTTTCAATTACTGCCGGAACGATAGACGCAAACAGTCACGGTGCTGGACTAACATTGCAAAGTAATGGCGGGTATACCGGACAAACTAACTCGGTGCAAATTGGAGTCGATATGACAAATACGGCTAATCAGGGAAAAATTTCGTACTACTATCAGAACTCCACCACGGCTATACTTACTTCTCCAAATGGGTTAGCCATTACGGCAGGCGATGTTTTAAACGTTAAGGTTAAGTTCATTAAAGATCGATTCATTACTACGGTATATAATGTGAATACGCGTAGAATGAATACACAGATTTATGATGTGTTATCCTCTTTTCCTTATTCTTTAATAACACCCAATTCATTTAGATATGGGCCAGTAGTAATGGGAGGCACTCACACTATTGATAATTTTGTGGTAGTTGGCAACGATAACAAAAACGCAAAAATTCTTGCAGCTGGCCATAGTATTACCAAAGGTTTAACAGTTGACAACCTGCAAAGTCGGTGGACAGAAATGGTTAATAACTATACTTCAGAGTTTGTTTTAACCAATGCGGGGGCAGGTAATCTTATTGAGGATATAAATCCAAATGAACTAATTGCCCTGAAAGGGCAAATTTTGATATTGGATTTAGGTATCAATAATTTAGCAAAGGGAGACGCACCGGCTACAGTAGTTACCAAGTATCAAACGCTTGTTGCTTCGCTTGTGTCTGGTGGATATACACTAGGTACAAATCTTTTCATTGGTTTGATTCTGCCAAATCTTTCGAATAACGCCGCGGTTAATACGACTAATCCATTATTGATAAGCTGGGCCGGTGCAGCGTGTATAGATTGGGCAAGTCCTAATCTTAATGCAGCGGGAACCGGACTTAGATACTCAGTTGATACTACCCACCCGACTAGGCAGGGACAAGAAATTATGTCCGGTGCTGTTATCAATACTTTTCCATTGATCGCTCGAGAAAAAAAAATCGGAAATAATAATCCTATTTACTATAATCCAAATGGATTTGTTCGAATTGCAAATGATCAGAACGGATCAGGAACGCCGCTTTATCAATTAGATCTAGTTAATACTACAGGAACCGTTCTTCATGTTAGTAACAACGGTAATAATGAGGGGGCTTTTTTCGGATCAATAAATGCCAATAACGTATATATGGCTGGCGGCGCATTTTGGAACGGAGCGAACTGGACTTATCGTAATGCGACAAGTTCTTCGTACAGTCAAAGTGGGGGCGTTCACTATTTTAGTATTGATGCGGGTAAAACGATTGGAACATCGGGAGCGGCTACAACCATTATGCAATTATCTTCTACGGCATTGACTATGACTGCCGGCGTTAAAATTCTTGCAGCGACTAATACTACTACTGCTGGAATAAATACAGGATCATTTACAGCTGATCCTTCAACTCTGGTAAATTTCGATGTGTGGGGTAATTCAACTTCCAATCTTTTAAAGGCTCGAATAAACGGTGTTAGCCAAGACTTTGTTTTTGCCACATCTACACAAACCCTCACTAACAAAACTCTTTCCACGGGCACCACAATAAGTGTAGCCCCTACTATAACGGCGGGCGTGAAGATTACTACAGGAACGAACGGAACTAATCCCGGTCTTAATCTCGGATCAGTGGCTACCGACCCTACCACACGTGCAAATGGTGATGTGTGGTATAACTCCACGGAAAACGTTCCTAAAGTTCAAGCAGGCGGCGCGGCTCATCCGTTCGGATTTGTCCGCCGGTTCAATACATCGTTGACGCATACACAGATCATAAATAGTTTTACCACACCAATTACTATTCTTACTAGTGGAACGGCAGGCGGAAGAATAGTCATTCTTGGAAGTGTGGTCGTTAAAAAATTAGGCACCGCAATTTTCGGAACTAATTTTACGTGTCAACTCGCTTGCCTCGGACATACCTGGACGGGTGTGGCATCGAGCACTCAAAATATTATGTCTTCGGCTTCGGATAACTTAACCGAATGGATTCAAGGCGATACAGGATTTCTCGTTCCAACAGGTGTTACATCATCGAACGATATTGTTTTTTCTACTACTGTTGGCAACCCAACCCTAACAAGTGGAACAGGCACCTTCGACATTACATTTTATTACATCGTAGTGCCTTAACCTATGGAAAAGCAAGAATCGAACACCAACGCCATTGTTATGGGCGTGATCCTAGTTGGGGCATTTTTGGCGGTAGCTTATTTAGTTGTTAAATACATTAAGTAATGAGTATCGAACAAAGAAAACAAATTGAGTCTATTGCTACCATTCTCATGAAGATAGCATTAGCCATTTCTGCCTTCATGATTACTAGTGTTTTCTACGAAGTAAAAAACGACATCAACACCATCAAAACCGATATTACCAATGTGCGCGAACGTGTTTCACGTATGGAGGGACAATTAAATTCAAAGCCATGAGCAATCCAATCAGTGAAGTAGTTTCATTTGGAGGAAAAATTTTAGACAAGATTTTTCCTGACAAGGCCCAGGCCGACCAGGCTAAAATAAGGTTGCTGGAATTACAGCAGCAAGGCGAATTTAAAAATGAAGAGCTCCGTTATTCAGCCATCAACAAGGAGGCCGAAAGCCAGGATAAGTGGACAAGCCGTGCGCGACCTTCTTTTCTTTATGTGATGTACATCATGATATTGATGGGCCTGCCATTTGCGATCCTGTTTGCATTTAAACCAGAGATAGCCGGTGCGGTGACTGTGGGCCTCAACAAATGGCTTACAGCCATTCCGGAGGAAATGTGGTGGCTATTTGGTACGGGTTATTTAGGATATTCTGTCAGCCGGTCATACGATAAGGGAGTAGATAAAAAATACAGCAAGTAAAATGGAAACACGAAAAATCATTATCCTTTCAGCGGTCAGCTTACTAGTCATTGGCGGCGCTGTGGTAGCTTTCATTATGCTGCGAAATAAGAGCGTGGCAAATGCACCATCGATGCCGGGCAATACAGCAGCCGACGCAAATACACCAGGTGCATCACCATCCGCACCGGCAAGCCGATACCCTTCCAGAGAACAGATGGTGTCCATTGCAATAAAAAATAATTGGGATCCAAAAGAACCGGCTGCAATTGCCGCATCTTACGATCAAAATGAAGGTACATGGCGGCGCGGAGACTGGCGCTTTGCCATCATTAATACGAACCCCGTTACAGCGAGGGCCTTCAAAGGAGCCAATGAAAGTTTCACCTACACAAACAACTTCTTCAATGGTGATAATAGGTTTATGTACTTCACGGACAGCTATTTTTCAGGCGATACCTTGTTTCTATAAAATCTTCACCCAATACCATGGACCGGTGTATTAGCTTGTACCAAAGCTAATGCATCCGGTATCTCATCCCACTTAAGCATTGCCATCTTCATCTGATCCGGGTCTACATGATCATAGATCATGGTGCTATTGATGGAATCATGTCCGAGCAAATCTCTACGTAATGCCAGATCCGCATTGAGTTGCTTATTTACATTACTGAAAGTGTGGCGGGCACAATGAAAAGTAATGTGTTTCTGAATGCCTACCATCCCGTTTAGCTCCATTAAAAACTTGTTGGCCTTTGAATTGGTTAACGGTTTGTAGTTATGCTCCTGGATCAGCCCGGTCACGTGCCTTATTTTCTTGTTGACATAAACCAGTATTATTTTCTTCTCATCCCGATTGCGCGTCTTTTTGTTGGAAACAACTCGAATGTGATCTTCATAAAATACCCACTCGTGGTAATGCACTAGATCCTGATAGCGCCTGCCGGTATAACAGGCCAGCAAAAACCAACACAAGGTTTTGTGTAGGTAATAGGGAATACTCCGGAAGAGCAATTCTTCATACTTAGCCAGCTCACGTATGGTGAGGGCCTCCCGTTCAGTCTTCACTTTTTCCAGTTTGAATAAGGCGAACGGATTTTCGCGTAGGAGCTTCTTTTTGATAGCCTCGTTTAGAATCCTTCGGATAATGCGAAAGTTGCTGTAGATCGTGTTCTTTCCATTCTTGCGAGTGTTTACCATGTAGTATTGGTAAGCCTTTAGAAAATCGTAGTCGATATCATGTATTTCCAGTGCCGGTCGGAAGCCCCTGAGCTTGTTGGTCACATGTCGAACTTTTTCAATGTAGGAATCTGAAAACGAGCCTTTGTTGATGTGCAAGTAATCATCGACCAGGCTGTAGAAGTCGTAAGCATTAAACCCGCAATAATCATTGTAGAACGATTCGTAAGTCAAGGGCCTGCCTTTGATCTCGTGATTGAGTATTATCTCCTGACCCCGGATCAACTCCCTTTGAAAGAGCAAATTGATTTTTGCGGCCAGTGGATTAGAGTTTTTGACCGTTCGAGTAGCTTCATCCCAATCGGAGGGCTTTACACGCTGCAGTAGAAGAAACGGGGGGCACACCCTACGGTGGATGGTGAGCCTTAGATAAACGGGTACGGTGCCATCGCGACTGACATAGTCTTTTTTGGCAAACAGGTTGACGGTGATCGCCATCGTAAACGGGTTTTAAGTTTAGTAAACATTTAATGTTTTAAACTCTCAACTAATACAAGTAATGGTTTGTATTAGTTGAAAAACCCCACCTTTTTAAATCAAAAATCAACTAATACAAGTAACAGTTTGTATTAGTTGATTTCCAGCGGTCCGGACGGGACTCGAACCCGCGACCTCCTGCGTGACAGGCAGGCATTCTAACCAGCTGAACTACCGGACCATCATGTCAATTAAAACTACCTGATTAAACCCTTTATCGTCACTTTAGGGATTGTTCAAAACTTGCTTGAACTCTCAGACAATTGCTAAACGAGGCGCAAAGATAACTTTGCGTTTCATTAATCCAAAAAAAACATTTCAGATATTTTTTTAACGTCGCTTTGGCTTCATAAACTCTGAAGCTCTCTTTTTCAAAATACCAACTTCACGGAAGCGGTAGCCAATCACCAAACGGAACGTGCCGTTGCGGCTGGACAAGTGAACGTTCTCATAATCAATCTCTACCGTTTGATAGGTGTAGGTAACACCTGCAAAAAAACGCTCCGAGTTCAATCCACCAGTGATGCGCCAATTGATGTAAGGTCGCACAGCTACTAACGAGTTTTGATTCGATGGCTTGCTGTAATCAAAGAACTGAAGCACCGGTCCCACTGCCACATTGCTTCCAATAAACCAGTTTTTATGAAGAACCAGATTATACCCATAACCCGCTGCCAATGCGATGGTTTCATAATTCATGTGATCAAAGCCACCTTGTGCATCAAGGGTATTTTGATGGTATTGATTGTATACCAACGAATCGGCACCTAATGAAAATTGGTTGAACGAAATACTTATTAAAGGAGATCCGGCACTGCGCAACTGGCGTTCGTAAAAATTATAAATCGAACGCACCGAATACTTTCTTTTGTTTGAAAAGTAGATAGCCGATATGCCTCGGTTGCTGGTTTCGATATCGCGCCGTTGTAGCTTCGGCACTCCACTGGCAATAGGCACTTGCGAATCTTCCAGATAATAGCCTTTGTAGTCTTCTTGAAATAATTCTAAACCCCAGTTTTTGCCTACCAAACTTGCCTGAATATCAAATGAATTCGACTCGCCATATTCCTCGATGCTGGAGGCAGGCCTAGGCATGGCTACAATAAACTGAAACCCTATTTCAAACAGATAAAAACCCAGGCCGGTCTGAAAGCGGATGTTCGGGCTAAAGGTGAGATTGCTGTTGGTGTTGGAAGCATTTTGCAAAACGAACGACGATGCTCGCTGCCGAAAGACCGGCCAGACAAAAAAGTAATCGGGGAAGCGTTCGATGTATTGTGCTCGTGAAATGGAATCGAGGTAGTGTTGTTGAGCGCAAACTGAAGTTCCTATAAAAATGGGGAGGATGAGGAGCCAATAACGCACCCTAGCTTGCCTTTCGGTGTCGTGTCGGTTCTTTTTTCTCTTTCGCCGTTGCCCCCACCGCTTTTTCCATTGGCTTCTTCTTCGCCTCAATGCTGGCCTTCAAGGCCGTCATGATATCTACCACCTTCGGCTCTTCTTCCACCACCATCACCACTTCTTTGCCTTCTATCTTGGCATCAATGATGGACTTCAGGGCATCGTAGTAGCGATCTTTCATTTCAATCTTGGCAAAGGTGGTAGACATGGAATCGACCAGTGTCTTTGCCAGTTTCAATTGTTCTTTGTCGGTCTTTACGTCAATCAGTTGCGGCACTTCTCCTATGTTTTTTACTTCGTTGGGATAACGCAAGCGGTACATTAAAATACCTCCTTCATGTGGCGTCAACAACACAGGTGTCTCCCGATCGCGCAACACTACTTTGCCCACGCCAACCTTTCCTGATTCCTTCAAAACCTCTTTCAATAAGCCATAGGTCTTGGCAGCCAGATCGCCGTCGGGCCCAATAAAGTACGGAGCTTCAAATAGAGTAGGATGCACCTCGGTGGAGTTCACAAAACCTTCAATCTCTATTACCTTTTCACTCTTGAGTTTCACTTTATCCAAATCCGTTTGCTCGATGATCACATACTGACCCGGCTCGTATTGGTAGCCCTTTACAATTTCTTCAGAACGTAGTGGCTGCCCCGTTACCTTGTCTTTCTTTTCATAGCTGACCGGATTGTGGCCTTCCTTCGAAAGCAAGTTGAAGCTGATGGTTTGGCCGGTATCAATAGCGTTGTAAATCCGAACGGGAATTGTAACTAACGAAAATTGAATGTGTCCTTTCCAGATAGCGCGCATAAACAATGGGATTAACTTAGTTTAAAAAATGAGGTAACAGCCATTAAAGCGCTGTAAATGAAGCACTTTTTGAATAAAAAAGCAATACCCTAATCCCGGATTGGCTAATCTAAAGTTTGACGTAAGAGGTCGTATCGATGGAAGCTTTCAACTCATTTAAGAGGTTATAGAGCCCGTAATACGTACGATTGATGTACAAGGCATCTTTTACACCTCTGGCTTTTTTAGATTCTCTGAACTCTTTCATTTTACCGATTTCCTCACCGAACTGATACAACTGCCGGAAGTATTCTGAATCTGAAAAGTCGAAGCGTGGTGTGCGAAATGGTCTGCCAAGTAGTTCAACTAACTGCGTGAAGGTTTGAATAAAAAACTGTTTGTCTTCGGCTGTGTCATCATCATAAATGAAACGCAACTCTTTAAATACCCGCAACTTCTTCTCTTCGTTTTGAAGGATATCCGGATGTAAAAGTTGGAAATAGGTTTTGTGGAAAGAAGTTGGAATTACTTTCACGCAGCCAAAATCAATCACACCCAGCTTGCGGTCGGGGGTAATGATGAAATTACCCGGATGCGGATCGGCATGCAGTGAGTGCAATGTGTGCATTTGAAAATGATAGAAATCCCACAAAGCCTGTCCGAGCTTCTGCCCTTCTTCCGCTGTGAGGATTTGCTGCTTGAGTATTTCGCCGAGTGGCTGACCTTCCACCCAATCCATCGTCAGAATCCGTGAAGATGAAAACTCGGGATAGTAGATTGGGAAAAACAGATTGGGAATGTCTTTGCATCGGGTAGAAAGATCGATGGAGCGCTGCAACTCCAATTCGTAATTGGCTTCTTCCAAGAGGCGAGATTCTACTTCACCAATAAACTCGTTGTATTCAGAAGCGTTGAGCTTAAACATGCGCAAGGCTATTGGCTTCACCATCGCCAAATCACTCTTCACGCTGTCCCCCACTCCGGGGTATTGAATTTTCACCGCCAACTTCTTTCCCTGGTAAGTTGCCTGATGCACTTGACCAATAGAAGCTGCATTCGAAGCACTGGTAGCGAACGTATCAAAAATTTCGTTCGGTCGCTTGCCAAATGCCTTTTCAAACGTGCGCACCACCAGTGGATACGACAATGGCGGAGCGCTGTATTGCGCCATGGCGAATTGATCCTGATAAGCGGTGGGCAACAGATTTTTATCCATGCTCAGCATTTGAGCAACTTTTAATGCACTGCCCTTTAACTGACTGAGCGAGTTGTAGATATCTACTGCATTATTGGCGTGCAGTTCGTCCTTCGTTTGATCTGGATTGACCAACTTCTTGCCGTAATGCTTTAAGTAATTCGTTCCGATTTTTGCACCCGTAGAAATAAATTTGGAGGCTCGCTGTACTTTCGTGGTAGGTATGCTGGTCTGCTCCTTTTGTTTGGCCATTGAGTTTGTTCAGTCTAATTTTTTGAGTTCTGATAGAGAAATTTTCCGAAGTCGAGGGCATTGTCGAGCACACCTTTGCCGATCAATTCGAAGGCTAATGTTACCGACTTCTCGATGGCAGCATCTGTCTTCTCGAAGTTGGGACTTTGATCTTTGGCCCAAAACTGTAAGATGAACCAGAGGTGCAACCAAAAAAGATGGTGATAACGGTCATCGAGGAAGGGCCTTTTAGCGACTTCTCCCGTGCTTTTAGCTTCCGCTAATACCGAGTTGATCCATTCTTCAAAGCTCTTTTTAAATCCTTTGATAAAATCCGGAAGCATGGTGGGCGCCTTCACGGAAGTGAGCTGATGAAGAACGAAACTTCGATCGTTTTTCAACAATTCCACTAATGAAAAGTAAAATGTAAGCACGCGCTCTTGCGCAGTGAATTGAGCATACGCTTCATCGGTTGTCAAGCGCTGCACAGTGGTGGAAATAAATCCTTCCCAGATTGACTTTTCGATCGAAGCAAACGATGCGAAAAGCGTATAAAACTCAGATTCCGTTATCCCAATTTCCTTCGAGAAACTGAATACGGAAGCTGGTTGCTTGCCGTGCGTTAAAAGGTAATCGCGGTAAGCAGATTGAATCTCAGCCGCATTTAAACCTGTATTTTTTGTTTTGGCTTTTTTTGTGGTTTCCATACTTACTTTAACAGGATTGAATGAAAATAGTTGAGTCTATGCCAAGTGAATTTTAAATTACTTTTTCAAGTTTGCCCATGACGAAGTGTTTTGTAAAGTGCTGCTTTGTGATACTCACTAGCGTGGGGGTGGCAATCTCCCAAACGGGATCCAATCAACGAGCTACACAGTTTTATGCCTTAGGTGAGCGGGCTATTGAGAATAAGTCGTACCGCACTGCGCTGGCTCACTTCAACGAATGTCTCCGGCTTGATCCATACTTCTGGAAAGCTTACTCGCTACGCGGTTTTGCCAAGGAGAAATTAGGCGATCAGCAAGGGGCCATCACTGATTACAATATCTACTTAGAAGCACATCCCAACGATACCGACGCGCTACTGACAAGAGGTCTACTTCGGTACAATAATCGTCAATGGGCAGCTTCCAGAGAAGATTTTCAAAAGTTATTGTCATTACCACCGGGCGAAACCACCACGGTATTTTTTCAAACCGACAAAAGCGGCGAGAGCAATAAAATCTTTACTACGCAAGGAAATGCCAAAGCACTTTATCTCAATTACCTGGGGCTGATCGAATGGAAACTTCAGCAATACAAACCAGCCATCGCCCTGCTGGATTCTGCCATTCGTTTAGACCAATCATCGCCCGATTATTTTGTTCACCGGGGATTGATCCGGCAATCTGCCAAAGACACCGTGGGTGCGTTGGCCGATTTTCATCAGGCGCTTTCGTTCGATGCCGATCATCCAACCGCCACGCACAATATTGCCGTGCTCTCAGGTTTTAAAGGAAACTTACTGGAATCAGAAAAGCAGCTGACGGAAGCCATCGCCAAAAATCCGAAGCTGCCCTACTCCTATTCTGAACGTGGCTATGTTCGCCTAAAACTAAAAAACTGGAAAGGGGCGATTGAAGATTTTAACCAAGCCATTTCATTCGATTCAGACGAACCGGACAACTACCTGCAACGTGGCATCGCCAAAGAGAAATCAAAGGACAATCAAGGTGCGCTTGCCGACTATACCCATGCTACGCGTATCAAATCGGACTATGAAAGTGCCTGGTTACATCGCGGAAATGTGTTAACCAAAATGAATCGGCACGCCGAAGCAATTGAAGATTACACGATCGCCATTTCATTGTATCCGGAATATGCACTTGCCTTTTACAACCGCGCACTGACTTACCATAAACTCGGTAAATTGCCGGAGGCCTGTGGCGACCTAAAGCAAGCGCAAAGACTAGAAATGAAAATAGACGCCAAAGCGATGGCATCTATTTGCAAATGATGAAGAAGCAAGCTTAGAATAGCTGCTTGGCAATTTTATAGATTGGATCAGACTTGCCCATGGAGTAAAAGTGTACCAACGGCACACCGTGTTGAATCAACTCTTTGGACTGTTTTACTGTCCACTCAATTCCGACCTGTTTTACGGCTGCGTTATCCTTGCATTTTTCAATTTCATCGGCCAGTTCTTCGGGCAGATCAATATGAAATATCGTAGGCAAAACATTGGTTTGTGTTTTCGTGGTGATCGGTTTAATCCCTGGAATAATCGGCACAGTAATTCCAACCTCACGGCACTTCGCCACGAAATCAAAAAATTTACTGTTATCAAAAAACATCTGCGTCACAATGTATTCTGCACCGAGATCGATTTTATTCTTCAGGTACTTCAGGTCAACTTTCAGGTTAGGTGCCGAAAAGTGTTTTTCCGGATAACCAGAAACGCCAATACAAAAATTAGTAGGCGAAGCATGCTCCAACTCTTCGTCAATAAAACGCCCCTTATTCATTTTCACAATTTGCTCCACCAATTCTGAAGCATACTTGTGACCATCGGGATCGGGTACAAAACGAGCTTCTGATTTAATCGCATCGCCTTGCAAAGCCAACACATTGTCAATTCCTAAAAAGTGCAGGTCAATCAATGCATTCTCGGTTTCTTCTTTGTTGAAGCCACCGCAAATGATATGGGGCACGGTATCTACCTTGTAATGATTTTGAATAGCCGCACAAATGCCTACTGTGCCTGGGCGTTTGCGCGTAGAGCGTTTCTCCAACAAGCCATTTTCCTTCTTCTTGTAAACGTACTCTTCACGATGATAGGTAACATCAATGAATGGAGGTTTGAATTCCATCAGCGGGTCCATATTATCGAATAAGGTGCGAATGTTTTCTCCCTTCAAAGGCGGAAGTATCTCTAAACTGAAGAGCGTTTTTCCGTTGGCGTTTTTTATATGATCAACTACTTTCATATGTTTCTTAAATCAGGGTTTGGTTCAATTCTTTTAATAAGCCAGATTGGGCGATAGCCAGCGCTCGGCTTCTTCCAGTGTCATGCCTTTGCGTGCTGCGTATTCGATTACCTGATCTTTTTCAATTTTACCCAATCCAAAATAGCGTGATGATTCATGGGCAAAATAGTATCCGCTCACCGCAGCCGTTGGATACATGGCAAACGATTCAGTTAAAGTAATGCCGACTTCCTTCTCGGCATTCAGCAATTCAAAGATGGTTTTCTTCTCGGTGTGATCGGGGCACGCCGGATAACCCGGAGCTGGGCGAATACCTTGGTACTTTTCGCTGATCAATGTATCAATGTCGGCATTTTCATTGGGTGCATACCCCCAATACTCTTTGCGCACTTTTACATGAAGTAATTCGGCAAATGCTTCGGCCAGACGATCGGCCAATGCTTTAGCCATGATCTCTGAATAATCGTCTTGCTTGGCTTTGAACTCTTCAATTAGCTTCTCTAGACCAATGCCTGCGGTTACCGCAAACATGCCAATGAAGTCTTCTTTGCCACTATCCACTGGTGCGACAAAATCAGCTAAGCAGAAATTCGGTAAGTCCTTCGCCTTTTTGTTTTGCTGCCGTAAGAAATGAAGCGTTGTTAGTTGCTTTCCTTCTTTGTCTTTCAGTAAAACATCATCGGTAGCCGTACTCTGCGCACGATAAAAGGCAACCACACCACTGGCGGTTAACTTTCTGCCGGCAATAATCCGCGAGAGCATGACTTGCGCATCGTTGAATAATTTCGTGGCCTCTACTCCTACTTTCTCATCTTGAAAAATGGCCGGGTACTTTCCAAACAACATCCATGTCTGAAAGAATGGAGTCCAGTCGATGTACTTAGCGATCTCTTCCAACGGATAATTAACCAACACCTTCTTACCAATGAAAGTTGGTAGGTAGGTAGCTGTTGCCGACCAATCAATCGCCACTCTATTTTTGCGCGCTTCCGCCAACGAAATGTAATTTTTGAGTTGCTGTTTGCTTTCGTGGTCTTTGCGCAACTCCACATACTCTTGTTTTACTTTTGCTTTGAAGGCATCGCGCGATGTTGGGCTGATAAGTTCACTCGCCACCGGCACCGAACGTGATGCATCCAACACATGCACCACTGCCCCGGCATACATCGGATCAATTTTTACTGCCGTGTGCAATCTCGACGTGGTTGCTCCTCCGATCAACAACGGAATATCTAATCCCTGGTGTTGCATCTCTTTGGCAACGTGCACCATCTCATCCAATGAAGGCGTTATCAATCCACTGAGTCCGATGGCATCTACTTTTTCACGTTTGGCTGCTTCAATTATTTTTTCGGTGGGCACCATCACACCCAAATCCACCACATCGTAATTATTGCAGGCCAACACCACACCAACAATATTCTTACCGATGTCGTGTACATCGCCTTTCACCGTTGCCATCAAAATCTTCGCTGCCGGCTTTCCTGATGTTCCACTCAATCGTTTTTCTTCTTCCAGAAAAGGTGTCAAATACGCCACCGATTTTTTCATCACACGTGCACTCTTCACCACCTGCGGCAAAAACATTTTACCCGCACCAAACAAATCACCCACCACATTCATACCAGCCATCAGTGGGCCTTCAATCACGTGCAGCGGACGGCCATACTTTTGCCGCGCTTCTTCGGTATCTACATCCACAAAGTCGATGATTCCTTTCACCAACGCGTGGGTCAATCGCTCTTCTACCGTGCCTTGTCGCCAGGCATCGTCAACTTCTTTTTTCTTGCCGGCACCTTTCACGGTTTCAGCTAGTTCCAACAATCGCTCGGTGGCATCCTCTCTCCGATTGAGCAATACATCCTCTACTCTCTCGAGCAATTCCTTAGGAATTTCATCATATACTTCCAGCATGGTTGGGTTTACAATGCCCATGTCCATGCCGTGTTTAATGGCATGGTACAGAAAGGCCGAGTGCATGGCTTCGCGCACCATTTGGTTTCCGCGAAAGCTGAAAGACACATTGCTCACACCACCACTCACATGCGCTCCGGGTAAGTTTTTGCGAATCCATTGAGTGGCCTTAAAAAAATCGAGCGCGTAATTTTTGTGTTCTTCTATTCCCGTAGCAACCGGAAAAATATTTGGATCGAAGATAATATCCTGTGGTGCAAAGTGTACCTGATTGACCAGAATGTCGTAGGCGCGTTTACAAATCGAAATTCTACGCTCATAGGTATCGGCTTGTCCCGCCTCATCAAAGGCCATCACAACCGTAGCCGCGCCATAGCGCTTCACCAGTTTAGCTTGCTTGATAAACTCTTCTTCTCCCGCTTTCAAGCTGATGGAGTTAACGATTCCCTTTCCTTGTAAGCACTTCAATCCGGCTTCAATCACTTCCCATTTCGAAGAGTCGATCATCACCGGTATGCGGGCGATCTCCGGCTCAGCAGCCATCAGATTCAAAAATCTGACCATCGCTGCCTGAGAGTCGAGCATGCCTTCGTCCATATTCACGTCAATCACCTGCGCGCCACCGCGCACTTGATCGAGTGCTACCTCGAGTGCTTCATCGTACTTATCTTCTTTGATCAATTTCAAAAAACGGGCAGAGCCTGTTACATTGGTGCGCTCACCAATGTTCACAAAGTTCGACTCGGGTGTGATCGTTACAGCCTCGAGGCCGCTGAGTTGTAAATTCCGGTTATTGTTCAAAACCTTATTGCTTAAATTGTATTACTTGTTTTTTAAAATATCTTTTATTCGAGATTGCAATTGCTTTTTATCAGGCAAATAGAGCTGATATTTAGACACAAATATTTTATTGGAGATACCTCCCATAGCAAACTCAACTAAAACTTCATCTTTTTCCGCCGAAAGAATAATACCGATCGGTTCATTGTCGCCACTTACATTCTCCTCTGACTTAAAGTAGTTAAGGTATAAATTCATCTGCCCAATATCGGTATGTTTTACGCCCTTAATTTTTAAATCAATTAAAACGAAGCAACGCAAAATGCGATGATAAAAAACCAGATCAATGTAGAAATGCTTATTGCGTACGGATATTCGATATTGGCGTGAAACGAATGTGAATCCCTTTCCAAGTTCAAGCAAAAACAATTGCAGATTGTCAATAATTCGTTGCTCCAATTGTTTCTCGGTCATTCGAAAGCTCTTGGCGATCTTAAGAAAATCTAACAAGTAAGGTTCTTTGATTGCATCTTGAATTTGTTCGCTTCGATGTCCTTTTTTAGAAAGCGCAATCACTCCTTTCTTGTCTCTACTTAATGCCAAGCGTTCAAATAAAGAGGATTCAATTTGACGCTCTAACTCACGCAGCGACCAATTTTCAATAATAGATTGCTTCTCATAAAAGCTTCTCGCCATTCGATCGGAAATAGATATTAATGCGATGTAATGGCTCCAACTCAATTTGGCAGACACTGTCTGCCATTTTTGATAGCTCAGATAAAATCTTCGCATATCCAATACATTACGCCTTCCAAAACCTTTTCCATGCAACATAGATAGATCATTCGAAAGTCGTGCTAATAAATCACTTCCATATTCAGCACGCTCATTACCCGATTGCTCAAACTCTACAATGTGCCTTCCAATTTCCCAATTTGTTTTTACCAAAGCTACATTCACCGATTGAAGAGCAAATCTTCTTCCATTCAAAAGCGTGCTGCTAATTGAATCCAGCAATTTTTTATAGCTGCGCTTGGAAACTTTCGATGAAGTTTTTTGAAAAACTTTTTTCGATAACATCGTTCTACTATTTGGTCAATACAATTTACGTTAAACCAATTTGGCAGACACTGTCTGCCAAATTCAAAATCAATAAGCCACGAGTTGTTTTCTGGGTGTATAATTCTTTGCCAAGTTGGCGATCACCCGAATGTGATCCGGTGTGGTGCCGCAACATCCGCCTAAAATATTCACCAGCCCTTCTTTCAAATATTCTTCTACCTGCTTGCCCATCTCTTCCGGAGTTTGATCGTAATGTCCAAACGCATTTGGCAAACCGGCATTCGGATATGCACTCACAAAGAAGGAAGCATTCTCATTTAAGATTTGTAAATAAGGTCTTAGCTGCTCAGCACCCAGTGCACAATTCAAACCCACACTCAACAGCGGCACATGCGATACAGAAATCAAAAAAGCTTCTGTAGTTTGGCCACTCAGTGTTCTGCCACTCGCATCGGTAATCGTGCCCGATACCATCACCGGATACGATGTGCCCATCTCTTCAAACAATTCCTGCACGGCAAACAAAGCTGCCTTCGCATTCAGCGTATCAAAAATGGTTTCAATCAACAACAAATCTGCTCCTCCATCAATCAAACCTTTCGCTTGTTCTTTGTACGCTATCCGCAAATCATCAAAGGTCACGGCTCGGTAGCCGGGATTGTTGACATCCGGTGATAGCGATGCAGTTTTATTAGTTGGCCCAAGAGCACCAGCAACAAACCGTGGCTTAGATGGATCTCGCTGAGTAAATTCATCGGCTGCTTCTTTTGCAATCTTAGCCGATTGATAATTCAACTCATACGCCAGCGTCTCCAGATGGTAGTCGGCTTGGGCAATGGTGGTGCTGCTGAAGGTATTGGTTTCGATAACATCCGCACCCGCTTCCAAATATTGCATGTGAATATCTTTGATGATATCCGGTCGGGTAATCGAAAGCAAATCATTGTTGCCCTTCAAGGGCGAAGGATGATTTTTAAATCGCTCTCCGCGAAAGTCGCCTTCTTCCAGCTTGTGGCGTTGAATCATGGTGCCCATGGCACCATCCAATACCAGAATTCGTTCTTTTAACAGGTCTTGTATTTTCACTCTTTCTGTTGTTTACAGTTATCCAGAAAGAGCCATTCGAATGATGGGTCGCCTATCTTCTTCTGCACGTCTGCCAAAACAAACGATATAGAAAGGGAGTTAGCACCCTTCTCGTGAGAGAACTCAGGTTGCTAAGACGTCATCGGGCCCTTTCCCTCGGTCTTTCTGGATAAGCAATGCAAAGAAACAGAATCTTGTAGTAAATAAAAAACCATTATGTGTATTTTAGCCACTTAATCACGCCTGCTTGAAACTCGCCGCAATCGATATTGGCTCCAATGCCATCCGCCTACAAATCTCCACCATTCTTCAAGACGGTGAAACGCATCTTTTCAAGAAACTGGAATACGTCCGCTTCCCATTGCGCCTCGGGCACGACGTCTTCACCATCAACCGCATCAGCGACAGCAGCGCACAGAAATTCAAGAAGTTAATGGGTGTTTATAAATCACTGCTCGAACTGTATGAAGTAGACGACTATATGTTTTGCGCCACCTCGGCTATGCGCGAATCGGAAAACGGCGAAGAAATAGCCCGACAAGTAAAAGAAGAATTGGGCATAACCATCAACATCATCGACGGCCACCTCGAGGCAGACCTCATCAACAAAGCGATTTTTTCATACCTCGGCAAAGAGACCTACTTGCACATTGATGTAGGTGGCGGCAGCACCGAACTTAATCTGTTTGTCAATGGAAAGAAAATTAAAACGCGATCTTTCAAGGTGGGTTCCGTTCGCATCCTTGAGCACCACGATTCGCCCATCATGTGGCAAGACATGGAGCATTGGGTGCGCGAAAACGTTAAATCATCGTATGGAAAAGTAACAGCCGTAGGTACGGGCGGAAACATCTCTAAAATATTTGAGTTGGCCGAGAAGAAAGCAGGCACGGTGATGTCGCTCAAAAAAGTAAAGTCCATCATGGAAATGGTGAGCGAACTCTCTATTGAAGAGCGTATCTTTCAATTGCAAATGAACCCCGACCGAGCCGATGTGATTGTGCCGGCCAGCAACATCTACATCAAAGTGATGGAGTGGGCGCACGCCAGCAGCATACTCGTACCCGATGTGGGTTTGAAAGACGGCATCTTGCTCCATCTGTTAGAGCAAAATATAAAACAGAAAAAAATCGAGTTTAAGAAAGGAAGATTTTAGGGGGCATGGCCAAGCTCTGCAAGGCCACCGTGCTTTTCGCTGCAAGCCACACGAGGCGTGTGGGCTTTCCGCTGCAATCACTTGCCCGCGCACGGCACATCATTCATCGCTAGTCAAATAACTTCACGTCCTGAATGATGTCCTTCGTCACGTTGTAAAACTCCTTGTGGATGTTAAACAGCGGCTCCCCGTTTTGCTCTTTGATCACATAGTTGCTATCTTCCTGCATCCGGTACGAGTTCACATTGTCTTTCAGGTTGTAGCGCAAAATATTCATCGCCTGCTTACGTAGCATTTCCGACTCCAGTAAAAACAACGACTCAATTCTACGATCAAAACTACGCACCATCGCATCGGCACTGCCTATGTAAACTTTGGGCACACCCATGTTGTGGAAGTAATAGATGCGTGAGTGTTCTAAATATTCTCCCACAATGGAAATGACTTCAATATTTTCACTCAGACCCTTGCGGCCCGGCCGCAAGCAACACATGCCACGCACAATCAATTTAATCGTTACGCCGGCATTCGAAGCCTCGTACAACGAATTGATAAAATCATTGTCTTGCAATGAATTCAACTTGATAATGATGCCCGAGGATTTTCCTTGTCGTGCGTTGTCGGCTTCGTTGCGCACCAAAAACATCAACTGGTTGCGCATGTCGCGCGGAGAGGTAATCAGGTTTTTGTACGTGGTTGGATGCGAGTGCCCAGTAATAACATTGAAAAATTCAGACACGTCGTTGCCATACATTTCATTGGTGCTCAGCAAGCCAATGTCGGTATAAAAACGCGAAGTGGTTTCGTTGTAGTTGCCACTCGACAAATGCACATAGCGATACACCCGGTCCGGCTCATTGCGCACGATCAGCAAAAGTTTTGTGTGTGTCTTCAAGCTGCTGATACCATATATCACAAAGCAACCGGCTTGTTGCAGTTTCTTCGCTTCACGTAAATTATTCTCTTCATCAAAGCGAGCTTTTACCTCAAACAATACCGATACATGCTTGCCGTTTTCAGCAGCCTTCAGCAAGGCGGCACTCACCCGCGATTCGCCTTTGGCCAATCGGTAGATCGTAATCTTTATCGACAGCACATATGGGTCATCTGCCGCTTTCTCCAACAGTTCCAATACCGGCTCCATTGAATTATACGGATGGTGCATCAGAATGTCGCGTTCTTTCAATACTTCGAACAGATCGCGTGTACCCTGCTCCGGAAAAGATACCGGCTTAACCTGCGGTGGCAGTGAAAGACGCTTGCTCTTAAATTCGTTGTGACCAGTGATCTGATTTAAGCCACTGTAATCCAACAGACCTGCCGCCGGAAACTTGAAGATATTCAAATCGTCCAAATCCCACTGTATTTTCAACAGACGCATCAACCACGGATCGGGATTTTCTTCTATCTCTAACCGCACTACCCTACCCGAACGGCGGGTTTGTAATTTCCGGCGTAGCTCTTCTAAAAAATTCGATTCTATGTCTTCGCTTTCCTCCAATGTAAAATCGCCATTGCGATTGATGCGGAACAGGTTTACGCTGTTGATTTCAATATTGCGGAAGAGGTTGTGAATGTTGTAGCGAATAATTTCTTCAATCGGTACGAAAGAAAGGAAATTATCTACACTTAAAATTTCAAAGAAGCGCGGTAAGTTGCTAGGCACTTGTATGAACGACACACGCAACTGATGATTGACATCTTGTGGAGCTTTGGTTACCACGCCAAACAACAACCGGTTATTTTTCAAAACCGGAAAGGTGTGGTAGTTGTCAAACATCATGGGCGTCAACATCGGGTAGATTGTACGCTGAAAATATTGGTCTACCCTACTCTTGTCTTCAATCGGCAGGCTTTGGTAGCTGGCAATCTTGAAATTATTCTTTTCAAAAAGCGGACTAAGCTGATGGATAAAGTTTTGGTGCTGGTCGGTTGTAAACTTTTGAATCTCATTCAGCAAGTATTGCCGAAACGGAATCTCGCGCATGCCACTGTAATCGAAACGCTCTTTTCCGTAGTCCAGGTAGTTGTACAAACTTCCCAGTCGAATGGTGCAAAACTCATCGAGGTTAGAGGCTGTGATCGCCAAAAATTTTAGGCGATCAAAGATAGTGCGATCCTCATGCCGCGATTGATCCAACACACGATAGTTAAACTGAAGCCAACTTAAATCGCGGCTTATGTACTTACTCTCGAAAACTTGTTTTTCGATAGGATTCTCTGCCTGCGTTAAGTTTGCATTTGTCTCCATCAGCAATTAAATATCAATTTTGGCGTACTTCGCATTCTTCTCAATAAAATCGCGGCGTGGCGCTACCTCATCGCCCATCAACATGGAGAATAAGTGATCGGCTTCTGCCGCTGATTCAATGTTTACTCGTTTCAGTGTGCGCTTCGTAGGATCCATCGTAGTGGTCCACAATTGTTCTGGGTTCATTTCACCCAAACCTTTGTATCGCTGCACGCCTACGCTGTCTTCATTGCCGCCTTTGCTCATTTCTTTGATCAAGGTATCGCGTTGTTCCTCATTCCAGCAATAGTTTTCTACTTTTCCCTTCTTCAGTTGATACAATGGTGGCAAAGCGATGTACACATACCCCTGCTCAATCAAATCGCGCATGTAACGGAAAAAGAATGTCAAGATCAACGTACGGATGTGACTTCCGTCCACGTCCGCATCGGTCATAATGATCACTTTGTGATAGCGCAATTTCGAGAGGTTGAGTGCTTTGTTGTCATCGGCTGTTCCGAAGCTTACACCCAATGCCGTGATCATGTTCTTGATCTCGTCATTCTCATAGATTTTATGCTCTTGCGCTTTTTCTACATTCAGAATCTTTCCCCGCAAAGGGAGAATAGCTTGAAAATTACGATCACGACCTTGCTTAGCCGAACCACCCGCAGAATCTCCCTCTACCAGATACAATTCGCAAATGGCCGGGTCAGAACTTGCACAGTCTGCGAGCTTACCGGGAAGGCCGGTGCCCGACAATACGTTTTTGCGTTGCACCATTTCGCGTGCCTTCTTCGCGGCAATGCGAGCTTGTGCTGCCAGTATTACTTTGCTTACAATGATCTTCGCCTCTTTCGGGTTTTCTTCCAAAAAGTTTTGAAGCATTTCGCCCACGGTTGTATCTACTACCCCCATCGCTTCGGAGTTACCTAGCTTTGTTTTGGTTTGTCCTTCGAACTGCGGCTCTTGTACTTTCACCGAAATCACAGCTGTCAATCCTTCACGGAAGTCGTCACCGGAAATTTCCACTTTCGCTTTTTCTAGCAAGCCCGATTTATCGGCATACGCTTTGAGTGTTCGCGTAAGCGCTCTACGGAAACCGGCCACGTGCGTTCCTCCTTCGTGGGTGTTGATATTATTCACATACGACACCAGGTTTTCACTATAGGAAGTGTTGTATCCCATCGCTACCTGCACCGGTATTTCAGATTTTGTGTTTTCGATGTAGATGGTATTTTGAATCAACTTATCCTTGGTTGAATCGAGATACTCCACAAATTCGCGTAAGCCACGAGTGGAGAGGAACGAATTTGCCTTGGGATTTCCCTCTTCGTCTTTCTCGCGCAAATCTTTTAAGTTCAACTTGATGCCGGGATTCAAAAATGCCAATTCGCGCAAGCGGCTGGCAATGGTTTCGTAGTTATATTCAAGTGATAATGTAAAAATCTCAGGATCAGGTTTAAAGTGAACGGTGGTTCCTCTGCGCTCCGACTCGCCAATCACCCGAACAGGAAATTGGGGTGTACCCCGATGATATTCTTGTTCGAATATTTTGCCTTCGCGATAAACGGTAGCCTTAAGCATGGTAGAAAGTGCATTTACGCAGGAAACGCCCACGCCGTGCAATCCACCAGATACTTTGTAGGTGTCTTTGTCAAATTTTCCACCGGCATGAAGCACGGTCATGACAACTTCCAGAGCAGAGCGCTTTTCCTTCTCATGCATATCGGTAGGGATACCACGTCCGTTGTCTTCAACGGTAATCGAGTTGTCTTCATTAATGGTCACGTGCACCTCATCGCAATAGCCGGCCAGCGCCTCATCAATTGAGTTGTCGACTACCTCGTACACCAAGTGATGTAGCCCCTTGATACCGATGTCGCCAATGTACATGGCGGGTCTTTTCCGCACTGCCTCAAGACCTTCTAAAACCTGAATATTATTAGCTGAATAATTGCCTTCGTTCTTTGCTTTTTCCTCGTTCATTTTGGGTTTTTAAATAACCTGCGAAAATACGTTTTTGCTACCTATTTACAGTATTTTTTGACCATTAAAGTGAAGTTTTTTTGATATAAAAATAGATCGAAAAATGAGGGCTTTCGAATCAATAACTAAATTCTTAGTTTTGATAAAATTCAGGATTTATGAAGCGATTTATCATCGTTGTTTTTATCGTTATGTGGAACTGTAAAGGCTGGAGCCAACAAGTGATGGAATTTACCAGAATCGATAAGAATGGAGTAGCTAAAACCATCCGTACCGATCGTCCTGATACACTCACTGCCATTCCTCAACCGAAGGTAGTTGCCCGAAGTTCGCAATCTATTGATCAACTCATTTTTGCCAGCAAAGCGGATTCCATTTTGTATGAAAAAGTGAATAAGCAGATGTTCCAGTTGATGCGTGTGGGAGATGAAAACAATTTACTTGACAGCTTAATGGAACAGTATCGTCAGCTTCGAGAACGTTCTATCGGCACACGCAAATTGTATCGCCCGCATCCGGATTTCTTTCCGGCAGATAGTCTGGTCTTTGAGGCGGATAAGTCGCAGATCATTTCATTAAGCATTTCGAATGCTAACATCAGAAGTTTGCCAAAGGCTCTGTTTGATTGTACTCAATTGGAAGAACTGGAATTGGTCAATACTTCCGTTCGCAAGCTACCCCGAAAGCTGAGGAAGCTAAAGAAGTTAAAAGCGGTATATATCTACAATAACAAAACTTCCAAACCGCTCTTGCTTCGCAAAAATACGTGTGTAGAAACGCTCGTGATCCGTGGAGAAAATCCCGGTACGTTGCCTTCTCGTTATGCAGCTTTCCGGTCGCTTCGTTATTTGGACTTAGCCAATAATAACCTGACCATCTTCCCGAAAGGAACAGCCAGAAATAAAAAGCTAATGGAGCTAATTGTTTCGAACAATAAGATCACCTTAGAGAACGATGTGATTGGGCTTCATCCGGCATTGGAAAAGTTAGACCTTGGCAAAAACAAGATTGCACGCGTTCCGGAAAGCATTCAGCAGTTTCCAGAACTCAAACTGCTCAAGTTTAATCACAATCAAATTACGGAAGTAGATCCGACCATCAGCAAGCTTACCAAGCTGGAGCAATTATCCTTTTATAGTAATAGTCTGAAGACGATTCCCAGCGGTTTGATGGAACTGCGGAATCTGAAAGAAATTGATCTCTATTACAATGAAATTGAAAAGGTAGATCCTGCCATTTCACAATGGAAACAATTGGAGATACTTTACTTAGCCTTCAATAAGATCTATTCGATTCCACAACAATGGGATTCGTTAAGGCAACTGCGGGAACTCTATCTCCACGATAACCGACTCAGTTCCGTCCCCCCTTCGATCGGAACACTTTCACAGCTCCATACACTTCGAGTCAACAATAATTTGCTGACGGAAATCCCAGCCACACTTCAGCAATTAAAGAAACTGGAGTATCTGGATGTCTCGAACAATAGTATTCGGCAAATGCCGCTAGAGATGCTTCGATTTCCGAAGCTTAAAATCCTAAGTCTGGTGGCAAATTCATGGGAAACAGAAACCAAAACGAGTTTAATCGCGCAGACCAAAAGCCTGCGCGAAAAAGGTGCAGTGGTTCACCTCAACTCGTTTGATGAAAGTATTGAGTAGCTAAGCTTTCGGCTCTTTCTTCGACTTCTTTTTCTTGCTCTTTTTATCGCTAGTTGCCGAATCGCCATCTTCGCTCATCAATTGCACTTTTGCCTTTTGCAACTCTTCTTTTTGAGCAGGGCTTACGACAGGATAACTGATTTCTAACTTCGCAAACTCACCGGCAATGATTTCAGCCATAGCCAAGCGTGCATACCACTTGTCATCGGCCGGAATCACAAACCAAGGAGCTGTGTCAGTAGCTGTTTCGGCTAATGCTTTGCCGTAGGCTTTCTGGTATTCGTCCCAATAAGCTCTTTCTTTCAAATCGCTCAAAGAGAATTTCCAATTTTTGCTGGGATCGTCAATGCGCTCGAGGAACCGCTTCTTCTGCTCTTTTTTAGAAACGTGTAAGAAGAATTTTAAAATGATCGTACCGTTTTCTGTCAGATTCTTTTCAAACCGTCTGATTTGCTTGTAGCGCTGTTCCCAAAACTTGTCATCAATCTTTTTGAGTGAATCGATGCCGGGGATGTTTTCGTTCAGAATCCACTCGGGATGTACGTGTGTTACCAACACATTTTCATAATGCGAGCGATTGTGGATGGCAATTTCTCCACGAGCAGGCAACGCCAATTGATGGCGCCACAGATATTCGTGATCGAGTTCAGTAGAGTTGGGAGCTTTAAAGCTATACACTTTTACGCCCAATGGATTAAAGCCCGACATGATGTGCTTCACGGCTCCATCTTTGCCTGCCGCATCCATTGCCTGAAGGATAATGAGGACGCTGTATTTGTTATGTGCATAAAGTTCGTCTTGAACTCTCGCTAAGTGTTTTCTGCCAAGCTCCAGCATTCGCTCCGCTTCTTGTTTATTGAGCACTTCGCCTGTGTATTTGGTGGGGAAGTCTTTCAAATCAACTTTCTTTCCGGGTTTTACATGATGATCTTTAATTTTAATCATGCTTTCTTTTTCTGCCATGGTGTGTGTGGTTTAATTGAATACAATCTACGCCTTTGTTCATTTTGGCAATATGATTTTCGTCAGTATTTGAAAAATATAACTACCGATTGCGCCTTGTAAAAACCAAGGTTTTTACTACATTTCTTCTATAAACCAGTCCTTGAATGTTGCTGTCAAGTTCATGGACTTGGGCTCCAATTTTCAACAACTAAAATCATTTAACTATGAAAACAAAGCTTCGGTATTTGATCATGGTGGCATTTACCTGTTCAATCTTCAACTCAGTGTTCGCGCAACAAAAGGACATTGAAGCTATTAAGGCGGTAATTGCAAAAGAGACGAGTTCGTTTATGAATGTAGATTACAAAACATGGGAGGAGACATGGTTGAAGGTTCCCTACGCTTATTGGTCGTATTCTGATTCGAGTGCCACCAGTTATGTAGAGGGCTGGGAAAAGCTTACAAAAACTTTTGCGGAATATTTTAAAACTGCCAAACCATCCAAAGCTTCCATTACTAATGAGTGGCAGGAGATTCGGGTGTATGGCAGTGGCGCGTATGTGCGGTTCATTCAGCGGGTAAAAGATGACATTGATCGCGATGAGACCTCTCAAATGCGAGTTCTTGAAAAAACAAAAGATGGCAAATGGAAGGTGATTTGCGTAGGTGCGATTGCGAAATACCCAAAGGAGTAGCTCAATGCTACTCCACTTTCACTCCCAAGTTATCGCCCAACAGCGTAAACTGTTTAAGCCATTCTTCATTTATTTCTTCGGGCTTCCGTTGTTTGTTTTCCAATGAAGTTTCGAAGTATAAATTCTGACTGTGATGCAAATTCGGTTCTAACTTGAATTTTTCCAGCACGGGAAACAGTCGATTCAATCGCTCAATGCGTTTTACATTTTCACGTTCGGCCCGCACCCGCTTAATCTCTTTGAAAATACTTTCTCCAGCCAAGCGCTCTACTTTGCCTGTATCTTCGATTTTCAGATTCCAGCGCTCCAGTTCTGAAACAATACGTTCGAGTGTTTTCACATTAATCTTTTCCGGCTGAAAACACTTCAATATATCCGCATTTAAGATGTATTCGAATGTAGTTTTGTATGCTTTGGGAATTGGAATGTCATTATTCGAAAGCGCATTCACCAATGGATAATCACGGTTGTAGGTTCTGCGCAACGAACTCTCAATATCTTCCATTCCTTGTCGGGCAATGGCATCTAAAATTTTACGCTTCTCTTCTTTGAACAGCGACCAGATGGAATACTTCTCAGGACCGAAATAGGTTTGCATGATGCTGATCACATCGCCCAGTCTGCCTTCTTCAAATGCATTGACCATGCGAAATTGCATGCCAAAGAATTTATCCATTTCAATGTCCAACGACAGGTTGCCAATCAAATCATGTTTGCCCAGATAAATAACAGCAAAGGCAAACTTTTTCTCGGAACGTGTAACGAGCGATTGAACTTTGGTGATACCCGTCACCAGTTTTTGCTCACCGGCTTCTTTCTTTACAAAAAACTCATTGGTGGCTTTGTAGTTAAAAAGTGGTAAACTTTCCGGCTCATCTTCAAAAATGGATGAAACCGCATAGTGCATTCCCACGCGTGGCAGGTTGGTTTTAGCAGGTAGGACTAATTTACGATACACATTTGCTCCGTTTTCATAGGTAGCAATATTGCTGGGCGCTAATTCCAATTTGCTTAAGAATGCCGCTTCCAAATCCTGATCGGTTAGCTGCTTGGAAAGCTGAATCGCTCGACAAGCATATTGAATAACTTGTACGGTTTCAATGCCGGAAATTTCGTCAAAGAACCAACCACAACTGGTGTACATCAGCATAGCATGACGCTGCAGTTCCATCAATCGCAACGCCTTATTGATATCAACATCAGCAATTGCTTGCGATTTGATGAAACGTTTTACTGACTCATCGTTGCGTTTTAAAACTACTTTGATGTATTCGTTGCGAGCTTCCCAGGGATTATTGAACAACTTCTTTCCTTCTTGTTCGAAGATTTCTGTAAGAGTATCCCGAAGCCAATCCAATGCTTCGCGCAATGGTTTCCGCCAGGTTTGCGTAAAGCCGGGTTTGCCGGAATTGCAACCACAATTACTTCGCCAGCGCTCTACACCATGCACACAACTCCACGAACTGTTCTCGATAATTTGGGCTTCATACTCTGGCCTAAACTTAGCCGCAAACGAAGCATAATTGATTAACTCGACATCTGAGTGTTTATCAATATACTCTAAGCAAAATGCCAATGCCATTTCACCATGCTTATGATGATGGCCGTAGGTTTCTCCATCGGTGGCAATGTGAACCAACTGTGGCTGATTGTCATTGTGGTTGATGGAGTTGATCAACTGTTCAGCAAAACGTTTTCCATCGTTCAGCAATCCATTGAAGGCTACAGATTGTGAAATATTTCCATCGTAGAAAAACAAAGTGATGGTTTTTCCGGATGGCAACACACATCGATAGGCTTTCTTGGTGTCAACGGTTTGATCATTGACTTCATTCCAATTCGTATCTCCGATCTTTCGGGTTGCTTTGGCCTGACGTGGTGCCAAAACAGTAAATGCAATTCCTTGCTCCGCCAAAATCTCCAACGACTCCGTATCAACAGCCGTTTCTGCCAGCCACATTCCTTCAGGTTTGCGTTTGAAGCGTTTTTCAAAATCGCGAATGCCCCAAATGACTTGTGTCTCTTTATCTCTGCGATTCGCCAATGGCAAAATCATGTGATTGTACACTTGGGCAATCGCCGAACCGTGTCCATCAAAACGAGCGATGCTCTCACGATCGGCTTCTAATATTCCGTCATAGCCTTCTTTGTCGTACAACTCCATCCACGAAAGAAGCGTGGGACCGAAATTGAAACTGATGCGTGCATAGTTGTTGGTGATGTTTTTGATCACCCCTCCTACTTTATCCAAAATGCGCGAAGCCGCATTGGGTGCATAGCACTCAGCGCTAATGCGTTCGTTCCAATCGTGGTAAGGATGAGCGCTGTCTTGTACTTCAATTACTTCCAGCCAGGCATTTTCGCGTGGGGGTTGATAAAAGTGACCGTGTATACAAATGAACTTTTTTGCGGAAGAACTCAAAACTCAAAATATTTAAATGTGATTATTACTCTAACTCAAACTCTGCTTGTTCTTTATCTAATTTCAAAATCGACATCCCCAATGGAGGTAAGGTAATGGCGATGGAATAATCTTTGCCATGGTACTTCACCGGAGTCGTGTTGAGGACACCCGGATTCATGACACCGCTACCGTTGTATTTCAAATCATCCGAATTGAATATCTCCTTCCAGGTGCCACGATAGGGCACACCAATGCGATAGAGCGGTCGTGTTTCGGGTGTGAAATTGCAAACGATCAGAAGCAACTCTTCTTTCACTTCCGTCTTGCGGATGAATGCGATCACACTGTTTTCGCGATCGGAATAATCAGACCATTCAAAGCCTTTGTTTTCGAAGGCAAATTCATACAAGGCCTTCTCGGTTTTGTAGAGTTTATTCAGGTCTTTGATCAACTTTAAAATTCCCTGATGCGGTTCGTAATTCAGGGCATCCCAATCCAAACTCTTATCATGGTTCCATTCACCCGTCTGACCAAACTCACCGCCCATGAACAACAGCTTCGTCCCCGGATGGCTGAACATATACGAATACATCAGGCGCAGATTTGCAAACTTGCGCCATTCATCGCCCGGCATTCTGCCAATCAACGAACCTTTGCCATGCACTACTTCATCGTGCGACAAAGGCAGCATGAAATTTTCGGTGAAGGCATAAATGACACTGAACGTAATTTCGTCTTGGTGATATTTGCGATGAACTGGATCTAATTTGAAATAATGTAGCGTATCGTGCATCCATCCCATCATCCATTTTTGTCCGAAGCCCAAGCCTCCCATGTAGGTAGGACGTGAAACGCTTGGCCATGCCGTCGATTCTTCCGCAATGGTAACGGCATCGGGAAATTGGCCATACACCACTTCGTTGAATTCTTTGAGGAATGAAATGGCCTCTAAGTTTTCATTGCCACCATGTTCATTAGGAATCCACTCGCCTGCTTTGCGTGAATAATCCAAATACAACATCGAAGCTACTGCATCTACACGCAATCCATCGGCATGGAAAATATCTAGCCAGAAGAGGGCGTTGCTAATCAGAAATGAACGCACTTCATTACGACCATAGTTGTAAATGTAGCTGCTCCAGTCAGGATGAAAACCCTTCCGGGGATCGGAGTGTTCAAATAAATTAGTTCCGTCAAATTTATACAAGCCATGTGCATCTCCCGGAAAATGCGAAGGCACCCAATCCAAGATCACACCAATGTCGGCTTGATGCAATGCATCCACCAACTTCATAAAATCTTGTGGATTACCAAAGCGACTAGTCGGTGCAAAGTAGCCAGTGAGTTGGTAGCCCCATGAACCAAAAAAGGGATGCTCCATTACCGGTAAAAACTCCACGTGCGTAAAGCCTGCTTCTTTCACATAATACACCAATTCGTCTGCTAATTCCTGGTAACTGAGCGATCGGTTTCCGTCTTCTAACTTTCTGCGCCAGCTTCCCAAATGCACTTCGTAAACTGAATACGGTTTTGGTTTACCAATGGATTGCTTGCGCTCATGCATCCAAGATGAATCTTTCCATTTGTATTCGTGATCCCAAACAATGGATGCGGTAGCAGGTGCAATTTCTGCGTAGAATGCAAAAGGGTCTGCCTTTTCTAAATATTCACCTGTGTTAGAGTGGATAGCATATTTATAAGCTTCGCCTTTCTTTACGCCTGCAAAGAAACCTTCCCAAATTCCGGATTCATCCCAGCGAGGAGAAAGTTTGTGTTCGTTGTTATTCCAATAATTGAAATTTCCAATCACCGAAACAGCGCGCGCATTGGGTGCCCACACCGCGAAGTAGGTTCCCTCCTGCCCTTTGAATTTGGCCGTGTGGGCGCCGAGCTTTTCATACAACTTAAAATGCTTTCCCGAACGGAACAAGTGAATGTCGTAGTCGGTTAACAAACTGAAGTGATCCGGCTCTTCTACAGTTGATTTGGTTGATGCCTTTTTGCCCATAATGTATTTCGTTAGACAATAATTACTTTTTCAATATATTCTTAATATCCCTTTCTAGTAGATGAGGATAAGCAATCAATAAATCATTAATTGTTTCACCCAATGCCAACCGTTCTAAGATTAACTCAACTCTAATTCTAGTTCCCTTAATTACGGGTTTTCCCATCATCACCTTTGGGTTAACTTCGATGCCTGATTCTTTTTCCATAATCATTAAGCTAGTTCAACCTAACAAACTCACTTATCTCTTATCCTTCTTAGCTTCCTTTGCCTGCGCATAGCGCAGCATCTGATACCGAATGCCACGGAGCGGTACATTTACCCAATCCGGTCTTCCGTTTAGTTCATAGCCCAATTCATACACTGCTTTTTCTAACAGGTAGGTACGAATCAATACTTCATCTTCATCGGAAAGTGATTTCTCCATGCCCATTTTTTCGAGATAGGCTCCGAGATAAAAACGGCTAACATAATGCTGCCACTGTTCGGCCCATTGTTCTAAAAACTCCAAATCCTTTTCGCGGTAGTTTTCATTTAGTAAAATCTTTCCGAATGCCGCATAGTGAAATGATCGCATCATACCCGCCACATCTTTCAATGGGTTCTTCTTCAATCTGCGCTCGCTGAAGCTAAAACCGGGTTCGCCTTCAAAATCAATGATGATAAAATCTTTACCTGTAAACAGTACTTGCCCTAAATGATAATCACCATGGATGCGTGTTTTGATCGCGCTGATTCTGGTTTGATAAATCTGACTAAAACATTCCAGAATATCATCTTCCATTTTCAAAACTTCCTGCGCCAATTTCTGTGTTTCGTTATTGAGTTTAGGAAGGCTTTGCTCCAGCAACTTGAAGCGGTCGCGCAACAATTTGCGCAAGCTCGAATACAACGAACGCTGGTAATTGGCCGAGAAATATTCCGGTGCAAATGCAGGTGTCACCGAATCGGAAGCCAAAGCCAAGTGCATCTCAGCGGTGCGTTGCCCTAAGCGAACTACTCGTTCATAAAAACCACGGCCAATAAACTCTTGTATCAACTCAGGTGCTTCTTCAAACTTAATGGCATCGCGATTGACGAGCTTCGGCAACTTTTCTTTTTTAGCCTTGGCCATCACGCGCTCATAAAAACGGCCTACTGAGTCGATGGTCATCACCCAACTGTCGCCTTGATTCTCGACTTTCTCCTGCAGTAAACCAAATACGGTAACTTTACCTTCATTATCGCGGTACTCAATGCTACCTGCATACTTGGGCGCATTGCGGAAGCTGGTATTCTCCGATAAGAAGCGTACAATTTCCAGATCGGGATTTATTTCATTTTCAATCTTCCGATAGAATTTGAAGAAGTACTGATCGTTGTAAATGATGGCGGTGTTGCTCTGGTCTGCCTTCAGAATTTTGGATTCTACTTTTTCAGAATTCAGCTTCGCATACACACTCGAATTAAACTCCAATGTGCCCTCGTCTTCCTTCACGCGCAACTTGCGATCCATTCCGGTAAACAGAAAATCGCGGAATGTTTTGTCGTAGCTGCTGTCTAATATAAATCCGGATACACCTTGAATTTCGGCACGGCTCACCACGCTTTGTGCGGTGTACTCGATGCGATCAAAAATGGTTTCGGTGGGAACAAAGCACATTGGCAAAAAGTAAAACTCCGGGAGGCGTTGCACATAATCTACCTCGATGATGGTGAGAAAATGAGTTTCTCCTTCCACCTTTAGCGGAATAACTTTGTGGATGCTCATTTTGCTGATCACTTTCGCCTTTCCACCAAACCAACGGCACTTCTTCATGAATGGCTGAAGAATTTTTCTTTCGAACACGCGCACTTCATTGTAATTGAAGAACAAGCGTTCCCACGAAATATCTGTCTTATATAAAAATAGTTCTGTGTTAGTAGCAACCAAATCCTTCTTCTCGCCTGCATCGGCCTGAAACCAGAAATATCCATATGGCCCAATAGTGATAGAGTAGTCACCATCGCCCACATTCATAAAACGGTTTTGACTAAACACTTCTGTGATATCGCAATCTTTGTAATCAGCCAGATTGAGAATCGTAGCTTGCGAAAACTGCGATAGATTAGCCACCACAATCATGCGTTGATTTTGGTAGGTACGTGCAAAAGCTAAGACTTTGGCATTGCTGCTTTCAATAAATTTTAAATCGCCTCTTCCAAACACATTCAATCGCTTGCGCATCGCCAGCACATTTTTCACCCACCACATGAGTGATGATGGATTTTCTTCATGTGTGGCCACGTTCAATGACTCATAGCGATAAACCGGATCGGTAATTACGGGCAAGTATAATTTCTGCGGATTTGCATCGGAGAAGCCTGCGTTGATGTTCATGTTCCACTGCATTGGAGTGCGAACACCAAAGCGATCTCCTAAATAGATATTATCACCCATTCCGATTTCATCTCCGTAATAAAGCACCGGAGTTCCCGGCAAGGAAAACAAAATCGTATAGAGTAATTCAATTTTTCTACGATCGTTGTTGAGCAGCGGCGCTAACCTTCTGCGAATACCCAGATTATGTTTGGTATGGGGGTCAGTAGCATACGCTTTGAAGAGATAATCTTTCTCTTCCTCCGTTACCATGTCTAAACCTATCTCATCGTGGTTGCGCAGAAACAGGGCCCATTGGCTATTCATTGGAGTAGCCGGTGTCTGTTCAATGATGTCGATGATCGGGTAACTATCTTCCGTTCGCAAACCTAAAAACAAACGCGGCATGAGTGGATAGTTGAAACTCATGTGGCACTCTTTGCCGTCGCCAAAATATTGTGCTGCATCTTCAGGCCATAAATTAGCTTCGGCCATTAAGATGCGATCTTCATAATGGTTGTCGATGTGTGCGCGAATCTTCTTGATGAAGGCATGTGTTTGGGGAAGGTTTTCGCAGTTGGTTCCCTCCTCTTCAAACAAAAACGGAACTGAAGCCAATCGAAATCCATCTACACCCATCTTCAACCAAAAGTCGATTACTTTAATCATCTCCAACTGAACTTCCGGGTTTTCGAAATTCAACTCCGGTTGATGGCGGTAGAAGCGATGCCAGAAGTAGGCTTTCGCCTGATTGTCCCACGACCAATTGGACGCCTCATCATCTGAAAACATGATGCGGGCCTGCTTGAATTTATCCGGCGTCTCGCTCCACACGTAGTAATCTTTGTACTTCGAACCTGAGCGTGCTTTGCGCGACTTCTGAAACCACGGATGTTGATCGGATGTATGATTTAGAATTAATTCGGTTACTACTTTTATTCCCCGGCGATGGGCTTCTTTCAAAAACAATTTGAAGTCGGCAAGCGTGCCGTAGTCGGGATGAATGTCGCAGTATTCACTTACATCAAAACCATCATCTTTCAATGGTGATGGATAAAACGGCAATAGCCATAAGGTGTTGACACCGAGGTCTTCGAGGTAATCTAATTTTTGAATCAAGCCCTGGAAATCGCCAATGCCATCGCCATTGCTATCATAAAAGGCACGAACACTTATTTCATAAATGATGGCATCTTTAAACCATAGCGGATCATTTTTTACGGCTGCCATAGGCTACATATTTGACTCGTGAATTTCTAACTTAAACAAGTGGAATGGCATTTTAAATGGATTCAACTCCACGAAGTTCCACTCTTGCGTCCAGGTGTAGTGCTCATCGGTAATCAGATCATGCAACTTGACGTTCACCTTATTGCTCAACTTCAACTTATCTTTCGGCAATTGCACATAGCCTGATTGTTTTCCATTTGGATCGAGATTAACAATCACTAAAATAATATTCGAGAGATCATCCGTTGTTTTGAGATACGCAATCAATTGTGGATTTTCAATTGGGCAGAATTGTAAATTCCAGGTAGAGTGCAGCGCTTCATTTTGTTGGCGCACCTGGTTGAGCAAACTCATAATATCCGTCATGCGGTTGGTTCTCTTCCAATCGTAGTGTCGCACTTCAAATTTTTCAGAATTAATGTATTCTTCTCTTCCTTCAATGGGTGTGTTTTCTAAAAACTCATACGATGGTCCGTATACGCCATAGTTAGATGACAAAGTAGCCGCCAGCGCATACCGAAGAATAAAACTATTCTCTCCCTGATTTTGCAGATGGTATGGAAGAATGTCAGGTGTATTGGGCCAGAAGTTAGGTCGGAAGTAATTCCGCGAAGGGCCGTTGATCAAGTCGTTCATGTATTCCGTCAACTCCTGTTTCGACACACGCCATGTAAAGTACGTATACGATTGTGTGAATCCGACTTTGGCCAACGATGCCATGATGCGCGGGCGAGTGAATGCCTCTGAAAGGAAAATGATATCGGGATATTGTTTATGTATTTCCGTAATCACCCACCCCCAAAAAGGAATGGGTTTGGTATGTGGATTGTCTACACGGAAAATGGTAACGCCCTGCTCAATCCAGAAAATGAAAACTGATTTTAATTCTTCCCACAGGTTTTTCCAATCGTCTGATTCAAAATTGAACGGATAGATATCCTGGTATTTCTTGGGTGGATTCTCTGCATATTGAATTGAGCCATCCGGACGTTGCTTAAACCAATCGGGATGTTCCTTCACATACGGATGATCAGGCGCACATTGAAATGCAATGTCCATCGCAATGTCAATTCCCAACGCTTTGGCATCCGCCACAAGTTTCTTAAAGTCATCAATAGTGCCCAGTGCCGGAAGCACTGATTTGTGTCCACCTTCATCACTTCCAATCGCCCAGGGAGAACCGGGTTCCCCTTGTTGCGAGCGAACGTTGTTGTTTTTTCCTTTGCGATTCAGTTTACCAATGGGATGAATGGGCGGAAAGTAGAGCACATCAAAACCCATTTTGGAAATACGGGGCAAGAGCTTTGCGCAATCTTGAAAAGTGCCATGCTTGCCCGGTTCGAGTGAACTGGAGCGCGGGAAAAATTCATACCACGCACTGAAGTTTGCCTTTTTGGTTTCTACTAAAACCTGTAACTCGTGTTTGTAGGTAGTTTCGTTTTCTTTGAGTGGATAGTCCTTCACAATCTGTGCAAAGCCTTCACTCAACACCAACTCTACAGCGGCCTGATGCTGATCTGTATTCTCTAACTTAGTTGCTAAACTTAAAAGATTCGCTTTGCCATTTTCAGCTAACGTCTTTAAGAAGATGGCTCCTTCCATCAACTCAACTTTTACATCTACTTTGGCAGTGGCTTTCTTTTTGAATCCATCGTACCATGTGTCGAAATGATCGATCCAAGCTTGCACAGTGAAAACATACGTACCCTGCTCCTCTACTTTAAAAGATGCTCGCCAATCGTCATTGAAAGTTGGTTGAAGCTCAACGCTATTCCATTTTTTTGCATTTTGTTTCTTATACAAAACCGCAGCGCGTATGTGATCGTGGCCATCGCCAAAAATAGAAGCACTGACTTCTACCGTTTCACCTACCGTGCGCTTTGCCGGATAAAGACCACCATCTACTTGCGGTTGAACATTCTCAATAATTACTCTCGCCTTTCCTTGCATGAACTATTTGATTTTTAAAATGAATGAACTGTATGCGGGCAATTCCATTTCGGCTGTCAATGATTCGTTGATTCCGATCTCTGCACCGCTGCGCAATAAATCGCGACCTACATAGGCTTTGCCTTTTTCTAATTTCAGACTTCCGGCCAATGACTCCGGGATGACAATTTTGATTTTCTCTGTTTTGGAGTTGAAGTTTGAAATGATCAACAAGTTTTCTTCTCCAATCCATCGGGCATAAGCACTTACAAAGGGAGAAATATTTCCGCTTTGAAAATTAGAAACAGTCAGATCAAAGTAGTTTCCTTGTGCAATTGCCTGATTGCTAGAAGCCAATTTTAAAATATCGCCATAGAACTGACGAAGTTGTTTTTGTTCGTCTGTTAATTTGCCTCCATCAAACTTTCCATCATTCACCCATTGCTGATGTTTGGGTACACCCCAATAATCAAACATCGTGGTGCGGCCATCTTCGCCACCGAAACCTTCTGCACCTGCTCCGTCCTCTCCTACTTCCTGACCAAAATAAATCATTACCGGAGATTGATCGATCGTTGCACTTACTACCATGGCGGGAACTGCCTTCCATGCATCGCCTGCAAAAAACGGTGAAGCGATTCGCTGCTCATCATGATTTTCTAAGAAGTGTAGCATTTGGTGATTCATGCCTTTCAAGCTTTCCTGAATGGCAGGGATACCGCTGGCATGTGCTTTTTGGTTAATCAGTAAACGAAGTGTGTCGTACAACTGAACTTTATCGTAGAGAAAGTCGAAGTGACCATTTTGCAGGTAATTGCTGTATTGAGCGGGGTTATAAATTTCCGCGATGAAGATGATTTCCGGATTGATGGCCTTCACTTGAGGAATGGCCCATTTCCAAAATTCTACGGGCACCATTTCACTCATATCGCAACGGAAGCCATCTACTTTTTTGTTCGCCCAGAACACCAGAATGTCCTTCATCTTCGTCCACGTAGAAGGAATCGGATCGAAGTGGTTGGTTCGATTATTTTGAATGTCCACTCCGTAATTCAACTTCACTGTTTCAAACCATTCGTTGATGCCCGGACTGTTCGTAAACTGATCGTTGCCTGTCACTTTCGCAGGAGTCTCCTGATACTTTTTGTCTTTGGTGGGGAAACTATTCGCGCCAAGCGATTGATAACCTGCGGGCGGCACAAATGATTGGCCGGGCAAGTAGTAGAAATTATTTGAAGCCTTGAATCCTACCGTGTTGTCATCTCCTTCCCCTAAGTCCTGCACACCGGCCGGCTTTGCATCGCTTTTGTAAGTGCGAGCCACATGGTTAGGAACGAAGTCGATGATCACTTTCAAATTTTGTGAATGTGTTCTCGCAACCAATTGCTCAAACTCTTGCATCCGGTTTTTAACATCAACGGCCAGATCAGGGTTGATATCGTAATAGTCTTTGATGGCATACGGCGAGCCTGCCCTACCTTTCACTACATCGGCATCATCCAAAGGAATTCCGTAGGCAGAATAATCGGTTAACAACGCATGTTCAATCACACCGGTATACCACACATGCGATACACCCAATTCGCGTAAGCTGATAAGGGCTGAGTCGGTGATTGCGTTCATTTTACCAACTCCGTTTTCTTGCAGGGTGCCGTATTTTTTATTGGTAGTGTTGGTGTTGGCAAACAAGCGGGTCATCATTTGGTAGATGACCATTTTTTGAGATTTTTCAGGCATAGGTAATGACTCAGGTATCTTTTCCTTTGGAGATGAACAAGCAACTAAAAAAAGGGAAAGAAGGATGGAAGGTAGGTAGCACTTTGACATAGGCATGTATCAAAGTTCTAAGGTAAAAAATCCTTACTGAATCCAGCAGAATATGCTCAATTTTATAAGCTTAAAATTGACAAATCAGAAGATAATGGAGTTAAGTTTAGTGCCATTTACCTCCTCTCTTGTGGAGAGGAAGTAGGTGAGGTGTAAAAGCGGGCTTAACTTAACGAAATTCAATTAGAAGATGGCACCTGCAATCGTGGCCGTCATCATAGTGGCGAGTGACGCGGCCAGCATGGCTCTTAATCCTAGCTTCGATAAATCGCCCTGACGACTCGGGGCCATTCCTCCGATTCCACCAATTTGAATGGCGATAGAACTGAAGTTGGCAAAACCGCAAAGTGCGTAAGTGGCAATGCGTATGGACTTGGCATCTAACACTCCGGCCGCTTTCATTTGAGAAAGGTCTACATAAGCTACAAACTCATTGATCACCATTTTCTGACCGAGCAAGCTACCCACCTGAAGTGTCTGGCTCCACTCCACACCCATCGCGAAAGCAAACACTCTAAACACCTGACCCAAAATGTACTGTAACGAAAAGCCGTTGAATGCGCCATTGGTGCTTGACACCACTAATTCGTTGAGGCCGGTAACTGCGCCTACAAAGTCTACGAGAATCCAATTGACTGCATAGATGATGGCTATGAATGCAATCAACATTCCGGCAATGTTCAGTGCTAGTTTCAACCCATCGGCAGCGCCGGAAGCTAGCGCATCTACTAGGTTTACACCGATTTGTTCTTTGTTTACTTTTAGTTGAGAATCAATTTTATCAGGCTCGTCCTGTGGGTAAAATATCTTTGACAATACGATAGCTGCTGGTGCATTCATGATGGATGCACAAAGCAAATAGGTAGCAAATAAGGTTTTCTCTTCCAGGCTTCCGCCTCCTAAAAGTCCGACATATGTCGCTAACACGCTGCCCGCGATTGTGGCCATGCCTCCTACCATGAGGCAGAAAAGCTCGGAGCGGGTCATGCCGGCAATGAAAGGACGAACGAGTAGCGGAGCCTCGGTTTGTCCCATGAAAATATTAGCTGCTGCCGATAAACTTTCGCTGCCGGAGAGGCGCATGGTTTTTGTCATGAGCCAGGCAAAGCCAAATACAATTTTTTGTAAAATGCCTAGGTAATACAATCCGGCAGTAACAGCCGAAAAGAAGATAACAGTTGGCAACGCCTGAAAAGCAAAGATGAAACCGGTACTAGATGTATCAGTCGCAAGAGATCCAAATACAAACTTGCTTCCTTCTTTGGCGAAGCCAAGGAATAGCACAAACTTCTCGCTGACGAACTCAAATATGTAACGCACAAAACCTACTTTGGCAATGGCCAATCCAATAACGATTTGCAGCGTCAACCCGATAACCACCAGTCGCCAATCGATTTTTCGTTTGTTGCCGGAAAGCAAATAGGCAACGCCAATAATAAATGCCAATCCGATAATGCCGCGCAGATAGTCCATGAAGTGCTTTAGCGTTAATTTCTTTTTTCGAGTTCGTCTCTGATTTTAGCGGCCTTCTCGTAATCTTCTCTATCCAACGCTTCCTTCAGTTGTTCTTTCAGTTTTTCTATACTTACATTTTTGTGTTCTTCTACTGCTCCTTTCTTCGTCTCTTTCTTCGCTTTGGACTTTGGCTCCGGTTTGGTCTCTGCCTTCTCCTCATCTTCCTGATCGGTCAGAACAATACCGGCTTCTGCCAGAATATTTTCATAGGTAGAAATGGTCGCATCGAACCGCAAGCCAATGGCAATGGCATCCGATGGACGTGCATCAATCTCTGTTTTATTCAAGCCATCGCTGCAAACGATCTTGGCAAAGAATACACCTTCCTTTAAATCGGAGATGATGATTTCCTCAACTGAAAAATGAAAGGAGCTCGCAAACGACTTGAATAAATCATGCGTCATCGGGCGATTGGGGATGATCTTTTCAATCTCAATGGCGATGGCCTGTGCCTCAAACATACCAATGATGATGGGCAGTCTGCGGTTGCCGGATACTTCTCCTAATACCAATGCAAAAGAACCTGTTTGCGATTGACTTGACGAAAGGCCGAGTATTTCTAGTTTAATTTTCTTCACTACTAACAATTGCTAAAACTCCTAATCGTTGTTCAATCTAGGAATTATTATTCTAAAATCTATTTCATTGATTTGACGGCCTCGGTCAATTTAGGCAATACATCGAACGCATCGCCAACAATTCCATAATCGGCTGCTTTAAAGAAAGGAGCTTCCGGGTCTTTGTTGATCACTACGATACACTTGGATGAGTTTACACCAGCCAAATGTTGGATGGCACCTGAAATCCCGATGGCGATGTACAATTGAGGTGCTACCTTCACTCCCGTTTGCCCAACGTGCTCATGGTGCGGTCTCCAATTCAAATCTGAAACCGGCTTGCTGCAACCCGTGGCTGCGTGCAAAGCCTTTGCTAAATCTTCTAAAATGCCCCAATGCTCAGGTCCTTTCATTCCTCTTCCGCCAGATACCACAATCTCAGCTTCGGGTAATAAGATTTCACCCGTAGCTTTTTCGGTAGCTGTTATGGTAGTTGCAAAGTCGGCATCGCTAAGCGACACAGAATAAGGCACAATTTGAGCGGTACCTCCTACTTCTTTGGCCTCAGCTGCGTTCTTTTTAAGTACGATTACCTTCTTCTGATTCTTCATCTCTACCATCGAAAATGCTTTGCCGGTATAGATGCTGCGCTTCACCACAAAACCGGATGAGGTAGCGGGCAATTCTACCACGTTCGAAACAAAACTTGCGTGGGCTTTGATAGCCACTTTCGCGCCTACCGGAGTCGCGAGCGAAGAGTTGGCCAACACCAACACATCGGCATTTTCATCTTGCATGGCTTTGGCCAATACTGATGCATATGCCTGAATAACAGGCTGATCTAACTTACTATCGGCCACATGAAGCACCTTTTGCGCTCCGTATTTTCCGAGTGATTCTAATTCAGAAGCGGCTACCGTGCCTAAGGCAATCGCGGTAACGCCACTGCCCATGAGGTGCGCATAGGCGACAGCCTCTAAGGATGACTTTCTCACTTTACCCTCTCCTACTTCAACAAATACTAAAACTGCCATATCGTTATTTATTAAATGTTCAATTATCTAAACTTATAAAACTTTTGCCTCTGTTTTCAAGAGGCTTACCAACTCGGCTACATTGTCGGCACTGATCATTTTGACGGCTCCTTTCGGTGCAGGCAATTCATATTTCTGAGTGACAACCGATTTTTCGGATGAAGAAGCTTCCACCACTTTCAATGGCTTGGTTCTTGCCGACATTATACCACGCATATTCGGAATTTTCCATTCTGCGATGGGCTCCTGGCAACCGGCCACTAAGGGTAAGTTTGCATCTACGGATTCTTTGCCACCCTCAATCTCGCGCGACATTTTTACTTTGGTGCCTTCAATATCCAGTTTCATAACCGGTGACAACGATGGCAAGCCCAATAACTCGCCTACCATGGCATGAACAACACCGCCATTATAGTCGATGGACTCGCGGCCCATTAAGATCAGGTCATACCCTTGCGCATTGGCTGCAATCTGGCTTGCTACGAAAAAGGAATCAGTCGGTTCTGCGTTTACGCGAATGGCATCGTCTGCACCAATCGCCAACGCTTTGCGAATCGTGGGCTCCGTATCGGCCAGGCCTACATTGAGAACGGTAACCGTAGTGCCAGCAATAGATTCTTTCAACTCGATTGCGCGCGCCAAAGCGTAGTCATCGTAAGGCCCGATGATAAACTGAACTCCATTGGTATCGAATTTGGTGCCACCATCCGTAAAGTTGATTTTGGAGGTGGTGTCGGGAACGTGAGAAATACAAACTAAGATCTTCATAGAATTGAATAGCAAAATGATTTACAGAGAATTAACAAGCAAAACCTAAATTTGGCTCAAGATAAAGCATAAAATTCTAATAAAAACTGACAGAAACCTAAAAAAGTAGAATGAACAATGAACGGATAAAAATGCTGCTGCAGGCTGCTACCGATGAGCCGAATGATCCTTTCTATCCGTATGGTCTTGCTTTGGAGTACCTGGAGGGTGAGCCGATAAAAGCGGCTGAGATATTAGAAAAGTTGCTTCAATCGCATCCGGATTATTTGCCCACTTACTATACTGCAGCTAAACTATTCAGCATCAGCAACTCCGAGCGAGCGATTGCCATTTTAGAAGCCGGTTTGGAACTGGCCAAGTCGCAACACAATGCAAAAGCGCAGCGTGAAATTCAATCGGCATTGGATGAGCTGATGTTTTGATTGACAGGTCTTTTGGAAGGAATTTTGGAAGATTTAGTTCAGTTTACACAGAACAGGGCTGTAAGTGTCTTTCAATGATGATTATTGCCAGCTGAAATCAGTGACTTTAAATACTGGAGCGGTTCAGAATCTACAAGTTCATTTAATAATGCTTCAAATTTAGAAATCCTTTCATTAATGACTTTATGTAATTGATGGCCATTCTGAGGCAAGGAATAATTTGTAACCCTTACACCATTTCCTTCTGCATGTTTTAGAATCCACTCCTCAAGCCTTGGCTTTAGAACCAGTAGTCTTGTTTGTCGATTTGGATACGAATACACGTCTATATCAAATCTAGTATCTCCTTGCTTTTTATATTTGGCAAAATGTCCTGGCGCAGCAGATCCGGGATCTTCATCAACAATTCCGACACAACTGGGATTTTTCTCCAAGTAATTAAAGACACTTCCTTTATTGGGCTGATGAGTAACCTGTTTGCGTGTAAAACCTAGCGATTTAACTAAAGCCTCATCTGGATTGCATTCTAAAACTATTTCGAGCATTACTACTCTGTTAATTTATCTAAATTGAAGTAAAAATCAATCCCGCTGTCTAATAGTTGTGATAGCCTCCCATCTTTAATCTTTTTTACGGATGTTTTATACTGATCCATTTTGGTTACAAAAACTGAAATCTCATTGATTGGAGTTTTGCTAACCAAAGAAGACAATAGATATGGATTATGTGTAGCAATGAAGTACTGATTATCTCCATCTGCTGCAATTAATTCAGCCAATTGCTTTGTATACATGGGAAAAGTGTTAGACTCAGGCTCATCTAATACGAGAGTTGAATTTTTATTGCTTTCAATAGCCAGCTGGTAAAAGACCATTCTCTGAATAGTTTCAGAAATGCTTTGATAAGGATAGGCATATAGTTCGTCATTCACATCCTTTGCCATGCTTATATCTCCCTCGGCAGGCTTCAACATCAGCCGAAACCCTTTTGATTTAAATAATCCCCTTACCACTTCCTGATATGATTTATTGGAAATTAAAAGAGATGGAATGTTATCGCCAAATGGAGGATTCAGATATGGGCGAAAATTATCTTGAAAAGCCTTTAGCCTTTTGAATATGTAAGTTCGAAATGGAGTTTGTAGACTAGCACCAGATATTGGCTCCAATGTTCCATCATAACTTAAAGTAAAAGCAAAGTAATTCGATAACTTATTATGTAAATTAAAAAGATCTGTTAACTCAACGAAGTTTGATATCGATTCGCTCGGATATATGAGTCCTTCAAACTGATTTCTTAGAGTTCCGTTGGCGTTTTTAGCATACTTAATACCTAAGCAAAGTTCATCTGTCTTTATTTCAGCAGGATTTGACACATCGAAATCGTAAAAGAAATCACTCGAATTCTTAAATCTGAAAACATCTGGGAATACACTACGGTCAAGGGTACCAACGGAGAACCAAGTAAGCGCTTCAAGAATATTGCTCTTACCAGAATTGTGTTCTCCAATGAATATGTTTACCCTTCTCGTATCAATCTCTAAATGCTGAATTGACTTATAATTTGAAATTGATAATTTCTTAATCATGGTTTAAAGCTAACGATTTTTGAGTTAAACAATAACCTATACCTGAAACACAATCTTACCGACTTTATTAGGCCGGGTAATGTCTCCAAATGATTCAGCTATACGCGAGAATGGACGAATAGAATCTACCAGCGGACGAATCTGATGTTGCGAAACGAAGGCAAGCATTTCGTTAAACTCATGATCACTGCCCATGGTGGTGCCTACTAATGAAAGTTGATTCCAGAACATACGATACAAATCTATCTTAGATGGTAAGCCGTTGGTGGCTCCGTAAAAAACGATCTTCCCTTGCGGGCGAAGCATCTTGATAAAGTTATTCAGTTGATCGCCACCGGCACTGTCGATCACCAAGTCAAAGCCTCCTTTTGTTTTCCACAACTCTTCGTAGTTCACCTGCTTCTTGTAGTTGTACGCTCCTTTCGCGCCAAGCTTCAATGCCTTTTCAATTTTCTCATCGCTACCTGAAGAAACATACACATTGGCTCCGGCTGCTTTGGCAAACAAAAATGCAAACTGAGCCACGCCTCCTCCAAAACCGGAGATGAGTACATTCTGTCCTGCTCTTAATCCACCTTTGCGGAACAAAGCACGAAACGCAGTAAGTCCACCCAAAGGCAAAGCCGAAGCTTGAAGAAAATCCAAATGAAATGGCTTGTGATGTAACCGATCCACCGGAACCACCATATATTCGGCAAACGTGCCATTTACGGGCATACCAAGAATTGTGTATTTACCGGACTGCACATCTAAGTCTGGTCCCCAGTCGATGTTTGGGTTAATGATCACATCTTTGCCCACCCACGATTGATCGCTGTCTTCGTGAACGGATTCCACAACACCGGCACCATCGGAACCCAGAATGCCGCCAAACTTAATGTTGGGATATTTTCCTTCACGAATCCAATCGTCTCTGCGATTCAAAGCAGTGGCTTTGATTTTGACAAGTGCCTTGCCGGCAGATAGCGATGGCGTTGGCACCTCTTTCAATTCAATTTGACCGGGACTGGTAAGTACAAGAGCTTTCAAGCAAAAAAAATTTAGGGTGTATCATATCAAACCACCCAAAACTAAAATCAAAATCGTGAAATCAAAAATCTAAAATGGAGTTTCGTCGTCACCACCAGGCGGTAAGGCTGGCGGTTCATCGCGGAAGGTGTTCAACCGGCTTTCGCGGGTGATGCTGCTCATCGGTGTAAAGCCATCCGGAGCATCGTAATCGGCAAACTTGGTGTATTTGCCAATGAATTTGAGTTTCACATTTTCGAGCGAGCCGTTTCGATGTTTAGCAATAATCACCTCGGCCATGCCTTGTGTAGGCAGTCCTTCCTCATCCACAGTAATCTTGTAGTATTCAGGGCGATACAAGAACATTACAATATCCGCGTCCTGTTCGATAGAACCCGATTCACGTAAGTCAGAAAGCTGCGGGCGCTTATCGCCACCGCGCGTTTCCACCCCACGACTCAACTGTGATAGCGCAATCACAGGAATAGAAAGTTCTTTGGCGATACCTTTCAAGGCACGCGAGATGGATGCAATTTCTTGCTCACGGTTACCACTCGCCTCGCCTTTCATCAACTGCAAGTAGTCAATAACCACCAATTGTATGTTGTGCTCGGCTTTTAGTCTGCGGCACTTGGCGCGCAACTCTAGGATGGAAAGTGCAGGTGTATCGTCAATAAAGATAGGTGCGCTCGAAAGTCGGTTGGTTTTGTGTACCAATTGTTGCCATTCAAACTCAGCCAGATTTCCTTTCTTAATTTTTTCTGATTCCAGTTCGGCTTCTGCAGAGATCAAACGATTCACCAACTGAAGTGATGCCATCTCTAAGGAGAAGATTGCAACTGCATGATTGAACTCAACAGCAGCATTGCGTAAGGCAGAAACAACGAATGCTGTTTTACCCATACCGGGCCTCGCTGCGATAATCACCAAATCCGATTTTTGCCAACCGGACGTAACACGATCCAATCGTGAGAAACCACTAGGTATTCCCGTAAGGCCATCTTTGTGATTTTTCTTTTCCTGCAATTCCTGAATGGCCCGGTACATCAACGACTTCATGTTGTCGTAGTTCTTGCGCAGGTTCGAATCGGAAATTTGAAAAATGGATTGCTCCGTTTTATCTAATAATTCAAAAACATCAGTTGTATCCTCGTATGCATCCTGTTGCATTTGCGAAGCAATCTGAATCAAGTCGCGCTTGATGGCCATCTCGATGATGATACGCGCGTGATATTCGATGTTCGCAGCCGAACTAACTTTGGAAGTAAGCTCCGCAATGTAATACGCCCCTCCTACCAATTCGAGTTTGGCATTCTTCCGCAACTGCGCAACCACCGTACGCATATCCACCGGCTCTGATGCCTTGAACAGATCAATGATGGCTGTAAATATCTCTTTGTGCTGCTCTTTGTAGAAATGATCGGGGCGAAGAAACTCCACTACGGCGGTGAGGGCGTTCTTCTCCAACATGAGAGCACCCAAAATGGCTTCCTCCAAATCAACAGCCTGAGGCTGTAACTTACCTAAACCCTCGGAGATTTCTCTCGCTAAGAGTTTAGATCTGTTACCGGTTCCGCTCATCACAGAACTTAACCTCGTTGGCGTTGACCGCTGCTCCATACTTTGTGGTTGTTGGTATTGAGTTGCTTTTTAATTAAGAGGACAAACCTACATCAACTCATTTAACTTCAATATACAAGTTATCCATGTTGAATTGTGGATAACATTTTGACAACCAACCGGAAATCTTCATTCAATTTATCAACATGCTCTTTGTCAACACTATAAAGTATTTTGTCTATTTTTAGCTCGAATCTAAAACCAACTTGGCGTGAGCGAACTTATCAGTACCATTGCAACCGGAGTGTGGACACCCATTTTATTCTTGTTAATTCTGGGCGGACTCTTCTTCTTCTTTTACTCCGGATTTATTCATTACAAACATTTCTTTCATTCAATAGCCATTCTTAAAGGCAAGTTTCACAATCCAAACGATCCCGGACAAATCAGTCCGTATGAAGCATTATCAACTGCACTCGCTTCAACGGTGGGCATGGGCAACATTGCCGGTGTCGCTGCTGCTATCAGCATAGGCGGACCGGGTGCTTTATTCTGGATGTGGGTCACTGCCTTTGTAGGTATGTCTACCAACTTCTTTACCAGCACGTTATCCGTTATGTATCGTGGAAAAGATTCGGCAGGCACCATTCAGGGTGGACCGATGTATGTGATCCGCGAAGCGCTGGGAAAACCATTCTATCCGTTGGCAGTTCTGTTCTGTTTGTGTGCGATGATCGGATGTTTACCGATCTTTCAGGCAAACCAATTAACACAAGCCATTATTGACATTGGTTTCGATTCGGTTGACTTCAAATCATCTACATTCAACTTTCTTGGCTTTGAAATCAACACATTGAAATTCATCATCGGAACTATTCTGATGATTATCTCTGCAATTGTGATTATCGGTGGCATTCAGCGTATTGGAAGCTGGGCCGGTAAAATGGTGCCGCTGATGATTGTGATCTATTTCTTTTCGGTGATTGCCATTTTAGTGGTGAACATCACCGAAGTGCCTCATTATCTGTGGATGATCATTACCGATGCATTCACGGCTACACATTTCCATGGCGATCCACTTTTAGGTGGTGTGGTTGGTGGATTGATTGTAGCCGGAGTGCGGAGAGCTTCTTTCTCGAATGAAGCAGGAATCGGTACAGCCCCAATGGCGTTGGGAGCATCACAAAGCACGGAACCGATTCGTGAAGGATTGGTGTCGATGATTAGCCCCGCGATTGATACGTTGTTAGTTTGCACGCTTACGGCTCTGGCCATTTTGGTTACCGGTGTGTGGCAGACATCCGGAGCAAGCGGTGTTACTTTAACTGCTACTGCTTTTCAAACTTCCTTGCCGGGTGTGGGCAAGTATCTTCTATTAATTTGTGCGTTCTTCTTTGCTATCACATCTTTGTTCTCCTACTCGTACTACGGCAACAAAGCTTTGTCATTTTTGATTGGAGTGAAGTTCGGTCGGTATTACGATTATTTCTATTTGTCGACCATTATTTTCGGTGCAGTTGCTTCCATGACAGATGTAATGAATGTCATTGACATTGCATACGCACTGATGGCAATCCCAACCATGGTGTCTGGATTTATTTTGGCACCTAAAGTGCTGGCCGAAGCCAAATCGTACTTTAGAAGAATGAAGGAAGAAGGAAATTTGTAATTAAGCCGGAAGCGGATTAGCAATTGTTTTTGGATAATCAAACAATCCATTTTCCTTAATGGCTTCTTCTACTTTGTGAGGCACAAACTTTTCCCAACCGTTCTCTCCTTTCCGGATCATGGCAAGCACATTATCTGAAATGATATTCAGATTGCCTACGTTGGCATCGTGAATGTCTTCCATTTTGTTGTTATCCATCAGGTAGCGAAAGAGGTTTTTCAAATTATCCGGTAACTCACTCTCAAAATTCTCAAGTGTAAAGAGCGTGTTATCCTTGCGAAGAGCAGGGTAAATGTAGAGTTTGATGTTTGACCCGAACAAAGAAGCAAAACACTCTAATATGCCACCCCAAATTTTCTCGTATGTTTTCTCATCAAAAACTTTTTGAAGAGCATAAACACCCATCACCATCGCAATCTTCTTGCCTTTGGTAATTTTGGATAGATAATCTACCAATTTGTAATACTCAAAGTAATTGGAGATCAACACATTTTGCCCGAGTGAGCAAATGATATCCGCTCGATTCAAAAAGTCTTTTTCATCGATCGATCCGTCCAAACTCAAATCATTCAGCGTAAGCTCGGTAAGGGTTACAATTTTTGCTCTTTCTACATCCGACTCTTTTTTGAAAAGACGAAGCGAAGAAAGAAGCATATCAACATTTACATGTGTTACCGGGCGAAAGCGACCGCGCAATACCAACACATTCTTTTTATACAGATATTCAGATGGTTGCATCACTTGTCCATCAGGTCCAAACATAGCTGCTTTCGTCAATCCATTCTTCACGAGCTTTAACGCCATCAACCGATTATCTACATGATGAAAATCCGGACCATGGATTCGGAACATATCCACTTCAATTCGTCTGGTGGTCAGGCCATCCAATAAGGATAAAATGATTTGTTCCGGGTCTGTTAAAAACATACATGCATGCAACAAATTAACCCCCACAATGCCCAGTGACACTTGTTGCTGTAGCGGATCGTTGTCGTGCATTTTCACATGGATCACACAATCATTGGGTGTTGAGTTGGGTGATAACTGAAACCGCAGCCCAATCCAGCCATGACCTTGGTTAGTTCGTTCGAAATTGAGAACCTCTACTGTATCCGCGAAAGCGAAAAAACGGGTTTCGTTGATGCGGTGCGGCAAACGCTCGGGCAACAAAGGGTACTCATGAGCTAACATCCGCATCAGCCTATCTTCACAAACATAACGATCGCCAACGCCATAAATGGCATCGGAGAACTTCATGTCGTAAGCAGACATCGTTTTGGCAATAGTGCCGGATGCGCCACCTACTTTAAAAAAATTGGCTGCTACTTCCTGCCCCGCTCCTATTTCGGCAAATGAACCGTATATCGATTTGCTGAGGTTAATACTTAATGCCTTCTCTTGGGTGGTCAACTTCTTGCGCTCTTCCATGATCTAATTCGTGCTTAAATATCTCCTTAATAGATGCGATTTACAACGTTTTTTTGATGCTATGGGTTTAACGTGCTATTTTGCCAGACAATTGTAAGTCTATGGCAAATAGAGGAAGTTTTTCCGGTAAAATCGGATTCATTTTAGCAGCTGCGGGTTCGGCTGTTGGCTTGGGTAACATCTGGCGCTTTCCCTATCTGGCCGGGCAAAATGGTGGAGCCGCCTTTTTGGTCATTTACCTACTTTGCATTTTTACATTGTGCTTTCCAGTTATGGTTGGTGAAATCGCGATCGGGCGCAAAGCCCAAAGTGATGCGTATGGATCTTACCAAAAGCTTGGTGGTGGCAAGTGGGGCTACCTGGGTTTATTCGGAATTATAGCAGGAATTTTCATTCTCTCATTTTACAATGTTGTGGCCGGTTGGGCCTTTGGATACTTTCTCGAAATATCATTTGGTAACCTTTTAGGAGAAAAAGACTTTGGAGTTTTCTTTGGCGAGTATATTAATAATGTTGGCATCATCAGTGTGTTTTCCATTGGGTTCATGGTACTTACCGCATTGGTAGTATCACAGGGCATTCAAAAAGGAATTGAGGCGGCTAACAAAATCATGATGCCGGCGCTTTACTTTATTCTTATCGGACTCATCATTTATAGCTTAACATTACCGAATGCGATTGAGGGGGTTAAGTTTTATCTGGTTCCGAACCTTAAGGAAATCAATACTCAAACGTTGTTCGATGGTTTACGTCAGGCATTCTTCTCACTTTCACTTGGCATGGGTACATTGATGACCTACGGCTCGTATGTTGATAAAAATCAAAACCTCGTCTCTTCGGCCGCAGTCATTTCCATTGCGGATACTTCGGTTGCGTTTTTAGCAGGATTAATGGTGTTTCCCATGGTAGCAGCGATTGGCGCTTACGATGTGCAAGGACCAAGTTTAGTGTTTGTTGTACTAACGAAAGTATTCTCCAGTATGGGGCCAATTGTAGGCAGATTGGTGGGAGGTTCATTCTTCCTTTTGTTGTGCTTTGCAGCACTAACATCTACCATTTCGTTGTTGGAAGTGCCGGTAGCTTACTTAGTTGACCAAAAGAAAATGCCGCGCAAGCCGGTGGTTTGGGGAACGGCTACGCTAATCTTTTTGATTGGAATTCCCAGCTTGTTAAGTATGGGCAAAGTGGATTTCCTATCACACTTGCCCTTTTACAAAGACCGCGATTTTCTCACGTTCGTTTCAGACATGTGCGATCTAAGCTTAACCATAGGCGGATGTATGCTCTGTATCTTTATTCGCTACAAATGGAAGATTGAAAACATGAACGCTGAATTGGCGATCGGAAACGCCGGCTATATGAACTCGTACCTGCGCAAGTATGTGAGCTTCTCCATTATGTGGGTCTGCCCTATCCTGCTGGGAATTTTATCGGTATTGATTCTATTTGATAAGTTCTTCGGAATTGAAATGATCTTCGGATAAGATTACTTCTTAGCAATAAAATTTTCCAAGGCGTATTCTCGCATTTCATCCCACTCATCGGGTGCGGGTGCTTTGCCTTTTTCAAATACTTCCGTCAAAAGCCACTTTACTATTTCTTTTTTGTATTGGAATTGCTTGGCCACATCTTCGCAGAAAGCAACCTCTTTCTTTTCTACCACACCATCGGCAAAAACAATTAACATTAAATCATACAACACATTCATCTTATCTTGATGATTGTTGGGTACGTTTACCTTGAACTTTTCATCGCTCTCCATGATCGCCTTCACTTGCCTTTCTTTAAGCCCATAGCGTTTACCAATCTTGTAAATCACCGCTTCCTCTTTTTCGTGTACGTGTCCATCGGCTTTTGCCAAGGCCATAAGATTTTTGATGTGATCTTTTTTGTAGGATAGATACTGGTTTTCAAAAAAGCCGATCATGGGGGTTAGGATTTAGGATTGAGGATTTTTGATTTAAGATTTCTGATTTATTTCGTTCTGGATTTAATTGCTAATCTACCCAATCTGCCACAAACAGATTAGTGTTACGTGTACCTCCATTGTTTCTGTTCGATGAAAAGATGATCTTCTTGCCATCAGGCGAAAACATCGGAAACGAGTCAAAGACTTTGTCGTACGAAATTTGTTCGAGTCCGCTGCCATCGGTGTTGATCATAAACAAGTTGAACTCAAAGCCTCTTTTTCCTTTATGGTTGGAACTAAAGATAATCTTCTTTCCGGAAGGGTGATAGAACGGTGCCCAGTTGGCTTTACCCAAATTGGTAAGTTGTTTCAAATCAGAACCATCTACATTGCAGGTGAAAATTTCCATTTGAGTAGGTGCTACTAAACCTTGTTTCAGGTAATCGAGGTATTCTTTTTTAGCTTCTTCAGTGGTAAATCGTGAAGCGCGAAAAACAATTTTCTTTCCATCAGGTGAGAAAAACGCACCGCCATCATAGCCAACTTCATTGGTGATTTGCTTTACGTTTTTTCCGTTGATGTCCATCGTATACAAATCCAAATCTCCGTTGCGGGTTGAGGTGAACACAATCTTATCTCCTTTCGGGGAAACGGTAGCTTCGGCATCATAGCCGGGAGTTTTGGTCAACTGCTTCAGTTGCTTCCCATTCAGGTCCGCCACGAAAATATCATAGCTATCATAGATCGGCCACAAGTACTTGCCACCAGGTGTGCGCTCTACATCTTTCGGGCAATCCTTACCTCCTAAATGTGTAGAAGCGTAAAGAATCGTCTTGTTGCTAGGAAGGAAAAATGAGCAAGTAGTTCTGCCTTGTCCGGTGCTGATCAACGTGGGCTTTTTGGAACCATCGCTTAGATCCATTCCTTCGGTAGGCATATAAAAAATCTGATCGCAGTTCAGTCCCCATGCCTTGTTGTTGGATTGAAAGCTGACCATTTTGCTGTCGAAACTCCAATAGGCTTCCGCATTATCGCCGCCGAAGGTTAACTGGCGCAAGTTTTTGAAATGCTTCTCTTCGCTGTAGCGCAAAGAGTCTACTTCTATGGTCGAAGACGTGGTAGCTGATCGAAATGAAAACAGGGCAACAGCTGCAGCAAAAACGAAAACAAGTATGAATCTCATAGTTAGGTAAAAGACAAAGATATAATTAAGCTGCTTTGGCTGTTTCTTCTTCCTTCAAAGTTCGTCTCAAAATTTTACCGACATTGGTTTTGGGAAGCTCCGTTCTGAACTCGAAGTACTTCGGAACTTTGTAGTTTGTGAGGTTTTCGTGGCAGAACTTTTTCAATTCTTCCTCCGTCAGGCTCTGATCTTTCTTCACAATGAACGCCTTTATCACCTCACCTGATTTGGCATCGACAACGCCAATGGCGGCTACTTCCAATACTTTAGGATGGCTGGCCAGTACATTCTCAATTTCATTGGGGAATACATTAAAGCCGGAAACTTTAATCATATCTTTCTTGCGATCGACAATCTTGAAATACCCATCGGCATCCATCAAGCCAATGTCGCCTGTACGGAACCATTCGTTGTTGAAGAAAACGCCATCGTTGTCTTTTTGCCAATAGCCTCGCATCACTTGCGGACCGCGTGCACATATTTCTCCAGTCTCGCCTTGTGCCAATTGTTTACCATCATCATCGAAAATAGCTACTTCCGTACTTGGCATTGGAATACCAATTGTACCGCGCTTGTGGTTACCCACTAATGGATTGCAACATAATACTGGAGAAGTTTCGCTGAGACCGTAACCTTCTACTAGTGGGCTCTTCGTGATTTCTTCCCACTTAATGGCCACAGCATCTTGCACGGCCATTCCACCACCAACCGCACCTTTCAGTTTTGAAAAATCGCAACTAGCAAAATCGGGATTATGAATTAACCCATTGAACAAGGTATTCACTCCGGTAATTATCGAAAACTGATACTTCTTAATCTCTTTCACAAAACCCGGAATGTCTCGGGGATTGGTGATCAACACGTTTCGCAAGCCTTTATGAAACATTAAAACGCCATTGACTGTAAAGGCGAATATGTGATAGAGTGGCAAAGCAGTGATTACAATCTGTTGCTCGCTGGGTGATAACAAAGGTCCGAACCAATGCGAAATCATCATGTTGTGTGCAATGATATTTCGGTGCGATAGTTGGGCACCTTTCGAAATTCCGGTTGTGCCCCCAGTGTATTGCAATACTGCAACGTCCTCTACATCGATGGCGGGTTTTTTCAATTTCTGACTCGCTCCTTTCGCCAACACCGACTTGAATGAAATAGCGGTGGGTAGATTGTAATCCGGAACCAATTTCTTAATGCGCTTCACAACGAAGTTGACGATCGCTCCTTTTACAAATCCCAGCATATCGCCCATATCGGTAACGATGATATGCTTTACATTAACTCGATCTTGAATCTGTTGTAGATTGTGAGCAAAGTTGGCAACAATCACGATAGCCGAAATACCTGCATCTTTAAACTGATGCTCCATTTCACGGGGAGTGTACAACGGATTGGTGTTCACTACAATTAAGCCCGCCTTTAGCGAACCGATCATGGCAATCGGGAATTGCAACAGGTTGGGCATTTGGATGGCAATACGTTCGCCCTTCTTTAATCCCAATTCATTTTGAAGGTAGGCTGCAAAGTTGGTTGAAAGGCGATCTACTTCACCATAGGTAATTTTGCCACCCATGTTCTCAAATGCAATTCGGTCGGAATATTTTTTACACGCCGTTTCAAACAACTCGGGCAACGAGGAAAATTCGAGTGGTTGAAGTTGCTGCGGAATGCCCGCAGGATAATTTTTAAACCAAGGAAATGAGTTCATAATATCAGAATTTGAAACAGAACCCAATTAGGCTAAAAATGTTGCGCGAAGCAATCGTTTGTTATGATGGATTGAATAAAATGTGGCTTTTCAGCAAAATAAAAAAGCCTCCCTGAGATCAGGAAGGCTTTGCTGTAGAGGAAGGGTTCGAACCTTCACGGGGAAGTTAGCTGCAAGGCACTAAGAAAACATTTAGTGGTCAACCCATTACCTTGCGTTTGTCCTTTGCTCCCCACCCCCGAGACAGGAGGGCTTGTCTGCCAATTTCAACACCCTACATTGTAAATTATGTTACAAATTAACGCATTAACCGATGTGCTAGTCAACAATACATATAAATTATTACAATATTTATAATAATGTACTGCTTTCAATGTACATTTAGTAAAATTTTAATTTCATTATGCCTAAGAATTATCAACTTGACAATACGGATCTCCGAATCTTAGAGATTCTGATGCAGGATGCAAAGCGACCCTATACGGAAGTGGCCAAGAAAGTCAATGTCTCGCAGGGAACGATTCACGTAAGGATGGCAAAAATGGAAGAAGCTGGTATTCTCGATAAGACCACGCTCAAAATCAACTACGCCAATCTCGGTTACGACATTACTGCCTTCATCGGTATCTATTTGGAAAAGAGTGCTTTATATGACAAGGTGCTAACGAAACTCAAGGACATTCCTGAAATCGTGAGCATCCACTACACCACTGGCAACTACTCGATGTTTTTAAAAATCCACTGTCGTGATACCAATCACCTCAAAGAAGTATTGCATGACAAAATGCAACAAGTAGAAGGAATAGAGCGAACCGAAACCATGATATCACTCGAAGAGAGCTTAGACCGCAACCTGAAGCTGGTCAGCTAAATAATTTTACTCTTTAAAGAACCTTAAAACCCGTTTATTGTTCTTATTTTTGACTTTCTATTTAAAATTAGTCTAAATAGGTTGGAATGAGTAAAGACAATCAGGTTCTGGAGGAGTTTACATCCAAAGAATACGAGCACGGCTGGAACGTAAATCTGGAAGCAGATGAAGCACCCAAAGGCTTAAGTGAAGATACCGTACGTTTTATCTCAGCCAAAAAGAATGAACCTGCATGGCTCTTGGAGTGGCGGCTGAAGGCCTATCGTCAATGGGAGAAAATGACCGAGCCAACGTGGGCCAATGTTCATCACCCTCAAATCAATTATCAAGACATTATCTATTACTCAGCTCCTAAGCAAAAGAAAAGCATTAGTGGGCTGGATGAGGTTGATCCTGAGTTGATTAAGACATTCGAGAAGTTAGGAATTTCAATTACCGAACAAAAACGATTAACGGGCGTAGCAGTTGATGCTGTCATCGACAGTGTATCAGTAGCTACCACCTTCAAAGAAACGTTAGGTGAACTTGGCATTATCTTCTGCTCTTTCAGCGAGGCGGTAAAAGAACATCCGGAGCTAATTAAAAAATACCTGGGCTCGGTGGTGCCCATGAACGATAATTACTTTGCAGCATTAAATTCGGCCGTGTTCTCGGACGGTTCGTTTTGCTACATCCCGAAAGGCGTTCGTTGCCCCATGGAGCTATCTACTTACTTCCGTATCAACGCGGCCAACACCGGGCAATTCGAACGAACATTGATCATCGCAGATGAAGGTTCGTACGTCAGTTACCTCGAAGGTTGCACCGCTCCGATGCGCGATGAAAATCAATTACACGCTGCAGTAGTTGAGCTTTACGCGATGAAGGATGCCGAGATCAAATACTCAACCGTACAGAACTGGTATCCGGGTGATAAAAATGGAAAGGGTGGTATCTACAACTTCGTTACAAAACGCGGTCTCTGTTTTGGCGATCATTCCAAGATATCGTGGACACAAGTAGAAACGGGCTCGGCCATCACCTGGAAGTATCCTTCATGTGTGTTGAAAGGCGATTATTCCATGGGTGAATTTTACTCCGTGGCAGTTACTAACAACTACCAACAAGCAGACACCGGAACGAAGATGATTCACATTGGTAAAAACACCAAGTCGCGCATTGTGTCAAAGGGAATTTCTGCAGGAAAATCACAGAATAGCTATCGCGGACAAGTTCATATCATGAAACGTGCTTCGAATGCACGCAACTTTTCGCAATGCGATTCTTTGTTGATGGGCGACCAGTGCGGAGCACACACGTTCCCTTACATTGATGTAGAAAATCAAACGGCACGTATTGAACATGAAGCAACCACCTCCAAAATTGGTGAAGATCAAATCTTCTACTGCTTGCAACGTGGTATCGATGAAGAAGCAGCCGTGGCTTTAATTGTCAATGGCTATGCCAAAGAGGTTTTAAATCAGTTGCCAATGGAGTTTGCGGTAGAAGCACAAAAACTGTTGGCGTTGACTCTTGAAGGAAGTGTTGGTTAATAATTGAATTTAGTATGCTATCTATAAAAAATTTACAAGCAAGCATCGGTGAGAAAGAGATTCTGAAAGGAATCAATTTAGAAGTGAAAGCCGGTGAGGTTCACGCCATCATGGGCCCCAATGGCTCCGGCAAAAGTACGCTCGCATCGGTACTGGCTGGTCGTGAAGATTACGAAGTGACCGGTGGTGAAGTGGAATTCAACGGAAAGAATATTTTGGAATTAGATCCTAGCGATAGAGCTGCCGAAGGTATTTTCCTCGCCTTCCAATATCCTGTGGAAATTCCAGGTGTGAGCACCATCAACTTCATGAAAACGGCGGTGAATAAAATCCGCCAATACCGCGGACAAAGCCCGCTCGATGCGGTGGCTTTCTTGCAATTGATGAAAGAGAAAATGAAGTTGGTTGAAATTGATCAATCTCTACTTAGCCGCTCGTTGAATGAAGGCTTTTCAGGAGGCGAAAAGAAGCGTAACGAGATTTTCCAAATGGCCATGCTTGAGCCTAAGTTGTCGATCTTAGACGAAACAGACTCCGGCTTGGATATCGATGCACTAAAAATTGTAGCGAATGGTGTAAACTCATTACGCTCAAAAAACAACGCCACGATTGTGGTGACGCACTACCAGCGACTTTTAGATTACATCGTACCTGATTACGTGCATGTACTCTACAAAGGAAAAATTGTAAAATCCGGAACGAAAGAGCTGGCCAAAGAACTGGAAGCTAAAGGATATGATTGGATTAAAAATGAAGTAGCCCTCGCTTAATGTATGACTACTGCTACTGAATCCATACTGAAGCAAATTCTGGAGAGCCCTACTCCTGCTTACTTTGAGGCGGGAAACGAAGCTCGCAAAAAGGCATTTGGCCAACTGGCTGAAATCGGATTGCCTACGTCCAAATCAGAGGAGTATCGATTTACACCCGTCACCAAGGCGTTGGAGAAAAAATTTACTTGGGTAAGCTCCGTTCCTGCTTCTTCAACGATTTCAATCGATTCATTTTTGCCAGCCATTGGCGATACACACTTGATCGTTTTCACGAATGGTCGCTTCGCCAAACATCTTTCGCAACTCGAAGGATTGGAAGCGAATGTGGTGGTGTCTACTTTCGAAGATGCCGATTCAAAAACTAAATTGGTTATTCAATCACTTTTAGGAACAATCAGCAAGACAGAAGATCCCTTTGCTGCAATGAACAACGCCTTCTACCAAGAAGGAATTCTTATTCATGTTCCGGCTAATACACAAGTATCCAAACCCATTTTGGTTTTACACATCAACGATGCTCAAGAGAACCAAGTAATTGCTCATACGCGATTGCTGGTGGTGGTGGAAAAAGACAGCAGCTTATCGGTAATTGAAAAGTCCGATTCGCTGGGAACGCAACCTTGCTTTCATACCTTCACAGAAGAGATGATCGTAGCTGAAAATGCGGTGCTGGATTATTGTAAAATTCAAAATGATGGAGGCGCTGCTCACCAGGTTTCCAATACCTTCATAGCGCAAGCAGACAACAGTCGGGTCAATACTTTTACGCTTACGCTGAATGGCCAGATCATCCGAAACAATCTGAACATTCAGATCAATGGCGAACAGTGCGAGTCGCATTTTAATGGCTTGTATCTGGTGAACGGAAATACACTCGTAGACAATCATACTGTAGTCGACCATCAAAAGCCCAATTCATTCAGCAATGAAATGTACAAGGGCATTATGGATGATCAGGCCAAGGGCGTTTTCAATGGAAAAATCTACGTTCGGCCACATGCACAAAAGACAAACGCATTTCAATCCAACCGAAATATCCTGATGAGCGAAACTGCCACCATCAACACCAAACCTCAATTAGAGATTTGGGCCGATGACGTGAAGTGTTCACACGGATGTACTACCGGCCAATTGGATGAAGAAGCACTTTTCTATCTGCAAGCCCGTGGCATACCACACGCCTCCGCGAAAGCGATGTTGCTTTATGCTTTTGCTTTGGATGTTCTGACATTAGTCAAAAACGAAAACTTAAAAGTCTATCTGGATCAATTGATTTCAGAAAGACTTCATAAAAACTTTTGATATGAGTGCCGTGCTCGCACCAGTTTTGGATATTCAAAAAATCAGAGAAGAGTTTCCGATTCTCCATCAACTGGTGAATGGTAAGCCGCTGATCTATTTTGACAACGCAGCTACGAATCAAAAACCCAAAAGAGTCATTCAGGCGCTCACAAATTATTACGAAGGCTATAATGCCAATATCCATCGCGGCATCCATACATTGGCTGAAAAAGCGACACGCGCCTATGAAGACACGCGTTTGGCGATGCAAGTGTTCATTCACGCTGAGCATAGCGAAGAAATCATTTTTACACGTGGTGTGACAGAAAGCATCAATCTCGTTGCTTCATCTTACGGAAGAACTTTTTTGAAAGAAGGTGATGAGATTATTATTTCCGGATTAGAACATCATTCCAATATTGTTCCCTGGCAACTGATTGCAGAAGAAAAGAAGGCTACCATTCGTGTGATTTCCATTACTCCTGCTGGTGAAATTGATCTGGATCATTTCAAATCGTTGCTCTCCGCAAAAACTAAAATTGTAGCGGTTAATCATGCTTCCAACAGTCTCGGAACTATCAATCCGATCAAAGAGATAATTTCATTGGCGCATGAATTCGGTGCCGTTGTGTTGATTGACGGAGCACAGGCTTCTGCCCACTTGCCGATCGATGTAGTTGAGCTAGATTGTGATTTTTATTGCATCTCATCCCACAAAATGTACGGCCCTACCGGCACCGGCATCTTGTATGGAAAAAAGGAGCTGTTAGAGAAAATGCCTCCGTACATGGGCGGTGGTGAAATGATCAAGAATGTATCGTTTTCCAAAACGACTTTTAATGATCTTCCTTACAAATTTGAAGCAGGAACTCCCAACATTGCCGATGTGGTCGCCCTCAAAGAGGCGATTGATTTCATTAACGACTTAGGCAAAGAAAATATAGCGGCGCATGAACATGACTTGTTAATGTATGCAGCAGAACGTCTAAGTGAAATTCCTTCCGTCCGACTGATCGGAACGGCATCGCAAAAAGTAAGCGTGCAGTCGTTTGTCATAGAAGGCATCCATCCTTTTGATATCGGCCAGATGTTAGATGCCCGCGGCATTGCTGTTAGAACCGGGCACCATTGCACGCAACCATTAATGGATCATTTTGGTTTGGAAGGAACCGTGCGCGCTTCGTTTTCTGTTTACAATACGAAAGAGGAGATTGATGCCCTTTTGGAAGGATTAAAGAGAATCGTTAAATTTCTTAACTAATTAAATTGGTTATGGAAAACGAACAAAGAATTGTTGAATTGTTGGCAGAAACGCTGATCAAATTTGATCAGATGATTGATGAACAAAAGAAAACAAACATTCGCCTAGAAAATCTCGAAGAGGGGATGAACAAATTAAATCTTCAAACAACCGAGAATTCAAGAGCCATCTTCAAACTAGCCAACGAAGTTGAAAACATTGCTCATCTCCACGAACGCGTAACCAAATTAGAAAAAGCGGTTTATAAATGACCATCAACGAAACCCAAGATCAGATTATCAGCGAATTTTCCCTGTTGGATGGCGACATGGAAATGACGGTATTCTACATCATGGAGCTAGGTCAGAAATTACCGGAAATGAATCCAACAGATAAGACAGAGTTGAATGAAGTAAAAGGCTGTCAGTCGAAAGTTTGGTTAACAGCTAATCTTGAAAGTAACGGCCTCCACTTTTCAGCCGATAGCAACACCGCTATCACGAAAGGGTTGGTAAGTTTGCTCGTTCGCATTTTCAATGGTCAAAGTCCGGATGCAATTCTGGCTGCAGACCTCTATTTTATGAAAAAAATAGGAATGGAACGCTTTATCGGAACACAGCGTTCCAATGGTTTTGCCTCCATGATTAAGCAGATTAAAATGTATGCTGTTGCATTTAAAGCTCAATTGACCGCTAACTAATGGAAGAAGCTACAATCAACAATGTAAATTCATCAGAAACGGGCATTAACCTGCGTGATAAGGTGCTGGCGGCTATCAAAATGGTCTATGACCCGGAAATTCCAGTAGATGTTTACGAATTAGGCCTCATTTACGAGATCAACATCTTTCCGGTAAATAATGTGTTCATCCGAATGACACTTACTTCTCCGTCTTGTCCGTCAGCTGAGGTTATTCCGGGAGAAGTAGAACAACGAATCAAAGAAATTGAAGGCATTAATGATGTGAAAGTGGAAATTACGTTTGATCCACCTTACTCTCAAGACATGATGAGCGAGGCGGCCAAACTGGAACTAGGCTTTATGTAAATCTGTTATAACAATCGACTAAATAGAAATTCAACCTTAACTAATCCTAACAAATCATATGTATCCCGAACACTTAGTTGCCCCAATGCGCACCGATTTAACGGTGGCTGGATTTACTGAATTAAAAACTGCTGATGCCGTTGATCAGGAATTGAAAGATCAAAAAGGAACCACTTTGTTGGTGATCAATTCGGTGTGTGGTTGTGCTGCCGGTGCCGCACGCCCAGGAATTAAATGGGCATTGCAAAATTCTGAAAAGAAGCCTGCTCACCTGACTACTGTATTTGCAGGAGTCGATAAAGAAGCGGTTTCAAAAGCAAGAGAATATACACTTCCATATCCTCCATCATCACCAGCTATTGCTTTGTTTAAGGATGGAGAATTAGTGCACTTTGTAGAGCGTCATCACATTGAAGGCAGAAATGCTCAAATGATCGGCCAACACCTAGTTGAAGTATTTGACGAATTCTGTTAGACCGCATTGAAGTAAATCACCAAAAGCCCGAATTACCGGGCTTTTTTTATTTTGTTTCTAACTCCAAATCGATCCGGGCATCTTCCAGATCTAATTCATATTCCAGTTTGCGCAAAGCTTCTGCGCTGATTTGCTTTTCCCTCGAAAAATTTTCAAGTAGTATACGTTCACGAGAAATCAAATCGCGTTGTATTTTATGAAACTCTTTGATTTCATCTTCAGTGAGTTTGTTGTCCACATTCTTATTCAACCGCTGAATCCGTAACTCATACTTTGATTTGATCTGAGCGAGCACTGCATCGTTTAGGCCAAGCGAATAGTTCTCCTCAATGTGCTCAATGACTGATGTTGCTATGCGGAAGCGCGCATGATCTTCTTCAATTCTTCCACCCGCATCTTCTTTGATACCCAGTTTTTTTACCAATGCGGGAAGTGTGGTACCCTGAATTACCAACGTGGCAAAGATGACCGCAAAAGTCAAAAAGATGATCAGGTCGCGATTTGGAAAAGGTGTTTTGTCTTCAAACGCCAAAGGCAATGCAAGGGCAGCAGCTAGCGACACTACGCCGCGCATTCCAGACCATGCCACGATTGATACGGATCGAATACTCGTTTCGGGCTCACGCTGGCGAATTCCTTTGCTCAACCATCTGGGGATGTATGCTCCGGGGAAAACCCAAACGATGCGCGCTAGGATCGTTGCAATGCTTACCAAAAATCCATACCACAGCAACGTGCCGAATGAATGATTTTGGATATGCGACAAAACCGTGCGCAGTTGTAATCCGATTAGAATAAAGATGACCCCATTCAAAATGAAAGTCACTGTATCCCATGTAGAATAGGCTTGTATTCTGGATTGATGTGAAAAAATTTTAGAAGAACGCTGACTTAAAAAGAGTCCGCACGCAACCACGGCCAGCACACCGGAAACATGAATTCGCTCTGCCAAAAGGTAAGCGATGTAAGGAGTGATAAATGTCAATGTTGTATCGGTAGTTGGATTATTGGGTGTAATTCGGTGAATCCAGAAAAGCAATTGCCCGACTAAAAGACCAATGATGATTCCCACTCCCGCCACATAGATAAAGTTGATGGTCGCCAACCAAAAAATGAAAGTCCCTGTGGCAGTGGCCAAGATAGCATAACGCATCGCAATCAGTCCAGTCGCATCATTTACGAGGCTCTCACCTTCCAGTATGGTGATCAAACGTTTGGGCACGCCTAAGCCCTTTGTTGCCGCAGTAGCAGCCACTGCATCGGGCGGAGATATGATCGCACCAAGCACAAATGATTCCGCCCAACCAAATCCGGGAATGAATGTATGTGCCACAAATGCAACCAGCGTTGTGGTAAACAATACACAACCAAATGCCAGCAATGATATGGGGCGACTGGCTGTTTTGAAATCATTCCAGGAGGTAGTCCACGCGGCAGAATAAAGTGCGGGTGGCAAGAAAATCAGAAAGACTACATCCGGATTGAGCTCAACCATTGGCAAGTTGGGAATAAGCCCAATGCCAATGCCGGCGAGCACCAATAAAACCGGGTAAGGAATTTTAATCCGATCGGTAACTTCGGCTAAGGCAGTGACTACCGCCAATAAGAGTATGATGATCGTGATATTTTCGAAATGCATAGCAACCTATCAATCTTGAAAAGTAATAGCTAATTATTCGGAATGCAACGTCCAAAAGAATTTTCACTTTAATAATAACTCATCCGAACCTTTTTGATGGATGCTTGTTTTAACTTTGATTGATGAAAATAGCCGTATCCCGTAAAGAACATTTCAACGCAGCACATCGCTTGTTCAATCCTGCATGGAGCAATGAAAAGAACAACACCATCTTTGGCAAGTGCAACAACCCCAATTATCACGGCCATAACTACGAGTTAATTGTCACGCTTATTGGCGAACCTGATCCGGAAACAGGTTATGTGTACGATTTAAAATTACTCAGCGACATAATTAATGATCATGTTCTAAAACAATTTGATCATAAAAACCTTAATTTAGATACCACCTTCTTTGCCAACCTGAACCCTACCGCAGAAAATATAGCCGTAGTCATCTGGACGATTTTGAGGGAGCGAATAGAAAGCCAATACGAATTAAAAATCAAGCTGTATGAGACCGAAAGAAATTTCGTTGAATATCCTGCCCATTAAGCCGCACGAAGAAGAAGAATTAGATCACATTTCTTCCTCGCACGACACACCTCTACGTGCCGATGCATTTGACTTAACAGACGATCAAAAGATTGAGAAAATCGAAGTTCACTTTCGTGAGATCATGCAGGTGCTAGGTCTCGACTTATCGGATGATAGTTTAAAAGGCACACCAAAACGCGTGGCCAAAATGTATGTTCAAGAGGCATTCAGTGGTTTAAATCCTTCCAACCGCCCCAGCACCCGACTCTTCGAAAACAAATACAATTACGATCAGATGTTGGTGGAAAAAGACATCACTTTCTTCTCACATTGCGAGCACCATTTCGTTCCGATCTACGGCAAAGTACACGTGGCGTACTTCTCATCTGGCAAAGTGATTGGCCTGTCGAAAATCAATCGATTTGTGCAATATTTCGCTAAACGTCCGCAGGTGCAAGAGCGCCTTACCGTACAGATTGGCAAGGAGTTAGAGCGTGTACTAAATACGCAAGATGTAGGTGTTGTGGTCGATGCGAACCACATGTGTGTGGCCTCCCGAGGCGTGAGTGATACGAATAGCAAAACGGGAACGGCTTATTTTTCGGGAAAATTCCGAGACGAAAACACGAAGCGTGATTTCCTCAACTATATCAATACAAGATAATCCTTCTCCATCTAATCGGGTAGAAATTGGCCGCTAAGCGAGGCAATATTCTTGATCAAATCCTTTAAATCTCACCATATTTTGTAGATTAGCGACATCATTTAATCTACAAAATATGGTATTCGATTTAGACATGATTAAGGCCACCTATAAGGCAATGCCGGGCCGAATTGCGAAAGCTAGAAAAGTAGTAGGTAAGCCCCTTACCTTGGCCGAAAAAATCCTCTACTCTCACCTTCACACTGAGCAAAAGCTCGAGAACTTTGGAAGAGGAAAATCATATGTAGATTTTGCTCCAGACCGGGTAGCGATGCAAGATGCCACCGCACAAATGGCCTTGCTTCAATTTATGTCGGCAGGTAAACCTAAAGTTGCTGTTCCATCAACCGTCCACTGCGATCACCTCATCACCGCCAAAGTAGGTGCCGCTGACGATTTAAGTTTTGCCAATACGGAAAGCAAAGAAGTATTCGATTTCCTTTCTTCTGTTTCTACTAAATATGGCCTTGGCTTCTGGAAGCCAGGTGCCGGTATCATTCACCAAGTGGTATTGGAGAATTATGCATTCCCTGGAGGGATGATGATTGGTACCGACTCACACACTGTAAATGCCGGTGGTTTAGGCATGGTAGCAATTGGTGTAGGCGGTGCCGATGCAGTAGATGTAATGGCAGGCATGGCTTGGGAATTGAAGTTCCCTAAATTGATTGGTATCAAATTAACTGGCAAACTCAACGGCTGGACTTCAGCCAAAGATGTAATTTTAAAAGTGGCTGGCATCCTAACTGTAAAAGGAGGCACCGGAGCCATTGTAGAATATTTTGGAGAAGGTGCTACTTCGATGAGTTGCACCGGCAAAGGCACCATCTGTAACATGGGTGCTGAGATTGGCGCTACCACATCTACATTCGGCTACGATGAATCAATGAGCCGCTATTTGGTGGCAACCGGCCGTGCCGAAGTAGCGAAAATGGCAGACAAGATTAAGAAAGATTTAACCGGCGATCCTGAAGTATATGCAAATCCTGAAAAGTACTTTGATCAGGTTATTGAAATCAATTTATCCGAGTTAGAGCCACATTTGAATGGTCCATTTACTCCAGATTTAGCTACTCCTATTTCTAAATTGAAAGAAGAAGCCGCAAAGAATGGCTGGCCAACCAAAGTAGAAGTAGGTTTGATTGGATCATGCACCAACTCATCGTATGAAGATATTGCCCGAGCCGCTAGTTTGGCTAGACAGGTTTCTGCAAAAGGATTAAAAACGAAAGCGCTCTTTACCATTACGCCGGGTTCTGAACAAGTGCGCTACACCATTGAGCGCGATGGCTTTATCGAAACTTTCGACAAAATTGGAGCAAAGGTATTTGCGAATGCTTGCGGGCCATGTATTGGTATGTGGGCTCGTGTAGGCGCTGATCGCAAAGAGAAAAACACTATCGTACATTCTTTCAATAGAAACTTCCAATCTCGTAATGACGGTAATCCAAATACTTATGCGTTTGTTGGTTCTCCCGAGTTGGTAACAGCATTGGCTATTGCCGGAGATTTGAACTTCAATCCACTCACCGATTATCTCACCAACGAACAAGGTGAACAGGTGAAGCTAGATCCTCCTACAGGTGATGAACTACCTAAAAAAGGATTTGACGTAAAAGACCCTGGTTTTATAGCACCTGCAAAGGATGGCAGCAAAGTAACAGTGAAAGTAAGCCCTGATTCGGATCGTTTACAATTGCTGGAGCCATTTGCCCCTTGGGAAGGTACCGATCTGAAAGCTCTTCGATTGTTAATCAAAGCCAAAGGAAAATGTACTACCGACCATATTTCAATGGCCGGTAAATGGTTAAAGTACCGTGGACATTTGGACAATATCTCTAACAACTTGTTGATTGGTGCTACGAACTTCTTCAACGAGAAGATCAACAGCGTGAAGAATGGCCTGACTGGCGAACACGATGAAGTGCCAAAAGTACAACGCTCTTACAAAGCCAAAGGCATTGGAAGCATTGTGGTAGGCGATGAAAACTATGGTGAAGGTTCTTCTCGTGAGCATGCAGCTATGGAACCACGTTTCCTTGGTGTTCGCGCAATTCTGGTGAAGTCATTTGCCCGTATCCATGAAACTAACTTGAAGAAGCAAGGAATGTTGGCGTTGACGTTTGCGAACAAAGATGATTACAACAAGATTTTAGAAGACGACCGGATTGATATCAATGGTTTAACTACCTTCTCACCAGATAAGCCGTTGACGCTTACACTGAATCACATGGACGGAAAGAAAGATATCATTACGGTAAACCATACCTATAATGCCAGTCAGATCGAGTGGTTTAAAGCAGGCTCCGCTCTGAACAAGATGGGCTCTGCGCCAGCTAAAAAAGCAGCTCCTTCTGCAAAGAAATCCGCACCATCTAAGAAGGCAGTTGCAAAAAAACCAGCTCCAGCCAAAAAAGCCACCGCGAAAAAAGTGGTGAAGAAGGCCGCTCCTAAAAAGGTAGTGAAGAAGGTAGTAAAGAAAGCAGTTGCTAAAAAGGTGGTGAAGAAGGCAGCAAAACCCGCTAAGAAAAGTGTGAAGAAAATTGCTAAGAAGAAGAAAAAGTAAAGCTGTTAATACGAATAAAAGAAAGGCTTCCCGAACGGGAAGCCTTTCTTTTTACTTGAATTTCAGTTGATGAAATGAGAATCTACCTAGCCTATTCGCTTAGTCAAAATTTCAGAGAGAATCATAAGCCCCTCACGAAGTACCTCATCGTCCATCTTTTGAAGATCGTTTACCGGCAAGCCTTCTTTTGAAGTCAATTTCGTATCCATTTTTTCTTGTGCCTTTCGCTTTTCCGTTTCCTCCAATTCCTTCTTGCGAACTGTTTCATTCAATGAAATTTTAGTTTCACTCAGGTTCTTCTTCAGTTCTTCCGTATTCTGAATATATTTCTTTAAGCTCACATCAAACTTCGAACGGTCGAGGTATGCCTTATTCAACTTGGCGATGAGTTTGTCATTTACATCTCCGTTTGGTTGAAAGGCCGCTGCCTTAATTACATCCCATGGAAGCGCATTGGGGCTGGCACTTTCACCATATTGTGAAGCATCCAAGGCACTTGGCAAAAGTACGTCCGGCGTTACTCCTTTATGTTGCGTGCTGCTGCCCGTTACTCGGTAGAATTTCTGAAATGTAACCTTGAGAGAGCCAATCGTTTCTTTTTCTCTCATGATCTTATTCAGGTCAAGTACGGATTGAACAGTGCCCTTACCATAGGTCGTTTCTCCTACAATCACCCCACGTTTATAATCTTGAATCGCACCCGCAAAAATCTCCGAAGCCGATGCACTGAACCGGTTGGTCAATACCACCAGCGGGCCGGAATAAAACACACCGTTATCATCATCGGGCAACACATCGATGCGGTTGTTACTACTTTTTACCTGAACGACCGGACCGTCTTTTATAAACAAACCGGTTAAGTCGACTGCCTCAGGCAACGAACCTCCCCCATTGTTTCTCAGATCCATCACAATACCATCCACACCTTCGGTCTTCAACTCTCCAATCAGTTTTTTGACATCACGCGTGGTGCTTCTGTAGTCCACATCGCCACGCTGATAGGCATCATAATCCAGATAAAAGCTTGGCAAGGTAATGACACCGAGTTTTTGATCTCTTCCCTCCGACTGATAATGAATCACGCTCTTTTTTGCTGCCTGATCTTCCAATTTTACCTTGTCGCGGGTAAGTACAATTTCCTGCGAAGCTCCGCCAATGCCGGTGGCACTGGGAATAATCTGGATACGAACCACTGTTCCTTTCGGGCCTTTAATCAGCTTTACGACGTCATCTATGCGCCAGCCAATTACATCCACCATATCGCCCTCTTTTCCTTGTGCTACGCCCACGATATAATCATTGTTGTGTAGCAATCCGGACTTATCTGCAGGACCACCCGGTATTACATTCGCTACTTTAGTGTAGTCGTTATCTGTCTGTAGTTGAGCGCCAATACCTTCCAGCGAAAGGCTCATACTCTGCTTGAACAAATCCGATGCTTTGGGCGAGAAGTAGTTTGTATGTGGATCGTACGCCTCAGTAATTGAATTCATATACACACTAAAAACATCTTCTGAATTGAATTGAGCTACCGATTTCTCAAATCGTTCAAAACGTTTCTTGAGGGTTTCTTTGATCTCATCTGGTTTTTTACCAGCCAGTTTTAAGCTAAGTGCCTGGCTCTTAATCACCTTGCGCCAAATTTCATTCATCTCTTTGGTTGATTTGGCCCACGGTTCTTTTTCGCGGTTAGTTTCGTAAAACTCATTCACCGCATAGTTATGCTCTTGATTGATGAGTGTGTTAAGTACATAATTCATTCGGTCGATGTATCGCTTTCTGAAGACGGTATAGATTTCATACGCCGGAGCTACATTTTCAGCACGTGTCAGGTCATCGATCGAATAGCGGTATTTCTCAAAAGACTTGATATCTGCCTCGAGAAAGTAGGTTCGGTTATTATCCAGTTCCTGGATGTAGCGATCCAGAATCGCCGAAGAAAGCGAATCATTCAATCTTATTTTGCGATAATGATTGCCCGATAGCACTTCGGTAATGGTGCGGGCCTCCCTGCCGTATACCGGCTTCGACTTTAACTCTAGTGTATCCTGACGGGATGCAAACACCGATCCAGATACCATCCACACAAGGCCCAAGGCCACTAACCTATTTATTTTCCACATAGTGCTTTTCTACTAATACTGCTAATCTTATACCAATTTATCAAAATCAAATTCGGTCAGAAATTTTTGAGCTTCCTCTACCGATGAAAACTCAAACGTTTTTTTCACGCCAAGGTTAGAATGCACATCCATCTTGATTAGTTCAATATTCTTAGGGTTTCCTTTGCGCTTCGGTTTTTGATTTTTGTAATCATCGGCTTCTTTGCTGGAAATGGTAAATTGAGTCGCCCTCACATTCTTGCAATAGGCACATTGATAGTGCTTCAATAATTCACGGGGGCTGCCATCCTCATTCCGCTCTACGATTTCTTCTCGCTTTACCTTCATGGTATAGAACCCACAATTGTTACATTGAAGAGCCAACAGGTGTCCCTGGTACTTTTCGATTTTAATATCACCGGTTTTCTCGTCCACCCACACATCGTAATCGATCGAGAACAAACTCTCTTCTGCTTGCATGCCTTCGTCTAAATGCACATCTTCTTCCTCTTCGCTGAGCAAACGCATTTTGCTTCCTGTTTTTGGATTGATACGAGGCGTGTAGCGCAGCCTGCGGAGCTTAAAGTTGAGGACTGTAGGATAATAGTAATCAAGCACTAATGATGCAACATATCCGATAAGAGTCGCAGCACAAATAGAAATGAACAATCTAACAATGAACCAGATTCCAACACCACCGCTGTTATCCTGACCATATAAATTGACTCCAAAGGCCGCTGCGAAACCGATAAGGTAGTAAAACCACTTATACCATTTTACTTCGTTTAGGTTAATGTAATCATGCTTTTGTTTGAGGTCGGTGATGGTAGAGACACGCAATTTATACACGAGGTAAAGAACAATGGCTAATGTCACCATCGCAATGGCTCCAATTATCATAGCACTATACCACACCGTTAAGAATCCTTCATAGGTATTATTCATATTACAATCAATATTTTTTTAAATATAAAGATATTTACTCCACCACATAAAATCGGGCTACGATTGCACATTTCGTGACTATTTGTACGTTTTTAATTATATTTGACTAACTCCGAAACCATCAATTCAGGCTCATTTAAGGCATTTTAAAAATATTGTGCATTTTTACACACAAATATTTGCTTTAGATGATTTATTAAGCGTATAATTGTGTAATAATACACAATGCCATGACAGACTTTGAGAAAAGAAAATTAGAAATGGAGTTAAAGGACTTTACCTCCAAGAATTTTGAAAAGCCAAGCGATTGTAAAAATGCGGCTCAGATCCGATTCTATGTCAGAGAGTTATGCAACAAGATTGAAGAGTATGAAACCCGCTTCAACTATGTTCCAGCCTGGGCGTATTCGTTATTATCTCAGTATACTTCCGTGCAAAATCGGATGGTTCACATAGAATTTGTTAAAACCTATGCCTAAGAGGGTATGAAGTACATCCCCTCTCCTATTCCGATCAAATACGACTATATGTACAGTGCAACCGCCAACAAATCGGGTAGGATGCAGTACCATAAGGTTCGTCCGGGGGTCAGCAAGCTTCGAATTCCACGTCAGGAGTTTATCAAAGCATTTAATGATATGGCCATTTTGGCAATTAACCCCATCCAACTTCGGGGTCAGGATATTGTCTTTCAGCTCGAATTCTACGTTTAGTTTCTCTAGTTAAAGAATTGATCCAGATCGGCCGGAGAATAATTGATTGATTTGATTGTTTTGTTATCGCTCTTCCGATAGACTAACCATTTGCCGGCTTCTTGCTGGTAGTAGCACTCCGTTCCGTCTTTCTTTTTATAGTGAGCCACCGTTTCAATCGCCTCTGCTTCTGAGTTGCAAGCTTTGCTCATATTGGAGCGTTGCACTTCGTCAAACAACTGCTTGAACTTTTCGCCTAATCCAAACTCGAGGATGGCGCCTGATAACACATATTGCAAGTCGCATAAAGCGTCGGCAATTTCAACGATGTCTTTATTGGCAATTCCTACCTCTAGTTCTTTCAGTTCTTCTGCCAGCAAGGCCACTCTCAATTTGCATCTTGAATCATCCGGAATGGCAGGTGCAGATACGATGGGATGTTTAAACGTTTGATGAAACTGCGCTACGAGGTTAAGTGAATCGGGTTGTTGCATGAATTTGAATTAAGGCTTAAAGCAAGCAAAAATAAATTCGAACCGAAAGTAATTCTTGAACTTTAACCAACAAACCATAAACTACTTGATTGACTGATACATACGCTTTATTAACAAGAGTTTACTTCGATTTAATTTTAGTGTTTTGATGTGAAAGCCAAGGCTTATATTTGCGGCTCAGAAAAGGAAAGGGCTTCCTGCTGAACCGATCGAATGAATACGAACTTTGTTGAAGAACTGCGCTGGCGCGGAATGATACACGACATCATGCCGGGAACGGAAGAATTACTAAAGAAGGAAATGGTTTCCGGCTACATTGGTTTCGACCCAACGGCAGATTCTTTACACATTGGCAACTTGGTGCAAATCATGACGCTCGTACATTTTCAAGCTGCCGGCCATAAGCCGTTTGCATTGGTGGGCGGTGCTACCGGAATGGTAGGCGACCCTTCCGGTAAATCGGCAGAGCGTAACCTTCTATCTGAAGAGCAACTCAACCACAATCTGGCGGGTGTCAAAAAACAGCTTCAGAAGTTCCTGAATTTTGAAAGTGGCTCTAACAAAGCCGAGATGGTGAACAACTACGACTGGTTCAAAAACTTCCACTTCCTTGACTTTATCCGCGATGTGGGAAAGCACATTACAGTGAATTATATGATGTCGAAAGACTCGGTTCAAAAGCGACTGGAAACCGGACTTTCATTCACCGAATTTAGTTACCAATTGGTGCAGGGGTATGACTTTTATTGGTTGTATGCCAACAAGAACTGTCGCCTTCAAATGGGTGGTTCGGACCAGTGGGGTAACATCGTAACCGGTACGGAATTGATACGTAGAAAGGCCGATGGCGAGGCTTTTGCGCTCACCACTCCCCTCATCAAAAAAGCAGACGGCACCAAGTTTGGCAAGTCAGAACAAGGCAATGTGTGGCTCGACCCGAACCGCACGTCTGCTTACCGATTTTATCAATATTGGCTCAATGCCTCAGACGAAGACGCAGCCAACTTTATTAAGATTTTTACCCAACGGACCAAAGAAGAAATCGATGCGCTCGTTGCAGCGCATCAAGTCTCTCCGGGTGAACGGAAACTACAGAAAGAACTCGCGAAAGATATTACTATCCGGGTTCATTCAATGGAAGCCTTTGAGACTGCCTTAAAGGCATCGTCACTACTGTTTGGAAGTTCAACTACTGAAGATTTAATCAGCTTAGATGAATCCACACTTCTCTCAGTTTTAGAAGGTGTACCACAGGCCGTTATCTCCAAGTCAGCCTATGAGGAATGCGCTTCAGCCATTGAACTACTTTCTGAAACAACCCAAAACATCATCTTCCCATCGAAAGGAGAAGCGCGCAAAATGATTCAAGCAGGTGGTGTGAGCATTAATAAGTCGAAGATTACTGACGGCAATGCCAAGCCTGAACTGGCATTGCTTCACAACAAGTTCTTGTTGGCTCAGAAGGGCAAGAAAAACTATTTTCTGATCGAAGTTAAAGATTAGCCCATGACCTGGAAGGATGCCTTTAAGAGCACCCCATTCAAGCTTTATTTAGCACTGAATATCATTGCCTTAATTGGCTTTATTGTCGTGCTGCCGGGCTTCTTCAATAATGTGATTCAACCCAAGCCGGGCATTCAGTTGAACGATTGGTTCATGAATCTCTTTGCACCACGTGATTGGTCGAACGTAATCTTTGTCATCATTTTTGCGGCACCCGCACTTTTCTTTCTTGCTAATCTGAAAAACCCAATGGCCATTCTTTTGAGCTTGCAGTGCTATGTGATTGTGAATTATCTTCGGATTGCTTCGATCTACCTATTTACATTGGAGGCTCCTGAAGGCTTAATCGCACTTATAGATCCATTTCTTGCAAAAGTAGCGTATGGTGGTAACGCTGTCTTTGTGAAAGACTTATTCTTTTCCGGCCATACAAGCACACTCACGATTATCTATTTTATAGAAAAAAAGAAAAGTCTGAAAACCATTTTGTTGATTTCAGCCCTTGTGGTCGGATTATTATTGGTGTGGCAACACGTGCATTATTCCATTGATATTCTTGGAGCATGGCTCATCACTTGGTTGGTTTACTATATTGTTCAACGCGTCAATGGGCGCACGATTTCAACGATTTAACGCTCGTTTCATGAATCCATAATTAAAAAAGTGCCTTTTTTTGAACTGAATTCGCATACCTGCGTTTATAATTTTGTTAAAATTAGTTTAACTTTGAGGTTGATTTAAGTTAACGAAGTACTATGGAGTTGAATGGAGTAGCAGCCAAAAATGGCACACATAAGAAATCACTGAATAACTATCCCGAGTTTACGTTGGGAGAAGTTTTGTCAGCCGAACAAAAAGACTTCTTTGAAAAAAACGGATTTATTCATTTCAAGAATTTCATCTCTAAAGAGATCGTTAACACCTTATTGAGAGAGGCCGAAAAAATTCAGGATGAGTGGGTCAACCAAGGCTACAAAATGATCAACGGAGTGCCCATTAAGTATGGCACCGACATTACCGGTAAGAAGATCGTACAACGTTTCGCGTTCTTAAATCAACACAGCACCGTGTTCTCTGATTTGTTGAAAGACAAGCGCCTGAAAGCTCTTTTTGACTTCATTGGCACCGAAGATTGCCGCATTGGTGAAACAGAAAAAGACGGATTGGTTTTCAACCACTACATCAACACAGAAGAAAGTAATTACAGCCAATTAGGTTGGCACACAGACGCTTTGCGCGATGTGTTTTACGGACAAAAAATTCTGCCCATGTTGAATGTGGGAATTCATCTGGATACTTCGACCACTGACAATGGAGGTCTTCGCTTGATCCCCGGAACACACAATCAAGGATTGCGCACCCTCCTATTCAAGAAGTTTTATTTCTTAAGCCACAAGCCCGACAAAAATGAAATCGGGTTGAATGTGGAACCTGGAGATTTGACAGTGCATGACGGCCGCTTGTGGCATCGTGTGGCACGCTCTCCCTTCATCGGCGAGAAGAGCCGCAGACGTGTGATGTATGTTCCGATCATTACCGGAAAATTTACGCCACGTACTGAAAACAGCAAGCCACTGTTCTACCAGCGTCTCATTTCACTCACCAATAAATAATAACGCATGGCCTACGCCTTAGTAACCGGTGCCAGTGGTGGTATTGGTTTGGAATTAGCACGAGAGTTGGCCAAGCGAAAAATTGATCTTTTATTGATTGCCCGATCGTCTTCACGACTCGAAGAAATTTGTAAAGAATTTCGAGCCGCGTATTCCATCAAAGCAGAATACCTCAGTGTAGATTTAAGTCTTCCCGATGCAGTTACGCAAATTGAAAACTGGATCACTACGAATTCCTTCCCTGTTAATATCTTGATCAACAATGCCGGTTACGGCATTTGGGGACGGGTGGATGCCACATCGAAAGAGAGCCTCAACAACATGATGCAACTCAATATGGTTGTGGTGACCAACCTTTGTCATGCGTTGATCCCTGAGTTGAAGAAACATCCGCAATCTTATATTTTGAATGTGGCGAGTACGGCAGCCTACCAGGCTGTGCCTACGTTAGCTACCTACGCAGCCACCAAAGCTTTTGTGTTGTTGTTTACCCGTGGCTTGCGTCTGGAACTTGAGAATACTTCGATCTCTGTTACCTGTCTGAGCCCCGGCGCTACTTCTACCAACTTTATTGACCGCGCCGGCATGGAAGCGTTGAAAGAGAAGGCTGAGAAGTTCAGTATGAAAGCGGAAGATGTGGCGAAGATTGGTATAGAAGGAATGTTCAACAAAAAGGCCGAAATCCTTCCAGGCTTTGTCAATTGGATTTCCGTACAACTTACCTATCTGGTACCCAAGTTTATTCCTGAAAAGATTGCGGCCGGTCTGTACAAGTAGTTTACACGTGTAGTTCATAGCATTCGCGAAGCAATTCATCTACATCTGCTGATTCATATTGCTTGAGTTGCTTTTGCAATATTGTATTGAATGCGTAGTAGTTTTCCTTCTTAACGAACGCAGCCTGGTTCATCCATTCATCTGCGCCGTATTTTACCACGTACTCTTCGATTTGTGTTTCCTCCATCCGCGAGTGTGCTGTGAGGAACTCCGACAACTTCAACAGCAAGCGTTTGTTACGCCTCATCAGTTGCATAGCCTCAGCCTCGCACGATTTGATCAACTCCAGCGCTTCGATTTCATACTTCTGGTTTACCAAAAAGACATCATTGTTGTTGGTCGTTTTAATGGCCATGTGAATAGGGTCCTTCCCCATCGCGTAGTTGCGCACCGCTTTGTTTGCTAACGACGACGCTTCTTCAATATCTGCATAGACACCGGTGCAGGTAAACTGCTCACCAAAGATCAGTTTCTCGGCTACGTAGCCACCTAATGTGATGACGATATCTTTACGCAACGTATCGCGGGTAACGGGGCCTTTCGGGAAGTTGATTTGACAAAATCCTTCAGCCGAATCGGAGGCAGTGCGTGATACAATCAATGCCGGAACGATGCGCAAAGTGGCCACCGCCAACACGGCATGGCCTGCTTCGTGCACGGCGGTGTGTGCCTGAATTTCAGGTTCGCAGCTTTTGCGTAGGTTCTCTAATTTCAAAACCGCTTTGTCGCTAATTGTTTTGACAAATTGATTTCGTGCATCGCGCAATTCAAAGTAAAAGTGCTGCTGCTCGTAGTACCAGCGAATGTTTTTCACCGGCAGGTTTTCTTCCAACAACATCACCGCCATTTTGCTGATACGCGACTCGATCAGGTTTTTGATGGTGGTGAAAATCGGACGCGTGCCCTGTGATGGAAACACACCTTCGGCGTAGATTACATCTGTGACGGAAGCATCAAACTCAATGGTCCATTCAAATTGCTGCCGCACAAAAGCGGCGATGCGTTGAAACTGTACCTCAATCAATTGGCGAAACTGCGCCTGATTAAACGACCGGTAGATGACATGATTATTTCCAAGACGCGCCACCTGCTCGGGTCGGAAACGTTTTTTCAATGCCCGCTTGATATGCGCAATGGTGATTTTAGAAGTTTCCTCATAAAAATCATCGGCACTCAAATCCGGGTTCATGTTGTGACTCATTTGGTAGGCTTCATCTAAGTTGCCCAGAATGAAAATCAACGACTTGGAAAAATCCAGTTGACGTGAAGCGGTTCTCGCCAGCATGGCCTTGAGAATGTGATTCGCCAATTCTTCCAACGAAGATTCAGTAACAATTCGATTGATCTCATCTTTTGTTCGTTCCTGAGTGCTCATTAAGCCTTGCAAGCCTTCCAGAAAATCGAAGGTTAGAAAATAGTCTTTCTCGATTGCCCGATATTGATGTTCACTGTTGTAAAAGAAAAATCCTTCAAAAATCTTCACAAACCATTGTTCCTCAGCCACGACTACGCCCCGCTCCAAACGAACCCCAGCATGGATTGCTTTCTCGATTCGCTTTAGGCAGTTTTCTGCACGGTAGAGAAAGAAGTTATTATTGCTTGGAATGTAGGAAATTTTACCTGAGTCAATCAGCTCCCAGATAACACGCAGTTTATCTTTGCCCAACTCTTCGCCATTGTTGCTGAGTGTGCGTGCAAATTGAAATTCATCTAAACACAGCACGGAAGGCTTTCCATCGAAAAACTCCATGTCATCTGTTAAGATATGCTTCATCCATGAAGCCGAATCAGATTCAAACTCACCCATGTCCATGTGTGCAAAGAGTTGTTTGTATTCCAGCAACTCAATCAACTGTTGAACCAATGCCGTTTTACCGGAACCGGTTAGTCCCCATAAATTAATTACGGTGGGTCGCAGCTGTGCATCCGGAAAAAGATACCACGGCATGAGCAATGAAATGACTTCATCGATGATGGCATCCAGACCTAAAAATTGTTGTTTCAATGCGTCTGACACCTCGCGCAGTTTTTGCCGCTTGGTTATCAGCTCATGATAATTGTTTGTATTCATTGTAATTAAACTGTCAAAAAAGTTAATAAAGAGCTACCCTTTGCTATCGACAGCATGAAAAATATGTTGCGTAATAGAACAATACGAATCGTTCGAACGCAGCAGTCAGATCAGTGTGATAAAAGGAAATAGCGAACTAATCAATTGAGATGACTCAATTTGAAAGTTAATGGAGGGTATGTGAACGTAGTACAAACATAGTTTCTTCTTTTTAAATAGGTGTGACAAGAAGAATGATGCGCAAAAGTATGTTGAGTTTTTTAATTCTCAATGCGACTCATTAGAATTTATTTTTAAATCGGTATGCGATTGAGTTTGGTGACTACGATTTAGTACAACCATTCAATACAAGCACAGACTTGCTTTATGCTGGCTTTCTCCCATCACTCTTGCATGTCGATTTAAGTCTGAGCAGAAAAATGATGAGCCATAACACCTAGCCGCGCAGTCTATTTGCGCATTGAAAATAAATTCAACTTTTAATTCACGCCTCTTGTTTGATCGAAGGGGTGCCCGCTATATTTGCACCATCATGAACAGAAACAAATCATCTTTTAATCATTATCGCATGCCGAGTATACGTTTTGAGTATTCGAAAAGCTGGCGCGTGGTTAAGATTGAATGATGTTTGATACATACATTTAAACAAAACCCCGGGGCAGATGCCTGGGGTTTTTTGTTGTACAGAACCCCAGGCTGATTCGAAAAGAACAAGCGAGGTATATCGGCTCACGCTTATATCGTGTAGAAACCGTAACCGGTTACATGATGGTTCGAATCCATCTGCCTCGACTATGTAAATTGGAGATTAAGCTAACTAAGTAGAAGCGTCCCGTTGAAGCCGGGAAGGACTGGAGCGTTACCAGCAATCTCCACAATAGCCCAGGTGGCGGTGATGTGATAGCATAGCAAGCAGACAAATGCGTAGCGTTTCGCTAAGATCGAAGTTGAAATCTTCCACATCATGCTCTTTGATTTTTAGTTGTATCGTAGCAAAGCGTTCTGATCAACGCCTGTACCCTATTTTGGAATGAATGTGAGGTACGCCGATTGAATTAAAAGAACATTTTTTCGCCGTGTTGCTGAATGTGCCCTTCACCCCAATTGTAGAGCAACTCCAAAACCGGGCGAACCGATTGCCCATATGTTGATAATGAATACTCAACCTGAACGGGTGATGTTTGTGAAGCGGTTCGTTGAATGATAGCGTGGTATTCCAACTCCTGCAGCGAGCTGACCAACATTTTATCGCTAACCTCGGGTATTGCTTTTCGCAACTCCGAATACCGTTTGGGTGCTTTGAGTAATTCAGCAACAATCAGCAGTTTCCACTTACCACCTAAAACTTCCATGGAGCAGCGGATACCGCAATAATTCAAAGGTTGGTCGTTGCCGGTTTCCACTTTCCGTGGATAGAGTGCTTTGAATTGTTTTTTCATTCTACTTACTTAAATGTTAGTGCCTTACACTTCATCGGTCGGCCAAATGTAAATTACTTTGAGCAAAAATAAATTTTATACGATGAAGAAAATAGCCATTATCGGATCTACGGGTATGCTCGGCCAACCTGTAACCCAAGCATTTATTAGCGCCGGTTATGCAGTTAGTTTGCTTGCGCGAAATCCATCAAAAGCAAAAAATTTGTTCGGTGACTCTGTGCGCATTGTGTCGGGAGATGTAAACCGCGTTGACTCATTAAAAGAATTGTTACAAGGACAAGACTATGTTTACATCAACTTATCCGTAACACCATCGAGTACAAAAAATGAATTTCAATCTGAACGCGAGGGGCTTAAAAACATTCTACAGGCAGCGAAAGAGTCAAACCTACAACGAGTTGGCTATCTATCGTCATTGGTTCATCAGTATTCAAAAAGTAAGTGGTGGGTATTTGACATCAAACGAGAAGCCGTACAACAAATTAAGCAATCCAAAATCGCTTATACGATTTTTTATCCTTCTACATTTATGGAGAGCTTTGATAAAGGTGCCTACCTACAAGGTAATAATCTGTTGCTTTCCGGTACCTCATTGCATCCCATGTATTTGATTGCCGGAGTAGACTATGCCCAACAAGTGGTTTGTGCCTTTAAGAAAAACGAAGCGAATCATGAGTATGTCGTGCAAGGCGAAGAGGGTTTTCTGGTCGATGACGCCGCTGCTTTGTTTGCGTCTAACTATGCCAAAAGTACCCTTACAATAAAAAAATTACCCTTTGGACTTTTACGTTTTCTAGGACGATTTAGCCAGAAGCTGAACTATACAGCCAATATTATAGAAGCACTCAATAACTACCCTGAAAAATTTGCAGCGCAAAAAACATGGAATGATTTAGGGAAGCCGAAAATCAAATTTCTGGATTATGCCAAGAATTCCTAAACTGTAATTGTTATCCGGACTAGTAGATTTACATCTGAGTAACAGGCGTTTTGTTAACTTATTGGTTGTTTGATAATTGACAAAAGGAGAAGATGCCGCTAAAGAAAAAAATTATTTCTCCGTAGAGCCTCCTGCAAGGAACTCTGCGGCAAAATCATTTGCCTATCCGCAACCAAGTCAAATCAATATCCTCCATTTCTGTATAATTTTTAACAGAATATAGACCTTGTTCACCTGTAGCATAAAACTTTGCTGAACTGTGGATATAGTCCCCTAGATTTTCTGCCAGCTTCCACTTCCCTGTGCATGGATTCATGTGGATTAATCAAGCTTTTGTTCCTGTATTCGCCTGCTATCACACTCTTTCCAATTAAAAGAAGGCTCAAGGTCGGTTCCGTATTCTGGAATGGATGCATGTGATGTATGTATAAATCCTTTCCTATTTATGTAGTTTTGCACTAAACCTATACCCTATGCCGCCGAAAGTTTCAGTGCTTCTACTTCTATTGGTGAGTGGATCGCTTCAAGCACAATCCCTACGCAACTCCCAGGAAATAATTAATTTGTACGATGAAGCTGTCGCAGCTAAACTTAATGACCCTTCGAAAAGCATTCGCTTATTGGATTCCATTGAAGTATTGGGACCCTCTCATGAATATGTGTTAAAAACTTACCTCCTTCACGCGGAAATACTTATTGCTGAAAAGGAGTTATCAGCAGCGAAGACTTATTTCCAAAAAGCCGAAGAGCTAATTCACTCAAAAAAACTGAATGCCTACGTCGGTGAACTTTTGTTTATAAAAGGTTCTCTTTACAAAGAATATCATCATGACTCAGCTTATTTTTATTTTGATGTGGCCCTTCACCAGTTTCGTTTGTTGAACGACAGTCTACACATGGCGCAATGCCTGATACGCCTATCTAACTTACAGATGGAAAAGGGTAATTACCTTACTGCTATGGGCTACCTCACTCAAGTTGACGAATTGATACCGAAGCGAAACTTGCGGCAACGGATTAATCTCTTCATTAACCAATCGCATATGTTTACCTCCGTAGGATTAGACACGCGAGCGGTAGGTGTTTGTAAGAAATCCATGCTCCTGATTGAACAGCTACCGAACTCGGAAAGAGACGCCGGTTTGTTGCCTGCTTTTGGAAACATCTGTGATGGCTATCTGAACTTGAATCAACCGGATAGTGCGTTGCTGTATGTACACAAAGCCATTCAGATCTTAGACAGCATTCCGGCACAGTCTCCTTTCTGGATTACGATGGCGACGATTCAAACACAGTTAGGGAAACCATCGATAGCCTTGACCTATTTGGATCAATACCGAGTGACTCCTGAATTTAAATTCAATTACCTTCTTAAGCTAGCAGGATATTTGGACGCTTATCAGCAACTCGGCGATGTGGTGAGGGCAAATAAAATTGCCAGCCAGATCATTGCTTTTAATCCGGTAGTGCCCAGTAAACTTGGAATGCTGAAAGTGTACAGCACCATGGAGAGCGCCTTCAAACAATTGGGCAATCAACCTATGGCGCATAGCTATCTTGAAAAGCATTTTGCTATTTACCGCGAAATATTTAATCAGAAACAAGTTGCCGCCTTGCTGGACAAAGACTTTGAGGTGACACTGCAACAATCGCGGAAGCAGGCCGAATTGGAAGCTAACTTTTTAAAAGCTAGTATCGCCTTTCAACAGCAACAGAAATGGGGGCTGATTATTGGTTCGGTGTTGCTGCTGATTATTATTAGTTTGTTGTGGATTCGGTATCGTTATCTAAAACGATTTAATAAGCTATTAAACAAGATGGTGGACGAACGCACGCATGAACTTTCGATGAAAAACGAGCAACTCAGTGAATACGCTTTTATCAATGCGCACAAACTTCGGGCACCCCTCGCCCGTATTTTGGGGCTTCAGCAAATTTATCGGATGAAAGATTCGGAACTCAGTACAGAAGCGCTTATGGACTTGCTGGCGCAAGAATCGCAAGGCCTTGATGCCATCGTTCATTCCATTACCGAGGCTATTGAAGAAAAGCGTATTTTTAACCGACACGATTTATAGGAGAAATAAAAATCGCCGATTGACAAATGGTAACAGAGAAGGTTACAATTACAAGAAGAATAGAAGTAGGATGAATGCCATGACAACAAGTGCAGAAAAGCTAAAAATGAGAATTGATTTTTTAAGCTCATTGGACTTCTCATGGCGCATCAGGTGTAAAATCTCCTCGTGATGGTAGTTAGTTTGTTTCTGGTCATCTTCAATTTGCAGATTTCGAATGAACGGAGTGTGCATCCTTTTTAAAATAGCGTTTGTAGAGCTTCAAGTTTGCATTTTCTTTTTGCCGCTTGATCATATCAAAAACATGTGTACCCCCAGCCATCTTTTTAGTATTTAAAGAATTTCAATTTAGCCAATTTATTCAATCCATCTTGCAACCTCTGATATAAATCCAAACCTCACATTTAATTTATCCTTTGACAAATCGCCAAAGAAATAAAGCATAATTTTTTACCTTCGTTTCTCATCTTATAAAATAAACCTACTTACCTGATGAATACACTTACCGACAACGAAATCTATAGCGAACGAGAACTAAATACTCCAGTAGAAACCGTGTATCAGGCATTTGCCAATCCTCGGTATCTAGAGAAATGGTGGGGACCTGAAGGATTCACCAATACCATTCATGAATTTAACTTAGAGCCGGAGGGCAATTGGATATTGACAATGCATGGACCCGAAAAAGGCAACTATGAAAATTCATCGGTATTTAAAAAAGTGGTTCCAAATAAATTAGTTGCCTGGACAAGGCTCTCACAACCTTTATTTGATATGGAAGTTGGGTTTGAACCACTCTCCCACTCTACATCTAAAATTTCGTTTCGCATGATTTTCAAAACGGCGGACGAGTGCGACAAGATTAAAAAATTTGCATTACCTAAAAACGAAGAAAACTTCGACCGGCTTGAACGAACATTGACGATGCTGTAAACACATTTATTCTTTTATAAAATCGAATATAATAGCCCACTTTTTATCCATGTTGCAGTTTGAGTTAGCCACCCACGAAGCCATTCCGACCATTCTGGATATGATGGAAGAATTTTATGCCATCGATCACTATCCGTTTCACAAGGAAAAAAACAAGAACAACTTAAACATCTTTCTAGCCAACGCAGAATTAGGCAGACTATGGCTCATTAAAATGGATAACCACACAGCTGGTTATGTTTGCCTGGCGTATTGTTTTAGCTTTGAATACGGAGGCCGTGATGCATTTATTGACGAGCTCTTCCTCCGATCTGAATTCAGAAACAAAGGGATTGGCCAACACACCATGGACTTTCTTGAAGCACAAGCCAGCGCATTGGGCGTAAACACGATTCATTTGGAAGTAGAAAAACACAATGAGGCCGGCAAAAAACTTTATCTAAAAAAAGGGTACACCGATACCGGTCGTCATTTGTTGAATAAATCAATGGAAATTGGTTGATAGTAAAAAAGTAAATGAAATTTTCACCAACCAACCTATTTATTTCACTAACCGCTCTTTTGTTAATGGGTGGTTTTCTTGCAAAAGAACAGTCTCTCGACATCCAATTGCATGACACGTATTACGTAATTAATTACCAATGTTGGCTGTTCTTTTAAGTATCATTACTGGTTCCTTTGCCATCACTTATTGGGGGTTTGAAAAAATAAAAAGACCTATCAAACGCAAAACTGTATTATGGCATTTCAGCCTATTGACTATCGGGCTTTTATTACTTGCTATCGCCTCCTACTCCTCAACGCAAATTGCTTCAGCGGATACACAAATCCATTCTTCAGTCATTTTCTTCTTCATCGCTATTATTTTTATTACCACTAGTACAATTATTTTTATCTATGGAATGATTAAAGCTATATTTAACAACCCATCTTCGAACAAAACTCTATCATGAACAAACTAGTAACGATTATACTTTTCGGGTTATCTCCTCTCTCGAATCATGTATTGGCGCAAACCTATCATCAGCAATTCAATGACTTCTTTACAAAAGGTGATACCGTTGGTCAGCGGCAGCTTTTAATGAAATGGGAAAAAGCAAGTAAAAATGATCCGGAATTATTTGTAGCTTATTTTAACTATTACGTGAGCAAAAGCAAAAATGAAGTAATTGCATTGGGGCAAAACCCCAAAGGAAAAGAATCCTTCCAGATTACGAGTCAGGACACAACTCAGAAAGAACCTGTCGGCTTTTTATATGGAGATACACAATATGATCCAGTTTTGTTAAGCAAAGGTTTCAACTGGATCGACAAAGGAATTGTAAATCATCCCAATCGCCTTGACATGCGGTTCGGCAAAACGTATATGTATGGTCAAATTGAAGATTACGAGAATTTCACCAAAGAAATAATTAAAACTGTTCACTATTCGGCTACCAACAAAAACAAATGGACATGGGCTGATAACAAACCGCTTGACAACGCAAAAGAGTTTATGCTCAGCTCCATTCAAACCTACCAGCTCCAGCTCTACAATACAGAAAATGATAATCTACTGGATAACATGAACCGAATTGCCGAAGCTATTCTTGAACACTACCCGGATCATATTGAAAGCCTATCAAATATTTCAGTAGTGTTTCTGCTTCAAAAACAATTTGATAAAGCGTTGGTACCTCTATTAAAAGCAGAAAAGCTAAATCCTAAAGATCATATTGTATTAGGAAATATCGCACAAGCCTACAAACTCAAAGGCGATACAGCCAATGCGATAAAATATTATGAGTTGACGCTATTGCATGGAGATGAGCCAACCAAGAAATATGCGCAATCCCAAATTGACAAACTCAAGAAAAAGTAACATTTATTTCGCCATAACTTCGAGAATTTACTGAGCTACGGTGCTACTTTTCAGGGCAAACAAGAAATTTTCTCACTTGCCTTTTTCATCATGCTGAGTATAAGATATCCGCCGTTGTTCTAATCACTTGCGCAAACGTTAAATACAGATTACCTTTCTGTTTGAATGGTGAAACCTGATCACTTAAAAGTTGCGCCTGCAAACGATAGCGTACGGACGCGCTGCACTAAACTGATAGGTTAACCATTCACTACTGTAAAGAACTTCTCTTAAAAATCATAAACCCATGAATCTGGAACTAGGCTACACCAATCCCCTGCATGCCAAGGTAAACCGATTTACACGAGCCGATCTGTTGAAGCAGACCGGTCTCTATCCGTACTTTCGTGTAATCGAATCGGATCAGGATACAGAGGTGATCGTGAACGGAAAGAAAGTGTTGATGTTTGGTTCGAACAGCTATCTGGGTTTAACCAATCACCCCGATATAAAACGCAAAACAATGGAGGCCGTAAAAAAATACGGTTCCGGCTGTGCCGGGTCGCGCTTCCTGAATGGCACGTTAGATATCCATCTGGAATTGGAAGAAAAGTTAGCCGACTTTGTGGGCAAAGAAGAAGCCATTGTCTTTAGCACGGGGTTTCAGGTAAACATCGGGGTGATTCCTGCTTTGGTGGGAAGGCACGATTATCTGATTCTCGATGAGCTCAATCACGCATCCATCTTTGAAGGCGGGTCGTTGTGCATGGGGCAAGTGCGTAAGTTCAGGCACAACAACATGGAGTCGCTGGAAAAAGTACTTGAAAATTGTGCACCCGACAAACTCAAACTCATTGCCGTGGATGGTGTATTCAGCATGGACGGCGACATTGCCAACTTGCCGGAAATTGTTCGACTGGCCGATCAATACAACGCGAATATCATGGTAGACGATGCTCATGCCTTGGGAGTAATTGGCACCCTTGGACGTGGCACGGCATCACATTTTAATTTAACACACCGTGCCGACTTAATCATGGGCACGTTTAGTAAATCGCTCGCTTCCATTGGCGGCTTCATTGCTGCTGACCGAACCACCATCAACTATTTAAAACACCATGCACGCTCATTGATTTTTAGCGCCAGCATTTCTCCCGCCGCCACTGCCAGCGCACTGGCTGCCTTGGAAATTGTGAAATCAGAACCGGAGCGAATGGAACAACTGTGGACGAACACGTACTTTGCCATGAGCGAACTGAAACGCTTAGGCTTTGATATTGGGGCAACGTGCACACCCATCATTCCCATTTATATTCGCGACGATGTAAAAACATTTCAACTGGCACAACTACTTTTGGAGGAAGGAGTCTTCGTTAACCCGGTAGCCGCACCGGCCGTAGCGAAAGAGAATTCACTCATCCGCTTTAGCCTGATGGCCACACACACACCGATACAAATTGACTGGGCCATCAAAAAAATATTCACGCTGGCACAGCGTCTTGAAATTGTATAAAATGGAGTTGGCATCGAAGAAGTAAAAACAGGCATCAACCCGATCCGTTTATCATCACCACTGACGAATGAAACACCAGCTCGTCTCGTAACTCAGTCGATCTCAAATCTCACATCTTACTACTCAAATCTTGGGTTCGAGGAAAGATAACAAAATCCACGACTTTCTTGTCATGAAAAAGCGACACGATCTTGTAGAGTTTTTACGACAAGGTTTTTTTTGGAGGTGTGAGGGGGATTGGTGAGATTTGTTAAACGAATATTGCTAATAGATATTGGTGAAATGGGTGCAAGATTTTAGGTTATGCTTATGGTTTAGAATAAAGATATAACATGTACATATAATAATGTTATGAACTATATCTGATTACAAAATAAGAACTATGACTAAGTCATTAACAGAGAAACAAGCTAGCTTGTTTTTTTAGAGAACACAAAATCAACTTCCGCACTAGTAATGGATCAAATCGTCTTCTATCAAACTTCCACGCAATTAATTTTAATAATAACTTTAGTTTAAATTACAAAATCCCTTTATCGCTAAACCCTAACGCTGATTTATGAAGAACGTGAATAAAATTTTGACCACTCTCAGCTTATCAGCATCCGACACAAGAGAGGATACGATCAAATCAATAATAAGAACAACTTTACTTGAAAGTAAAAATCCAATTACACTCAACGCATTAAAGGAGAACATTGACATAATCTATGACATTGAATTATATGAATTCGAGTTTAATTCGATTTTAGGTAGGTTGATTGAGGACAATGAAGTACTGATTGAAAAAGATTTGTACTCGCTCTCGCCAGATGAAAGAAGTAAGCTTATTGATATTGAAGCTAAGTTAAAATCTAGCGAAGTTCTAAGATTACAAAACTTCAAAAATTTTATTGATGAAAAATCTCAGACAAAACTTGGAGATGCAGATATAAGATTATTATGGAATACTCTTAAAGATTATTTATATGGATGCTTTTTCGTGTACGGCACGAAAGCAATTGAATTTCTTCACCCTCAATATACAAAAGAAACGCCAAATAATCAGAGTGAAAAGGAAGTATTTTCAGATGCAGTTAAAAAACTTGGAAAGCAAGAGTTAACTAGTATTTTCAGAACAGCCATTGAGGGTTTTCCAGATTATGCAACCAAGGAAGACTTAGACTTTATTGATGAGATTGGTCAAAAAACATTGTCATTTGCATCACTTGGTCTAAGCCCGGAGCAAGCATCAGAAGATTTAGACATTAAACTAATTGATTGGATTTTATATCTTGATACAAACGTCTTGTTTTCTATTTTAGACTTACACACAAATAATGAAAACGCTGCGTGTAAGGAACTCTTAAAGCTTGTAGTTCTGAATAAGGACTTAATTACTATCAAGTTCAGATTTTCGGAACTAACCTTAAAAGAATTACGGCACAAGAAGTCTGATTTTGCATCATTAGATGAGTCACTTACTGAATCGGCTATTCGTGCAATTCTAATTTCTGATGATCTTGATGAGTTTGCTAGGAAGTATTACACAGACTTATTGAAAAACAGAAATTCAACAATTCATCCAACTAAAATTATTGATTTAGCAGAAATAACCTTACCAAAAACTGGAATTGAAATCTCAAGAAATCAAAAACAAATCGATTCATTTGAACCTGGGTACGTAAATTCTTTAATCGCGGACTACCAATTATTCGTGAATGAATCAAATGAAACTAGGCAAGAGTTTGCCAAAAAGAACAATTACAACATAAGGCAATATTTTAAATCAGAATCCCAGATGACTCATGATGTCATTTTAAGGGAGATGATTTTAAGTTCTAGGAGAATTTTCAAAAAGGACGAAGTTAAAACATTCAATGAGGTTAAATACTTCGGGCTTACGCTTGACGAACTGCTTATAAGGTTTGATAACAAGAAGAATAATTACTCTGGTACAACAGTCTATCCAACTTTTTTTAAACCTTCATTTCTGCTTAATAAATTGGTTAAGTTTCTGCCGATTAAGACACCTGACTACAAAAAGGCCTTCCTTAAAGCAGTATCTTCAAGAGGATTCCATAGAGATCATCAGAAATCAAACGACATAATTAAAGTTGCCAGTTATTTAAAGACGTTTGGTATTGACAGTGAAAGTGTTCTATTAAACTTGATATCTGAAAAGTTATTCATGGATAAGTTTAGACTAGAAAGCTCGCAACCTCAATTTAATAGTGGGCAATTTTTTGAGTCAGAATTAAACAAGCTTTTGTTGGAGAAAGAACAAGAGGTCCATTCATCAAAGTCATTGATAGCAAAGCTAGCTGAGGTATCACAAAAAGAGAAAGAGGATAAGGAAAGATTGATGACCCAGAATGATGATAAGGAATCGGTCATTGTAGTGCTGACGTCTGCTGTTGATCAGTTAAAAAAACAAGTTAAAAAATTATCTGAACGTCCATTATCAGGTCACATAGCTCCTAAAATTGACTTCGAAGCTGCTGAACAACAAAGAGCTATTGATTCCCTTCAATCTCAACTTAAAAGTCAAAAAGATTTAAATCATCAGTTAGAGAATGAGAAGAGGGAACCTTTGCGGAGTAAGTATATTTATTGGGAAGTATTTTGGTGGCGGTTTAGGTCATTCATCTGGATTGTTGCTTTGCCACTTATTTCTCTTTTGGTCTATTTAGTCCTACGAAATTCTTCGTTATTCCCAGAAGAACCTCAGGAAAGCAGTTTAGATTACATTATCTCCAAAGCTCCAGTTAAAGGAATGTTGATAATTTTAACTATTATTTATCAAGCAATATTCATAGCTATATTTTCGTCTAAATTCTTTCAGACTAATAAAAGTAAATTTGTTGAACAAATTCATATACCCGAAAAGCTTAGAGAAATTAAAAGTAGTTAAGCAAGCCAACCCCATTCTGGCGCAAGTCTTCTTAATCAATAGCTAGAAAGACTTGTGCTCTTACTATCTCTGCTCCTCTGGCACAGATTTTTGGTGCTTTGAAATGTGTAATCTTTTTTTGTTTTTAGAGGAGATGGAAGTAACTTCCGAGCTAGTATGGAGTGAAGGACGAAATTTAGTGAAGAACAATAGTTATTGCTTAGATATGCCCAAGATTAAGAGTAAAATAGGCGGAGATGTTAATGTTGGGGGCAATTTTTACTCGAACAATTTGAACAGTGGAAAGAATAATTTATAAAGTCAAGAACGGTGAGATTATAAAAGGGACTATATTTAATATACTTCTTAAACACAGTGACTTTACACTGATTGATTTAATTGTTTATTCTGACGGAGAAATCAATTGTCTTGGCCCCATCACCTTTGACAAATTAAAAGAGCACCTTACGTCAGGAAAGTTAACACGGGCATTACCAGCAAAAGCAAAACTTTTTATACCGTACATAGGACATGTAGTGGCTGAACAGGAAACATCATCAAATAGCAACGAGGGTTTTTTGAATTTGATTGAAGATACTATTGAGAAACTAAAATCAAACTCTGACGCTGCGACAGCATGTATCTTATGTTTCCGAGAATGGTTGATTAATCCAAGTGGAGAGAATTTTGAAAAATTAAAACTCTCTTATCACAAATTGCCCAACGGACAGAATGCGCTATTTGAGGTTGAGTATAAAGATCCATTAGTGAAATTGATGAATAATGCAGAGGTATCGCTGACAAAGGAGCAGCGCTTATATTATCTCACGGATTATTTTGAAGGCGAGTGGATTGAGCTCGAGTAAAGATAAACTATCCCCGCTATCGGTAGTTTGTGCTAGTCGAAGCTACTTTCCTTAGCTTGCAACTAAACTTTTCTCAATTATTTCTATCACCTTTCGTTTAGCGCAATTTGTATTTATCTTTGCTTCTCCGCATAGTCTCCCGCCCCAGAGCTATCAGTAGTTTGTGCTAGTCTAATCTGCTGTCCTTAGTTTGCAACTAAGGACTGACACCGCTAACCTTAGTTTGCCCCCTCCTAATTGGTGCAAGTCTTATAATCAATAGCTAAATTGACTTGTGCCCTTACTATCTCTGCTCCTCTTGCACAGATTTTTGGTGCTTTGAAATGTGTAATCTTTTTTGTTTTTAGAGGGTATGAAAGTAACTTTCGAACTAGTATGAAGGTATACTTTTACGACAGACTTATATTAAAGCCATAAACAATGAAAAAGAAATTCATTATCGTATTAGTCATTCAGACAATTTTGATTGGACTAATTTTTATTTATGCCCTTGTACAAAAAATGACTGCGGACAAACAAACAGGAAAGCTATATCAGACAGAAGATGAACTTGAAAAAGTAAAGGGAGAATTAGAAAATTGCCGTAACAATTGACAAGAGAAAAAGAGGTAGAAGAAAAAATACCCCCAGCTATCAGTAGTTTGTGTTAGTCTAAATGCTATCATTCGTTTGTAACTAAGGACTGACAACGAACACTGAGAGTCCGCAATTTTTCACCGGTACCAAAGACATCGTATAATAACCAAGAGAACGATAAATAGAATGATTGGTTATGGAATTCTGGTTTTTGTTATGGGGTTTTCTTTGGGACAAATTGTGAACTATCTGCTATGGTTAATTCCAATAGGAACTTTGATGACATGTACCGGAGTGTTCTTTTTTTTCAAAATGACTAACCTGTCCAAAGAGTTTACGAAAGATCCAAGCGATGACATCTTAACCTATTTTTGGAATGCCATTGTTTTGAAATTATGGACTTTCATATTCATGTTGTGGATGATTTCAATGAACATTATTTTACTTCTCCGCATAGTCGCCTCGGGGACTTTGCGGTAAAATAGTCTTCTCCTACAACAAACTTAGATTAAAATAGCTTATAGTAAGTTCACTCACCTTTTTGTAATTTCACTTCATGAGTTTCATAAGATAAGTAGACTTAGTGCGGAATGCCGCAGAGTCCCTTGCAGGAGACTCTGAGAAGAGAGAGAATAAACTGTAGTAAACCAGCCATGAAAAAATACATACCTATTAGTTTAATTATCTTTCGGTTAATTCTTGCACCCGTCATTTTAGGACTGGTTTATTTTCTGCGAGAAGAAAGTCGGGCCATAGTAATTGTCTTAATGTACTTGGGCTTACTCTCGGATATTTTAGACGGAATCATTGCCAGAGAATTGAATGTATCCTCTGAAAAATTGAGAAGGTTTGATAGTCAAACAGACATGATCTTTTGGGTGTCGATTGGGGTAAGTACGTGGTTACTGTATCCTGAGTTAATCCGTGCCAATCGAATACCTATTATAATCATCTTTGTGATGGAGGGAATGTGTTATTTGATCAGTATAGTAAAGTTTGGCAAAGAGACGTGTACGCATGCGTATCTATCCAAACTATTCGGAATCACCTTGCTGATTGCCTTTACTTCACTGATCGGATTTAACCATGCCGGAATTCCGTTTTTCGTAGCGATATTATTTGGATTGATTTCGCACGTAGATAGAATTCTGATTACGTTAATCTTACCAAAGTGGACGCACGACATTCCTAGTTTCTATCATGCCTATTTGATCAGAAAGGGAATCGAATTTAAAAGGAACAAATTATTTAATTGAAATAGACTTCTCCTACAACAAGCTTAGATTTAAATTGCTGATAGTAAGTTCACTTTGCTTTTTGTAATTTCACTTCATGAGTTTCATAAGAAAAATAGACTTAGTGCGGTATGCCGCAGAGACTCTTCGGAGAAGTAATTTTACTAGTATGCAGAGATTGGCTTTTTTATCTTTCGTAATTTTTTTATTAAGTGCCTGTAACACACATGACAGGAAAACAGATATCAAAAGCCCATTAATAAGTGACACACTGGATATGATGAGATTATCTAAGGTGACATATCCTGTTGTGAAGAAACTTATTGAATCTGGAATTACCGACTTTTTTATTTTTGAAAATAGCTGTCATGGCTATCCGGAAATTGACAATAAGTATGATTCATGTATCGGTCTATCCAAACGATATGTGTTCTATAACTTAACGAGCGACTCAATGTCAGTACGGAAGTTTGGTAATTGTGGGCTCTTTAAAGAAAAAGAAAAGAGAGTAGCTATCGGTTCCATGAAACTATTCCACCCGAATCGGTCAGTTATTAAAAAGGAGGAGTTTCAGTCGAAAGCATTTTCCTTTCATGGATGCTATGTACGATTATTCGAAATAAACAATCGTAAACTGGTAATGAGCAAAGGATACGCAGATTTTATGGTTGATTTAAATAAGAAGTACGAGAAGAGTAACAAAGAACTGATTACATACAAACTCCTCACCGGGCTACGGATGGAGTTGAGTAAATTATAAACATTTACTTCTCCGTATAGTCTCCTAGGGGACTTTGCGGTAAAATAGGCTTCTCCTACAACAAGCTTAGATTTAGATTGCTTGTAGCAAGTTCACTCACCTTTTTGTAATTACCTCTCCGCATAGTCTCCCGCCTCGGGGACTTTGCGGTAAAATAGACTTATTCTACAACAAGCTTTGATTTAAATTGCTTGTAGTAAGTTCACTCTGCTTTTCGTAATTTCACTTCATGAGTTTCATAAAAAAAATAGATTTAGTGCGGTATGATTTCACAAAATGAGTTTCATAAGAAACATAGACTTAGTGCGGTATGCCGCAGAGTCCCTTGCAGGAGATTATTGGGAGAGATTAGAAGATTAATTTTTAGCAGGACTTTTAACGTATGAATTCCTTTCTTGCCTGTTTCATTTCCGGAGCCAGTTTTCTTCTTAGTTTCCTACTTTTCTTTCATCCTTTTCAACAGAATATAAAAGCCAATCGGTGGCTTGGTTTTTTTGCGTTTATCATCGGCTGTGCTTTCATCGGCACCTATCTTACCTTAACGGAAACAACCGCTTCAAACAACTTTCTGTTTAAGATTCTGAACAGTTTGCAATTTCTTTTAGCGTCCAGCTTTTACATCAGCATTCTCTATTTTGTAAAACCCACCAAAGTATTTACAAAGATGGATTGGCTTCACTTTTTGCCCTTTGCGATGTACACAGTCGCAGAAACGATCTGGAATCCCGCTAAGGAAAGTATTTCAACGTTCACCCTTTTTACGATTGATCAACATACAGATATTCTGGTGCGGAACATATTGCCATTAATCGCGCTCGTTTATTTGATTCAATGCTATTTCATCTTAAAAAAACACAAGGCCAACCTGAAACGAATTTCTTCAGCCATCAATCAAATTAGTCTGGATTGGCTGGTTCAATTCTTATTCATCTTATTAATAATCGTGTTTATTTGGATCAATGATGCCCTCTTTGGCTTGCCCTTTATTACTGAGGCAACCAATTTCATTTACGCGGTTGCTATTTTCTTCTTAGCCTATTTCTCGATCCAACAAAAGGCAATTTTTGCTTTTAAAGAAAAAGATATAACCCAAATCTCGGAAGTGCTTGAATATGAAGATTACAAAACAGATATAAGCACTCCTTCGGTGATCGAGGCATCCACCAACCATACCAATATAGATGCTACCGAAGTTTCAAATGCAAAGCCCAAACTCAAAAGACTCAGTGCCGGGCAAGTGGCAGATTTATCAGCCCGATTATTCGCTCTGATGGAACATGACAAACTCTTTTTGAACAATGAGTTGAACTTGCCGACGGTTGCCGAAAAATTAGAGATCAGCATCCACGAAGCCTCCTTTTTGATTAATGAAGCCGCCCAAGACAACTTTTACAACTTCATCAATAAATACAGAGTAGAGGAAGCCAAGAAATTGTTGGCTTCTGCCAAAATGGAAGAATTGAATATTGTCGGTATTGCCTTTGCCTCCGGGTTCAACTCGAAGACAACTTTTAATACCACCTTTAAAAAAGTGGTCGGTATCTCCCCCTCTCAATACAGCAAACAGCACAAAAAATAGGTAAAAAACATGTTCGGCTTTATCCAGACGAACAGTTGAAGGGGTTCAGGGCATTAGTTTTGGGCATTATTAAAAACAAACCTTTCAATTATGCCGAAATTAAAGAATCTCCTGGGAGCCGTTTTAGTAGCCTTTGCCTTGGCCGGCTCTATTGCCGCAAGTGCCTGCACTGTTTTTATGGCCAATGATGGAAAAAGCGTTTGGATCGGGAACAACGAAGATGAGCTGCAAACTACCAACTACAGAATGTGGTTCTATCCGGCCAAAAGAGGCAACTACGGTTACGCAATTTGGACAGACCTAAACTTTGGAAAATTACTCCAAGGTCTTTCGTATCTCAATCCACAAGGTGGCCTCAATGAATTCGGGCTTTTTATGGATTACACCGCAACGGATGGAATCTCCATTGTAACCGATGCCCAAAAGCAAGACAGAAAAAAGGAGGTTGCAACAGACATTCTAAAAAAATGCAAAACAGTTGAAGAAGCATTGGCCTACCTGAGCAAGTATAACTTGATAAAACTGAAGTATGCACAACTGTTCATTGGCGATGCCACCGGCAATTACGCCATTGTTACAGGTGGATACATCGTGCGTAAAACAGACGCTAGTTTTGCTTTAACCAACTACTGCGTTAACGATGGCCGCAAAGAAGCCTGCCATCGAAGAGATGTGGCCACACACTACTTGAATTCAACTACTACTTTTCAGTTAAATGACATTACGAGCATTCTGGAGAAATCTGCGGTCAAACTTCCCAATAACTCTATTACCAATTATTCCATGGCTGTTGATTTGAAAACCAGCACCATTTACCTGTACCATAAAAGTGATTTTAAAACGGTTTCCGTTTTGGTATTGTCCGAAGAACTTAAAAAAGGAAAACACCATAAAGGCATCGAAGATTATTTTCCGGAAAGCATCACTCCTCTTCTGGAAACAGCTTACAAAAACAACGGCATCAGCGCAGCCATTGAGCAGTACAAGACGTTGCGAAAAACATCGGATAAAAAATACAATTTCAAAAATAATGATGTGCTCAACCTGGCCATCAGTTGGATTGAAAAAGACCAAACCAATGATGCCATCAAACTGCTGGAATGTTTAACAGTATTTGACCCCACTAACACTACCATCTATTCGTGGTTAGGTGTGGCCAATCGGAAGAACAACAACGTGGAAGAAAGCAACAACTACTTTTCAAAAGTATTGACTGAAAATCCGAACGACTACGTAGCTACACTTTTCGGAAAACAAGAAAATCAAAAAGTTACTTTCAAGTTACCCGACTTTGAAGGTGCGGAAAAGGTTTCTCTAATTGGCGACTTTACAGAATGGTTGAAGCATCCCATCAAAATGAAAAAGGAAGATGGCTATTGGACGTGCGAAGTTACCTTGCCAAAAGGCGAAAACACGTATAAGTTCATTGTAAATGACCAATACCTAGCCGATAGCAAAAACTATATGCACATTGGCGCTGGGCCGCGGATATTCTCCAAACTTTATGTGTGGTGAGACGTTGACACGGAAGTACAAACAGGAGCTTTAACCCATAAAAATGAAATACTACCAACTTCCGATACTAATCATAGTTATTGCAACTACATTAAATTCTTGCAATCCAACCAAAAGCGTTAGCTACCCAATTGCTAAGAATTACAAACCCGATGACGTGCCATTGTATAAAAAAATCGTGCGATTGGATAGTCTGTTTTTTGGTGCCTACAACACGTGCTCCGTCAATCTTGATAAGTATGGATCTTACTTCTCCGAAAACATCGAATTCTACCACGACCAAGGCGGGTTGATGACGTCAAAACAAGAAATTGTAGATGCCACCAAAAGGAATGTGTGTGGAAAGGTAACGCGAGAGTTGGTGCAGGGCAGCATTGAAGTTTATCCCATCAAAAACTTTGGCGCAATTGAAATTGGTCTTCACAAATTTCACAACAACCAAGAGCCTGCAGGCACACCTTCACACGTTGGTCGATTTATGATTATCTGGGAAAACAACAACAATGATTGGAAAATTAGAAGGGTGGTTAGTTTACATTGAAGGTTGGCGCAACCACTTCTACGCAGTGTCTCCCGCCTCGGGGACTCTGCGGTAAAAATAAAGGAATGCCGCAGAGTCCCTTGCAGGAGACTCCGCGGAGAGGTAAGTCTTTTCAATGCTGCCGGCCCTATTCCGCCTTCACGTATTTTTCATTCACAAAGCGGATAACCTCATCGGTCACATTCATGGCCTCGCCTGCGTACATCAGGTTTCCGTTTCCGGATGCACCGAAAATAAATGAAAAGTTGTTTTTCTTACCATAGTCGATGATGTACTCATTCAACCGCTTCCAAATATCTTCCGTGTAGCGATTGGTTAATTCCAATTGGTTAGATTCTATTTCATCGATTTGATCTTGATACGTCTTAATCAAACTGAAATTGGCCGTAAGGGTAATGAGGGTCTTCAGTGAATCGAGTGCGCTCTGGTTGTTTTGCTTTACCAATGCAAGTCTTTCTTCCAGTTCCTTTTTCCCTTGAAACTCATTAAACACCCTTTGATTGACAATAAACCCATACTTTTCATTCTTCTTTTCCTGAATCAGCATAAAAGCAAGAACACCCAATAAGGTTACGTTCGCTATGATCAAAAAAACTACAACCTTATTAATTTTTGTTTGCATTTAACTTATCAATTAGCGTTTTATTCAGGGGCTCGATGAATACCGAATTTATTTTCTTAGTTGCGTCTTCGCATACAACATGCACCATTTTCTTTTCAGCATTGCCACAGGCATCGGTTACATAGAGCATCACATAATAATCGGGAGATTTATCAATGCTAATCACCATGGTTTGGCCGGGGTTGGTAATCTTCTCTTCTCTTGGCTGATAGAGAAAATCCGTCTTTTGATCATTGATAACATACCACCGCGTGGTATACGGTGCCCTGCCGCCCTCAATCACACCATAAAAATCGACAAGTTTAGCTGAGAGGTTATCACAGCTGAACTGAACCGGATTCACGATGAGGTTTACAGAGGGATTTACATTCAATTGCTTCGGAGACAGTTTAACCAGAAGCCTCAGCTCCTGGTTATTCTCAATGGTAAATTGAAATAAATACGTCTTGTCCATCGCCCACGTTCCTCCAATCTCATCCAGATTAAGCAAAAAGTTATTAAGCCCAAATGATTTGCTCAGCTTTAAACTGGTCACCAAGTTTCTCTGCCCATCGTAAATTGACAAGAGCATCTCCTTCAACTGGCCTTTGTAATCGTGGTACTCGATCCCAACCGTAGTGCCCTTCACTTCATACACGTTGTTTTCCTGAGCATTATTGATATTGATGTAAACGGGGACTGCATCATCATCTTGCGCATAATCCTTAAAACTGACCATCAATACTACCAGCACTAATAGGTATTGACGTTTACATAAAAAACAAACTATCGTATTCATAGTAAAACATTTATTTACTTATTCTTTTCACTGCCAATTGTACTTATCCCTAATCGAAATACCCAAGGTGAAGATCCGGATATTTGTGTCTCATCGATGCGGTACATCAGCGAGACATTAATAGCCAGCTTATTGTACAACTTCTTGATCACACCTCCCCCAACCAATATATTTCCCCGCTCCGGGGTCAAATTCTTTGTGTCCACTATGTAGGGCCTCACCTGATGTTCCACCTGAAGGTACCCTCTTTGTTTGAACAATTCTACTTTCACAAAAGAACGAATGCCAATGGTCGAGTTGAATATGTTGCCTTGCCGCTGTAAAGATAGCATGGGACCCACACCTATCGAAACGTTGGGTAGAAAATGATACCCCAAAGCCGGTGCAATCTGAACGATGGTTGCATTTTCATTTCCAACTACCCCTATCACTCCATCAAAGTATGTCTTATCCAGAAAACTTGGTTTCTTCTTGAATACAGCCTCCGTGGCGCGATCATTCAATTTCTTTTCCTGAAGCTTTAGTCGCTGATCGCTTAATTTTTTACTGCGAATACTATCAATCAACGGAAGATATTTTGAGTCAATCAAATTGCCCGACAGGGGTGGTAACTTTTCTAACACATCCTTTGGCAATTGTCCTTTGGTTATCTCATCAGCCTGGCCGGATGCTTCTTTACCTACCTCCGACACCGCACTTGATTGGTCTATAGAAGGTTGCTTTGTTTTATCAGCAAATGATTGGTTAAGTGCTTGTAACAAATCGTCTTTACCGACTTCCTTCTTTTTGGACAACAATGATGCTTTGTTAAAGATGCTGTCAAATTTCTTTGAACCCAACGAATCGCGAAACTGAGCTAACTGCCGTTGAGAAAAGATCGTTTTTACGTTGGTTAATTCGGAAGCTGCCTCCAGCGTTGACTTCGTATCCGTATTGGAAACTCTCTCGACCGTATTCCGAAGTTTTTCTACTCCGGCACTTTCTGGAATCACCGTGTTTCCGGCGGACTTGAGTTTTTCTCCATCGAGAGTAGCTGGCGCAGTCGCTTCACCACCACCAACTCCGGGTACTTTGGTAGATTGCAAAGGCTGATTTCCTGAAGGCACCTCGGGTAATCCACCAACCTGATCAGGGGCTACTTTAAAGTTTTTAGCACTCTTCAACTTTTGTTCCAAATTATCTTTTGTCAGACTCTTCGTTTGAGTGCCATTATTATCCGTGTTCAGGTTAAAATCAATGGGTTGTTGTATTACGTCAGCCTTGATTTTGTTTTTATCTACTTTCAGTTGATCTTTTGTTTTGGCTACCTGCTGGCTGGCAGCGCGGCGTGTTGAGCTGTCCATGTTGGGGGGCGAGATTGGTTGCACCACGGATTTCAGATTTTTCTTAGCATCCGCCGTTTCCTTCTTCAACTGATTCTTTTGATCACCGACCTTTTTTTCCAACGAACCCTTTACTTGATTTGGATTTACACTTTGTACAGCTGACTTAACTTTACTCTTTTGATTCTTTAACTCACTCGCCACTTTGATTGCTTCTTCCTGCAACAATCCGGTATCTCTGGCAATGAAAACGGTTTGATAGATTTCTTTCGTGTCCTTATGCAACTGGGTTTTCTGGTTTGAAATCTTTTGCTTTACCGCTGCCGTTTTCTTTTTGTTTTCCTGGATGGCACTATCACGTTGCGTCTTGATTTGTTGTTTTTGAATAGTCGCTTTTTTTTGCAACGTATCGTTTACAGCCGATTTCTTCTGTTGGCCGTACGTGGATACAGCCAACAGACAGAATAATGTGAATAAACTTATTTTGCTCATCTCAAAAACTATTTTTCGATCGCTCCGCTTTCCCTATTTCTTTTCGAGTTTCTTTTTTAACTCATCGATTTCCTTTTGCTGTTGAATAATGTACAGCGTCAACTCTTCTAACTTCATCAACAGAATTTTATCCATTTCGCCTAGCTTATGACCATCTTTTTCGATCTCAGCGGCAGAGGGCACGTTCTCCAGATGTTTGTTCTCTTGAATGAATTTTTCTACCTGTGCGAGCGAAGGTAAGTTGTAGTTTGGCGCAAACACATAATCGGGCCAAGCATTACTGGATGTCTCAACCTGTACATCCTTCGCTCCAATTTTTCCATTAACGGCTAGTTTGTATCCATTGGTATTGTTGGCGAGTGTTGTGCCGATTCCTACACTGCCATTCGCCAGTATTCGAAATGTTTCTGCTCCATTGTTTCTAAATTTGATATCCACGGGCGATGACACTACAAAAGATGCTGTGCTTCCATTGGCGGCAATTCCAGCCTCTCTGCCATTGATGGCCACACCGGACGTGGTAGTGTATCCGCCTGAACTTGGGTTGGCAAACAATGACACACCCATTGTTTGTCCTTGCAAAAAGGCTTCGGAATACCCTAAACTTGCTGAACCGGCCCGCACTAAAAATTGATCACCCACTCCCACGCGCATGTATCCGTTCACATCTAAGCGCTGTGCGGGTGTACTCGTACCAACGCCAACCAAACCATTTTCATCAATGAGAATTCTATCAGCCGGCGTAATGCCGGTCTGCAAACGGATTTTAGAGAAACTAGCATTACTCGTAG